>Ga0129315_1000691_pt1 | contig 22186 bp, 24 predicted proteins | sample Cm827metagenome_FD_94432 | JGI IMG/M metagenome (GOLD analysis project Ga0129315, IMG submission 94432) | Eastern black-and-white colobus group fecal microbial communities from Wisconsin, USA - Cm827 metagenome | ecosystem: Host-associated > Mammals > Digestive system > Large intestine > Fecal...
GAAAATGTACACCCCGGTTTCAATGTTTGAAGCGAAGCAAGTTTTGAAACCGGGGTGTTAATATCATATCTAAAACGGATTTCTTAGATTTTTCCAAAATTTGTTATAGGATCAAGTGCTTTTCTTTATAATTGACTTTTCAGACAAGCCTTGCGGGCAGCAGTATTATTGTTCGGCCTGTTTCTCTTAAATCTTACGAAAGACTGTCCTAAGCTTTTATCAAAGAAGCAGTTGCCTACCCGGGACGGCGCAGAAGACTGAACAGTTACAAGTGGCGGATAAATTGACAAATTTAGGGTGGCTTTACAGATAAAAACTTGATATAATGTACAAGGTTATAATTGATACAAAGAACGTGTGTGGAGGGATATGGTTTGAAACAAAAGAAAAGTGTTAGTATTCGATTAAGATTAATGGGAATCATTATTCCAATCGTACTGATCATTATTATTTCATTTTTTTCGTTATCCAGAAATGTGATTTTAAAATCATCTCAAAAAGAATTAACAGCAAAATCACAGGCATATACAAATGAAATAAGCGGCTGGGTCAACCAGATATTCAGTGAACTTCAGATATATCAGGACACGATTGAGGAAGGCAATTTTGCAAATGATGAGCAGATTCTGAAATATATGGAAAAATCATTAAATAAAAACGAAGCCTATTCGGTGGGACTTTATATGGGAGATGACAGCGGTGTTTATCTGGACGGCTCCGGCTGGGTTCCGGGAGACGATTGGGTTTTAGTGGAGAGAGACTGGTATTTGGATGGCAAGGATAATGAATCCTTTGCATTTGGAGAGCCTTACTACGATTCCATGACAGGACAGGTATGCGTAAGCGCTTCCGTCAGGGTGGATTATCCCAGTGCCGTTCGTGTTCTTGCTACGGATGTGTATCTGGATTATGCGTCAGGTCTTATGACAGAGATTGAGGCGCAGAAGGAAGTGGAAGCCTTTCTTGTAACAGGTGGAAGCCAGACGATCATTGCGCATCCAAACAGTGAAATGATAGCGGAAACCTTAGGCGGAACAGATAAGGATATTTTATATGGAAATATAGGGAAAGCCCTTACCGAAGGAAAGAGCGGGATTATTTCTGTCAGAGGAAATCAGGGAGATTATTATGCCTGTCTTAATCCCGTAGAAAATACGGACTGGTATCTGGTTACTTATATTACGGAAAGTAAAATGCTTTCGGATTTGCGAAGGATGGAGCTGATTATGGCAGGAATTGCCGTAGCGGCAGCCATTGCACTGATCCTTGTAACCTTGCGAATTATGAATGGTGTGGTTAAGCCGGTAGAAAGGATGACTAAGGTGATAGACCGCATTGCAGAGGGAGATTTTTCACAGAATCTTGAGGTTAAGGGCAATGATGAGATTGCCAGAATGAGCAGCAATATGCAGATGTTCATTACCCAAATGAGAAGCACCATTTCGGAGATCAGCAATACCGCAGACTGGCTTAGCCGTCAGTCAGGAGAAAATGAAAAGGTATCCGACTCTCTTAAGGTTTCTTCCGAAAATCAGGCGCAGGCAGTGGAGGTTTTGCGTCAAATGGTGGATCAGCTTTCTGAGGCTGCGCAGCAGGTTTCCAGCCGGATGGAGTGCTTATCGGATTTGATCGGGCAGGCACGCACGGAAGGGCAAAACGCTGATACCCTGATGAAGGAAAGCGTTGTAATGTCGCAGGATGGAAAGAAGGATATGGATAATATCAGTAGTGGAATGTCGGGCATCAGCACTTCCATTGCCACACTTTCCAATCAGATTGCTAAGGTGGGAAGCGCTACCACCCAGATTGGTGACATGGTCAATATGATCATGGATATTGCCGAGGAAACGAACCTGCTTTCTTTAAATGCATCCATTGAGGCTGCAAGAGCCGGGGAAGCAGGGAGAGGCTTTGCTGTGGTAGCAGAACAGATCGGAAAGCTTGCACTCAGCAGCAGCACTGCCGCTGATGATATTTCCAGATTGACAGCAGAGATAAAGGGGACTGTGGAAACAGCGGTGTCTCAGATGGGAGAGAGCGTATCTGAGGTACAAAAGAATGTGGAGATTGTTTCCGATGCCAGTGCAACCTTTGAGGGACTGTATGAAAAGGTGGATGAGACCAGTCGGAGAGTAGACAGCATGATTAATCTGGTAGGAAGAGTTAATGATGTTGCGGCACAGATGGAGCAGATCACTGGAAGCCAGCTGCAGGCTACGGAAAAGATAGTTGTTTCCGCGGATGCTCTAAATCAGCATACCGGAAGCGTGACTGCCGACAGTAATACCGTTGCGGAGAATGCAGAGGAGCTGAAGAAGGAATCTGCGGTGCTTATGGGAAAGATGAGTCAGTTTAAGCTATAATTAAAAATTTTTTATCACAGAACGGGAAGACTTTGAAGGGCATAGGACCTTCAAAGTCTTTTTAGATTCCATTTGAAAAGAGGGGAAGGATATGATATACTAAATAGAACATAAGTTCGAATGGAGGCGGTCTGGCTGTGGCAGATAACAGAATTTATCTATGTATCGATTTGAAATCCTTCTATGCTTCCGTGGAATGTGTGGACAGAGGACTTGACCCCATGACAGTCAATCTGGTGGTAGCTGATCCCGAGCGAAGTGAGAAGACGATTTGTCTGGCAATTACTCCGGCTATGAAGAAGCTGGGGATTCCCAATCGCTGCCGGGTGTTTCAAATACCGCCTCATGTGAAATACATTATGGCACCGCCGCGGATGCAGCATTATATTGATGTTTCTGCAGATATTTATGGGATTTATCTGAAGTACCTTTCTAAGGAGGATATTCACGTTTACTCTATTGATGAAGCATTTATGGATGTGACGGATTATCTTGCCATGTATGGAATGTCGGCAAGGGAGCTGGGAAATATTATTATGAAGGATGTGCTGACATCTACCGGGATTACAGGGTCCTGCGGGATCGGTACCAATCTTTATCTTGCCAAGATCGCTATGGATATTACGGCCAAGCACTCGGAGGATCATATCGGATTTCTGGATGAGGAAAGCTACCGGCGTACCCTTTGGAACCATCGTCCCCTTACCGATTTTTGGAGGATCGGTACAGGTACCATGAACAGGCTGCAGCAATATGGAGTATATACCATGGGAGGCGTGGCACAGATGGATGAAGATATCCTTTATAAGGAGTTTGGAGTAGATGCAGAGCTTTTGATTGATCATGCATGGGGAAGAGAGCCTGTCACGATTGCCGATATCAAAAGCTATAAACCATCCACCAATTGTCTTACAAGCGGCCAGGTATTAGGGTGCGATTATGAATATGATAAGGCGAAGCTGGTGGTTAAGGAGATGGCAGATATGCTGTGTCTGGATTTGGTGGAAAAGGGGCTGGTGACGAAGTCCGTTACGCTGTATATCGGATATGCCAATTTCCAGAAATTAGAGTCATCCAAAGGGACTGTGAATCTGCAGAGCAAAACCAATTCCGCAAGGGTAATTCTTTCCCGGGTGGAGCAGTTATATGAGAGAATTGTCACCCATAAAGGAGCATTGATACACAGGATTAACATTTCCTTTAACAATGTGACGGAAGAGGATTATATACAGTATGAGCTTTTTTCAGACCCGAAGGAGAGAGAAAAGGAACGCAGTATTCAAAGAGCGATGCTGGATATCAAGAAAAGATATGGAAAGAATGCAATTTTAAGAGGGATGAATCTGGAAGAGGGAGCTACTGCAATAGAAAGAAATCATCAGATCGGAGGACATAGAAGTGGCGAATAGACCGAAAATGGACAGAGCAGAAAGGGCAAAGCAGTTTATGCCCTTTGCTGCCTTAAAGGGGTATGAGGAGGCGCTCGGGAAGAAAGAAAGGGAAGCGTCTCTTTCGGAAAATCAATTTTCTTTACCGAGAAATTCAAGAAATTCTGATGTCTCCAAAGGCTTTGAAAAATAATATCCCTGTATGTAATTGATGCCCAGCTCTTTCATGGTTTCAAATTGCTCCTTGGTTTCAATGCCTTCTGATACAATCTGCAGCTCCATTCCATGTATCATATGCATGGCGGCATCCATAACATATTTAGCCTTTCCGTTCTCAAAGTATGCGGAGGTCATGTTTCGGTCAAATTTTACAATATTAACCGGCATTTCCACAATATAATTTAAATTAGATTGTCCTGTACCGAAATCATCTAGCGAAAAGCTAACCCCATAGTCCATTAATATTTTCATGTTTTTCAGTAAGGTTTTCTTTTCATTGACGGAAGCTGATTCGGTAATTTCCAGATTGATCCATGCCGGATTGATTCTGTATTTTTCCATAATTCGAATATAGCTTTCGGCCAGATGTTCATAGGCACACTGAACAACCGACAGATTGACTTCTATATAGTGAATACCCAGCTTCGCAGGCAGGCCTGTCTGCAAAAATGCACATACCTTTTCAAATACGATTTCGCCTAAATTTAAAATAATACCGTTTCTTTCCGCAATACCTATAAATACTCCAGGGGGAATAATATCTCCTTTTTCATTTCGAATGCGGATGAGTGCTTCGGCAGAGGAAAAGGACTGTTCCTTTGTAGAGTAGATGGGCTGATAAAAAACCTCTATTCTGTCATTTTTGATGGCGTCAAGCATCAGGGCTTCGATCCGTCTTTCCTCATACATGCTTTCCACGATAGTTTTATTGATGATAATTGTATTCTTGTCGTCGAATTCCTTAATATTCTGTCTGGCATAGCGGAAAAGATATATAATGTCATCAGTGTGGTTTAAAATATGCGTATCGGGCATTACAATCCAATTGGGGTTTATGAAAACATTCAGTTCCTTACCCCAGCCGAATTCAAAGCGGTTTTTCAGCATTTTGAAGCGATCCCATACTAAAGTGCTGTCGCGGAATAGAAGTATAATTTCATCCTCGGCATTTTTAAAGGCCAGGGCATCAGGGATGTCCAGAAGAAATTTAATAACCTCCACTCTGATATGTTTTTCCGCTTCGGCAGTCATATTGTTAATGCGGGAACGGGAAAAAATCAGGCATAGGGCGGAAAAAGGTATGTTTTTTTCGTATAACTGATCCATATATTGCAAAAGGCTGTTTTGATTGTATAGCCCGGTTTGCCTATCAAGGTTGGTTTCCGGATTTTCCAGTTTCAAATAGATGATCATGACAGCAAGAGCTCCCGAATAGCCCACAATAAGAAGCTCCTTAAATAAAAATTGAAGAATTGCAGCAATGATCCAGAAAGCAGCCCATATTTGCACTGCTTCCCGTCTTCTGGGATTCATTTTGTCTTTGTAGAGGTGCATCAGTACAACAATTGAAAAGAAAAACAGAAATGCAAAAGCATAGGTGGCAAGTGCGCTGGGACCATAGGTGTACATATTTACCCCGTCACAAAATTTGTAGATTGGCAATGCATAAATCAGGATGATTCCGACGGCAGCGGTCATACAAAAGCAAAGGGAAATTTTTTTGCGGTGAGGATCGCCCTTATAAATATCCGTGCAGACATAGAGAACTCCGCATAAGGCAACCAAAACAAGAGTAGCAATATAAGATTTGCATATGAGGTTTACAGTCCGTTCGGGTATGGTTTCCTGATGGGTAAGTGCTGCCAGGGACAGGATATCCAAAGAAAGGCTTACAATGATCGTGCAGATCATTCTAAAAAATGCCTTTTCCGTATTTAATCGGATTTTTCTTTGTGTCCCGTAAAAATAGAAAATAATAAGCATCAGGACAAGCCCGCAGCATTGAACCTTAATATTCATCTGTATCCCCCGTAATTTATGTTTTTCTTTTGGCAATATCGGTTGTATTTCAATACATTATTTGTTAAAATTTAAGTCATATCTATATTAACATGTTTTTAGCCTTCTTGGAAAGGGGACTTTTATTGGGCGTGTTCTTTCTTAAGAATGCGTTTTTTGTTTCATTGAAAATCCATATAAATAAATGTAAACAGATACTAAGAAGAGGTTGAAATGATATATAAAATCGGAACGCGGGGATCAAGGCTTGCACTGGCGCAGACACAGATCGTACAGAAGAGACTGACAGAACATTTTCCGGAGCATAGGTTCGAGCCGGTAATTGTGAAAACAACCGGTGATAGGTTTAATGACGTACCCATGAAGGAGATTGGAACTAAGGGACTTTTTATAAAGGAGATAGAAGAATATTTGTTGGACGGTACCATTGATTTTGCAGTTCACAGTATGAAGGATATGCCTGCCGAGCTGCCGGAGGGACTGGTACTGTCAAAAATATGGAAAAGAGAGGATCCAAGGGATGTTCTGGTTTTAAGGGAAAAAGCTGCCCTTAACGAGCTGCCGCCGTTTGCGGTTATTGCAACCGGAAGCCTTAGGCGGAAATACCAGCTTTTAAGGCTCAGACCAGATTTGAAGATTGTGGATATCCGCGGAAATGTGGAAACCCGCATCCGCAAAATGGAGGAGCAAAGGCTGGATGGGATAGTACTTGCGGCAGCGGGGTTAAAACGGCTGCATCTGGAAGAGCGAGTGACACATTATTTTGATTATGACGAAATGATTCCGGCACCGGCACAGGGAGCGCTTGCCATTGAAGCGGCTGAAAGTAGAAGTGATGTCATAGCAATGCTTAACCAATTTGGAGATGAGAAATCCGCCCGCACAGTTGCTGCAGAAAGACATTTCCTATCATTAATGGGCGGCGGGTGCCATCTGCCGGTGGGAGCAATTGGAGAAATAGCAGGAGAAGATATCTGCTTAAGGGTCATGTACGGTGAGAAAACAGGGGAAAAGATTGTTTTTGCCGATGCCGCCGGAAGGGATGCCGTCGCTGTTGCGCAAAAGGCAGCAGAACGGCTGCGGGCACAATACGAATCATGTTGAAATGCAGGCAGTTTTGCTAAAGCTGCCGATAGAAAAGAAAGTGAAAGATAAGCTATGGCGAGGGTGAATGAGAAGGAAGTGACATTAAAACAATATAAGCCGCATGCAAAGCCGGGGGCGCTGGATTTAACGCTATGCGGTTTTTTTGCGGCGCTGATTGCCATAGGGGCTTTTATCAGGATAGAAATTCCGGTAGAGCCTTACGCAATGCATTTTACACTGCAATGGTTTTTTGTACTGCTTGCAGGCTTTCTGCTTGGAAGGAAAAGGGCGGCCATGAGCGTCTGTGTTTATTTAATCATCGGCCTTATGGGAGTTCCGGTATTTGCTTCCGGCGGCGGGCCTGCTTATCTGATACGTCCAACCTTTGGTTTTTTGCTGGGCTTTGCCCTGGCGGCATTTGTTATGGGCATGATGACGGAGAAAAGGCCTAAGGCTTCCTTTTTTGGGATGCTGCTGACATCCATTGCAGGTCTGGCTGCTTATTATGGTATAGGTATTCTTTATTTTTATTTCATCAGTAATTATGTAATTAATATGCCGGTGGGATGGAAAGTAGTTTTAATTAACTGCTGTCTTTTAACTGTTTTTGAGGATTTTCTGCTTTGCGTCTTAGCGGCGGTTATCTGTAATCGCTTAAGGCCTGTTTTTCAAAAAGCTGATATGATGCGGAAATGAGGGAGATATGAAGACTGGGATTAACAGTATGGGATGCGTCAGTCTGGTGGGTGCAGGGTGCGGAAGCCGGGAATGGATCACCCTTGAGGGTCTTACTCTGCTAAGAGCGTGTGATGCTGTGGTATATGATGATCTGATTGATCAGGATTTATTAAAGGAAGTGCCTTCTTATGCAGAGAAGATCTATGTTGGAAAAAGAAATCATAAGCCCTCCGCAAAGCAGGAGGACATTCAGAGTATATTGGCAGAGCTTGCAGGACAGAATAAGCAGGTTGTCAGATTAAAAGGGGGAGACCCCTTTGTTTTTGGCAGGGGAGGCGAGGAAATACAGTTTTTAAATCAGCATTGTATCCCGTGGAGGGTGGTTCCCGGCATCAGCTCGGCCCTGGCGATTCCGGCAGAAGCGGGCATTCCGGTGACTCATAGAGGTGTAAGCAGAAGCATCCATATTATGACGGCACATACCAGTGAGGATGTACTGCGCAGGGATATGGAGCAGTTTGCCAATCTGGAGGGCACGCTTATTTTTCTCATGGGGTTGGAGAGCCTTGAAACAATTGTAAGCGTTTTGAGGGAAAAAGGGCGTGATAAAGATACACCGGCAGCAGTTCTCTCAGGCGGAAATACGGCAAATCCCTACAAGGTAATTGGCAGCCTGGATACGATATTGGGAAAGGCCAGGGAGGAAAATGTAACGTCGCCTGCCGTAATTGTGATCGGGGATGTGGTGGCACTTAATCTTGATAAGGACATAAGGCTTCCTCTTTCGAATATAAAGGTGGGATTGACAGGAACGGATGATTTTCAGCAAAAGCTTCGGGAACGGTTACTGCCATTGGGGGCAAGGCCTGTTTCCCTGATGCAGGGGCAATGTGATGAGACTGGTGTCAATATTCCATGGGAGGAGATTACGGCACCTGAAAAGAAGTGGATCGTTTTTACCAGTGTGCAGGGAATTCGGATTTTCTTTGAGCGGTGCAGAAAGGAAAAAATCGATTACAGACGTTTTGCGTCCTGCAGGTTTGCAGTGATCGGCGCTGTAACCGGGAGGGAATTGGAAGTGCAGGGCTTGATAGCGGACCTTTGTCCTGAGGAATATACGTCACAGACTTTAGCGGATGAACTGCTTTTGCAGGTAAAGGATGAGGAGAGGGTTTATTTATTCTGCTCCGGACAGGGAACAGATTTGCTGACGCAAAGGCTGAAAGAAAAGCAGCTTCATTGTCGGCGGTTTGATGTATATGATACACATTTTTCGTGCAGTCAAGGGCAGGCGGAAAAGCCTGAATATCTTTTGTTTGGAAGTGCAGGCGGCGTCAGGGCTTTGTATCAATCCGGGTATCAGACGGATGAAAGAATGAAAGGGATCTGCATAGGGCAGATATGTGCCAGAGCCTATCGGGAATGCTTTAAGAGGGAACCGATTGTTGCAAGAAAAGCAACTGTAGAGGCGATGGTGGAGGCCCTGCTTAATGCTGCAGTGAGGGTGTGATACGGAGGCGTGGGAAATTGGTCGGAAGCGGAGAGCCTATGAATAAAGGGATAGAAAATACAAAAAGAGGTAGCATCATATGACAGGTATATTATATGGAGTCGGAGTGGGGCCGGGAGATCCGGAGCTTATGACATTAAAGGCGGTTAGATTGATCAAGGAAAATGACATCATTGCTTTGCCGGGAGCAGAGCCGAAGGAGACGGCTGCATATCAGATTGCAGCCGGTGCCGTTCCTGAGCTTGCCGATAAGCAGATGATTTCCGTTTATATGCCCATGACCCATGATAAGGAAGAGCAAAGGAAGTGGCATCAAAAGGGCGCAGAAATTGTGGAAGAATATTTGAGGGAGGGAAAGAATGTGGTGTATCTTACGCTGGGAGATCCCACTGTTTATTCTACCTTCACCTATATTCAGCGAATTGTGGAGGAAAGGGGATTTCAGACACAATTAATCAGCGCAGTGCCATCCTTCTGCGCAGCGGCAGCAAGAGCTAATATGCCGCTTTCTATCTGGAATGAAAACATTCATATCTTTCCTGCTATGCATAATCTGGAAGAAGACCTGCCCGAAACGGGAACCTGTGTTTTAATGAAATCCGGCAGTAAGCTGAAGCAGGTAAAGGAAATCATAAAGAAAAGCGGGCGTGATGCGGTTATGGTGGAAAATTGCGGAATGCAAAAGGAGCAGGTTTATCTTCATGCAGATGAAATACCGGATACGGCGGGATATTATTCCCTGATTATTGCCAAAGAGGCGAAGTAGAAATGATTAAGCTGAATAATCTGACAAAAAAATTTGATCAGTTCACAGCAGTGGATTCTGTCAGTATGACGATTGAAACAGGCGAGTTCTTTGGGCTGCTTGGTCCTAACGGAGCGGGGAAGACGACCACCATCGGAATGCTGTCTACCCTTCTTTTGCCGACGCAGGGAGAAATTTATATTGACGGAGAGCTTCTTACCAGAAAAAGAGCGGATTTAAAGAGAAAAATCAGTGTGATCACACAGGAATATTCCATGAGGCAGGACATGAATATGGATGAAATCATGGAATATCAGGGGCGGCTTTACTATATGTCCAAAAAGGAAATCCGCAGAAAGAGTGAAGAACTGCTGGAATTTTGTGATTTAATTCATGACCGGAAAAAGACTGTCCGAAAGCTGTCCGGCGGAATGAAAAGGAAGCTGATGGTTTGCCGGGCACTTTTGACTGACCCTGAAATTCTGCTGCTGGATGAGCCTACAGCGGGAATGGATGCCTTATCAAGAAGGCAGATGTGGGGGCTTTTAAGAAAGTTAAATGAGCAGAAGCTGACCATTCTTCTGACCACACATTATATGGAAGAGGCGCAGACGCTGTGCGGGAGAGTGGCGATGATGAATCGTGGTCAAATAGAAGAAATCAATTCTCCCACAGGCTTTATTCAAAAATTGGGAAGTTATGCCGTTGATGAAAATACGCCGGATGGAGTGAACACGCATTATTTCCATGCGAAGCGGGAAGCATTGGCATATGCGGATCAGACGAACCATAGCTTTGAGTTGCGCGATACCACCTTGGAGGATGTGTTTGTGGAGCGGGCAGGAAGAAGATTAAATTAGGTGATATGATGGGAATTATTACGATTTTATGGGAAAAATGGGTAGAGTTCCGCAGAGATTTTTATAAGATCACATTGGCTGCCATGATTGCGCCGCTTATGTATCTGTTAGTCTTTGGACTGGGTATTCAGACAGTGTCCCACGGAAAGCCTTATTTACATTATTTAATTCCGGGGGTTGTGGCGCTCACCACCATGAACGGAAGCTTTAATGCAATCGCACAAAATTTAAACGTCCAAAGACTGTATGAGAAGGCATTTGATCAGGTTATGATTTCTCCCACACCTTTGTGGCAGTTTATAATCGGTCAGATTATTGCCGGGGCGCTTCGTGGAATTTATGCGGGATGTATTATTTTGCTGCTGGTGTGGCCGATCCATACGGGACTTGTTTTTAACGGATATTCTTTTTTGATCTTATTTTTAAATGGCGCTGTTTTTGCTGCAGTGGGAGTAGTGGTATCTTTCTTAGCTAAAAATCATGCGGATGTGCCGAGATTTTCCACTTATTTTATTATGCCAATGGCTTTTTTGTGCAATACCTTTTTTTCTACGGAAAATATGCCTCACGGCATTCGGGAGGTTATAGGGATTTTGCCGCTGTCAGAGACAAGCGGTATGATTCGTCATATTGCTTACGGGGAGGCATGGAACCCTGTGGGAATTGCGGTGCTGCTTTTTTATCTGCTGGTTCTGACGGCAATCGGATTGTGGTTTGTTTATCGAAAGCAAAATCTTTAGTAGGGATGTATCAAGGATGAATAGCATATTGGAAAGAAGGTTCCTTGTTAAAATGAAATATGGAAGAAAAGCTATGGCGGGGCTTGCCATATTGTTAATTGCATTTTGGGGTTTTCCTATGCTGTATGCTTATGCATTGGAGGACGGCGAGTATTGTGTATCTGTGGATATGACCGGCGGCAGCGGCAAGGCTGCCATAACATCCCCAACTCTCTTAACTGTTGAGAATGGAATTCCTATTGCCCTCATTCAGTGGAGCAGCTCCAATTATGATTATATGATCGTGGATGGGGAGTATTATTATAATCAAAGCGGCGAGGGTATGAATTCCGTATTTGAAATCCCGGTTACCTGCTGGGATGAAAGGATGGACGTCATTGCAGACACCACCGCCATGGGGCATCCTGTAGAAATTAATTACCAATTGATCTTTTATCTGGATTCTGTGGGAAATAAAAGCGAGCTTCCCCAGGAGGCGGCCAAAAGAGTTTTGTGCATGGCTCTTGCCATTATTGTAATCGGAGGGGTTTTGAATTATTTTGTGAAAAAGAGGATGAGCTGAGGGAAAATTAAAAATATGCTTCTACTCCTTGAACATTCATCATAAATATAGTAAGTTAAATAAAGAAACAAGACATAAAAGAAAGAATTAAGGTGAGGAATATTTTATGAGCGCAAAAGAAATGACAGAACTTCAAAGAAATAATAAAACTGCAATGCTGACACATTTTATTTCTTTCCTGATAATGATAATTTTTATTTTTCTTCAGGCTGCAGGAGGAAGCGCATCTGCTTCTTATGCGGTAATTTTGGCGGTAGTCGGACTTTCGCCGGTAGCAGCAGAATATTTTTTCTGGAGAAAAGATAAAGAAACCGCCGCAATTAAGCATTTGACAGCAATTGGGTTTGCAATTTTTTATACAATCTGCCTGTTTACTTCGACGAACAATATGGTATTTGTTTTTGTTATTCCCATGATTTTCGTGGTTTCCGTATATAACGATATCAGGTATCTTGTGATGATCAATACCGGTACGATTATAGAAAGTATTCTGATAGTGGTGCTGGGAGCAAAGGATGGAAGCTTTGGGTATCAGGGTATGGATTCAGCCATTATTCAGGTAGTTGTTATGATTATGGTAGGGGCGTATTCCCTCATTACCACCAAAACATTAAAGGAAAATTCTGATCATAAAATAGCTGATATTTCAAGATCACAGAAGCAGACGGAGCTTTTACTGAAATCCAATTCGGAATTGTCAGGGAAACTGACGGATGGAATTGACGAGATACATAGTAAATTGGACAAGTTAAGTGAAACATCTAAGGTGACCAAGCATGCTATGGAGGAGTTGTCCGATGGTGCTGCCGATACTGCAGAGCATGTGCAAAGTCAGCGGCTGCAGACAGAGGCCATCCAAAACAAGGTGGATGATGTAAGTGGTGCGGCAATCCAGATCAATGAAAATATGCAGCAAACTCTTAAGGCGCTGGAGGATGGAAGCCGTGATGTGGCATTTTTAGTGGAAGAGGTGGAAGCATCAGTAAAAAATGGCACTGTGGTAACACAGAAGCTGGAAGCGCTCAGCCATTACATGGAAGAAATGAATACGATTGTGGAGCTGATCGGCGGAATTACTTCTCAGACCAGTCTGCTTGCTTTAAATGCAAGTATTGAGGCAGCCAGAGCAGGGGAAGCAGGAAGAGGCTTTTCGGTAGTGGCAACCGAAATCTCGGGAATGGCAACCCGTACCAAGGAAGCAACCGTGAATATTACAGAGCTGATCAATAATGTGTCATCAGCTATCAGTGAGGTGGTCGGTGTTATTTCACAGATGATTTCCGGTATCAATGATGAAAAACAGGGAGCGTTAAACGCAGCGGAGGGATTTGAAAACATTCAGGTCAACACCTATGCAATTCGGGATAATATGGAAGTCCTTGTAAAGAATGTTTCCGAATTAAAAGAAGCTAATCAGGTGATCGTGGATTCTGTTCAGACAATTTCCGCTATTTCAGAGGAGGTAGCGGCACATGCCGGTGAAACCATGAATGCAGAGGAAGAAAATGCAGCTATTATGGAGGATATCACCGGAATTATGCAGGGACTGGTGGCTTTGGCCGAAGGCAATAAGGAGCAATAAATTTTGCAACATCACAGTGGTTTCAGGCATTATATTAAAAGGCATATTTCCTTTATCAGCCTGAGCCATTCTATCGGGCAAGGTATTTTTGACTATTCCTATACGGGTATGTGCTTAGCTGCCGGAATGATGCTTCTTATGCTAAGCATCCAAGGCGACAAATAGATTGCACAATAGTAGTAAAAGTGCTATACTTTGGTTAGTTACAACGAACACAGGAGATAGAAATCAGATAAAGGATTTGTATTATTATTTTCACTGTTGTTGGAATAGTTCTATCCTGTATGGGTGTAATACCGGCGAGAAAAGCTGCTGCATTGAAAATTCCATTTATGATAGCAGGAATTTGTATTGAACTGTTTGGCTTTCTGGTTTGGTTTAAAGCTGTGGCTTTATGAATTATATGGACAGGAATATCTTGATTATTGCAAAAGGGTAAATCGGTGTATTCCTTGGTTCAAAAGGAAATGATGAAAGCAGGCAGAAACTGCAGACAAATTTCTGCGGAACATTTACGGGTGTTTTGTTATGTTTTCTGCTGCTTTAACAAATTGCAAAACATCCTCCGGGGCATCAAAGCTGTAAAGCAGGCCGTAAGGAATACTGTAATCCCAGTTTACGGGAATAGTGATGAGTCCGGGGTGTACCTCCTGCCAGCAGGAGATGGAAAGGAGTACCTTTCCCGTTTCTGCGCATCTGTTAAAGACGGAGAGATCGTAAAACAAAGGTGTGTCCTCAATTTGAATTTGGGGGTGATTTTGTTCCAGATCATTGCGGATATAATCGTTTATTCCCGAATCGCCGCGTCTTACCATCATCAGCGTTTCACCGTATAAATCTTCTATGTCAATACAGTTTTTTTCGGCAAGCCGGTGTTCCCTCGGTACCGCAATCATTTTTTTATATCGGCCAAGCGGAAGAAAATTACAGCGTGCAAGCCATTCCTTTGAGTCGCATACGCCGATAAGGAAATCAAATTTTTCTCCTAACTTTTCAATTTCTGAAAGAATCCCCTCGTGATTGTCTTCAAAAGGCACAAGATGCAGCTTGTATTCGGGAAAATCCTTGTTTACACGATACCACAAATCCATAAAAGGCTTTGCGGGATTCAGCAATGATGTGCCGACGCAGAAGGTTGTATCACTTGCATGGAGAGCCGCATGCGCACCTGAAATGGACTTTTGGGAATAGTCAATCATAAATTTGGCATCACGGTATATGAGTGTGCCGGCTTTGGTTAAACGGATTCCCGCCGGAGTACGCTCAATCAATTTTAAATCCAGGTGATTTTCCAGCGAATTCATTTGTTTCATAACGGCAGTGGGGGAAATATACAAAACCTCTGCCGTTTTTGTAAAGCTGCCGTGGTCAGCCACGGCAATGAAGGTATCTAAAAGCGGGTTATACATAGTGCACCTCCCCAAAACGCATAAACTATGAGTTTATACAATAATAACTTATTGGAGATTCCGTGTCAATAGAAGCAGCGTTATAATAAAATCATTTAAAGAAACAGGGAGGAACCTTATATGTCAAAGAAGTTAATTGCCTTCTATTCAAGGGCAGATGAAAATTATGTAAGTGGAATGCTAAAAATGTTGGATGTCGGCAATACAGAGGTGGCAGCAGGTATCATTAAAAAGTTGACAGATGCAGATATGTTTCAGATCGAACAGGTGCATCCTTATTCAAAGGACTACAACGAGTGTATAGCGCAGGCACAGTCAGATCAGAAGCGGGATGCCCGTCCTGAATTGAAAGTTTATCCTGACAGCATTGATGATTACGATACCATTTATCTTGGTTTTCCGAATTACTGGAGTACCATGCCGATGGCAGTGTTTACTTTTTTGGAGCATTTTGATTTCAGCGGTAAAACCATTAAGCCCTTTTGTACCCACGAGGGAAGCGGAATGGGCAGCAGCGAGAGGGATATCAAGCGGCTGTGTCCAAATGCTAAGGTTGAAAAGGGGATTGCCATTTATGGCAGCAGTGTAAATCGTTCGAAAGGAGATATTGTGAGATGGATTTAAAGGCTGATAAAGTGCTTTCGGGGTGTCATTCCATGTTCATGGAAACTGATCCGGAATTTGTGGAACGGTTTGATAGCTTTGCTTTTGATGAGGTAGTGCATCAGGATGATCTGGATAATAAAACCCGTTTTATGGCAATTTTAGCAACGCTGCTTGGCTGTCAGGGCAGTGATGAATTTCGAGTTATGCTCCCGGCAGCTCTTAATTCCGGTGTAACACCGGTGGAAGTGAAGGAGATTGTTTATCAGGCGGTGGCCTATCTTGGCATAGGAAGGGTGTTTCCGTTCCTGAATATTACCAATGAAGTATTATTGGAAGGCGGCATCGGTCTGCCGCTGCCCGGTCAGGCAGCTACAGAGGCGGAAAACCGCCGGGAGGCAGGAACGAAGGTACAGGTGGATATCTTTGGTGAGCATATGCATGATTTCTGGAAATCCGGTCCGGAGGAAAGCCGTCATATCAATTACTGGCTGGCCGCTAACTGCTTTGGTGATTATTACACCCGGACGGGGCTTAATTACAAACAGCGGGAAATGATCACGTTCTGTTTTTTGGCGGCTCAGGGCGGATGTGAGCCTCAGCTTGCCAGCCACGCTGCCGCTAACATGAGGATCGGAAATGATAAGTCATTTCTTATCAAAGTAATTTCACAGTGTCTGCCATATATCGGTTATCCGAGAAGTCTTAATGCACTGCGGTGTGTAAATGAAGCAACAAAAGGATAAAAAAAGCATCTCATATAAAAATAATCGTAACAGGAGGAGAAGAAGATGGATTATGTAACTTTGTATAATGGAGTAAAAATGCCCCAGCTTGGCTATGGTGTTTATCAGGTGACGAAGGAAGAATGTGAGCGTTGTGTATTGGATGCGTTGGAAGTTGGGTATCGTTCCCTGGATACTGCACAGAGCTATTTTAACGAGGAACAGGTGGGAAAAGCCATTGTAAAGTCCGGCATTTCGAGGGAAGAGATTTTTCTGACCACCAAGGTGTGGATCGAGCATTACGGCTATGAGCAGGCCAAAAAGTCTGTGCTTGAATCTATGGAAAAACTGCAGACTTCTTATCTGGACTTGCTTCTTCTGCACCAGCCCTTCGCGGATTATTATGGTGCTTACCGGGCCTTGGAAGAACTGTATGAGAAGGGTAAGGTCAGAGCAATCGGTGTTTCCAATTTTTACCCGGATCGTCTGGTGGATATTGCTTCATTTGCGAAAATCAAGCCGATGATAAATCAGGTGGAAGTCCATCCTTTTAACCAGCAAAAGCTGGCAAAGGAATATATGGATAAGTATCAGGTGCAGATAGAAGCATGGGCACCCTTTGGAGAAGGGCGGGGAGGTTTGTTTGAAAATCCGGTACTCACCTCGATTGGTCAGAAATACGGGAAATCATCTGCTCAGGTAATGCTTCGATGGCACTTACAGAGGGGTGTGGTTGTGATACCGAAATCCGCCCATAAGGAGAGAATGCAGGAAAACTTTGATGTGTTTGACTTTACGCTGGATCAGAAGGATATGGAGGCTGTTCAGGCTCTGGACAAAGAGGAAAGCTCGTTCTTTTCTCATTATGACCCGGCCATGGTGGAATGGTTTGTGAAAATGGTTGAGGAACGAAAAGCAAATCATGACAGCTCAAAGGAAAAGAAAAGCTGGTAGGGGAGAAAAGAGAAAATGAAGGATGTAATGATTTTAACCGGTGCAGGTCAGATTGGTATGGCGATTGCCAGAAGAATGGGCTATGGAATGAAAATTGTTGTTGGTGATAAAAAACTGGAAAATGCACAGACCATCTCAAAAATTATGAATGATGCAGGCTTTGATACGATACCTGTGGAGATGGACTTATCTTCCCACAAGTCCGTTATGAACCTAATTGCAGAAGCACAAAAATATGGAGAAATTTCCATGCTGGTCAATGCGGCAGGGGTTTCACCCAGTCAGGCTCCCATAGAGGCAATTTTGAAAGTGGATCTGTATGGAACTGCGGTTCTGTTGGAGGAAGTTGGTAAGGTCATTAAGAAAGGCGGCGCAGGTGTAACGATTTCCAGCCAGTCCGGCCATCGTATGCCTGCCCTGACTGCCAAGGAGGATGAGCTTTTGGCGACTACGCCTACCGAGGAATTGCTGAAGCTTCCCCTGCTACAGTCGGAGAATATCCGGGATACCCTGCACGCTTATCAACTGGCAAAACGCTGCAATGAAAAGCGTGTCATGGCAGAGGCGGTTAAATGGGGGAAGCGCGGCGCCCGTATCAATGATATTGCTCCCGGCATTATTGTAACGCCGCTGGCAATTGACGAATTTAGCGGCCCTCGCGGAGATTTCTACAAAAATATGTTTGCTAATTGTCCTGCCAAACGTCCGGGAACTGCGGATGAGGTTGCAAATGTAGCAGAGCTTTTAATGAGTGACAAGGGAGCGTTCATTACCGGCTCTACCTTTCTGATTGATGGAGGCGCTACCTCCAGCTATTTCTACGGTCCTTTAAAACCGCAGAAATAATGGTGCGTATATCCGAATGAAGAATTACGATTTTATGAAAGGAACTGATAAAATGAAAAAATTATTTGCATTATTTATGGGACTGGTGTTGATGTTTAGTTTTACTGCGTGTGGCAGTACCGGTCCGCTAAACTCTTCACATACAGAATCTTTTCAGCCGGAAACTTCTCCGGCGGAAATTTCTGCGACAGAGACTATAGAGTCTGATGTATTAGAAAGTGATTTACCCTCTGATTTGGAAACTGAAGCGGAAAGTGGGAAAACACTGGTTGTCTATTATTCAGCAACCGGAAATACACAGGAGGCTGCAAGTTTCATAGCGACAGCAACAAATGCTGATGTTTTTGAATTGAAGCCGAAAGATCCTTATACAGATGCTGACTTGGATTGGACGGATGACAATAGCCGGGTCGTATATGAGCATGACAATCCGGATGCCAGGGATATAGAATTAGTGTCTGTGACTGTTCCTGACTGGGAGTTGTATGATACGGTATTTATCGGCTATCCCATCTGGTGGGGAATTGCAGCATGGCCGGTGGATAGCTTTGTAAAGGCAAATGATTTTACAGGAAAAACGGTAGTGCCTTTTTGCACTTCTTCCAGTTCCGGGTTGGGAGAAAGCGGAGAACTGCTGGCTGAATTGGCAGGTACAGGAGACTGGTTGGAAGGTGAGAGTTTTTCCTCCGGTGTGACAGAAGATGCAGTTCAGGCATGGATTGAAGCCTTGGAAATGTAAAGAGAATAGGTATGTGCGATGAGGTGAGTGTTGTCATTGCAGCGGCAGTTAAGGTTTGTTAGGAGAAGGGAGCGTAAGCAGGATGGAAAAGAAAATGCTGATTGTATATTATTCTGTATCAAATGGCAATACCAAACGAATTGCTGAACAGTTGCAGAAAGCCGCCGGTGCAGACATTGCCCGGATTGAGACGATGAAGCCTTACACAGGCTCTTATAATGATATAGTAGAACAAGGGCAGCGTGAGGTGAAACGGGAATATCAGCCGGAGATTAAACCTTTGTCCGTGAATCCGGCAAATTATGAAGTGATTGCGATAGGGACTCCTACATGGTGGTATACGATGGCACCGGCAGTATTGTCATTTTTGAATTCTTATGATTGGAAAGGAAAGACGGTAATTCCTTTCCAGACACATGGCGGCTGGCCGGGGCATGTTATTAAGGACATTAAGAGCGCCTGTAAAGGAGCTGATTTTATTCATGAGATGGAGATACAATTTGATTCTACCGGCGGTGCGGAATTGGTAACACCAAATAATAAAATTAATACATGGATTGAACAGATCAATGACAGTGTCAAATAATTTAGGGAAAAGAGCAAAATCAAATCAGGAGGAAAATAGTGATGAAGCCCGAAGAAGTAAGTGTATTCCCGGTTGGTGGGAAGAATGAAGCGTTTGCCCAATATTTTGAGGGCCAGAGTTACTTAAATATGCTCACAACAGATGGTGTGGTAATTGGCAACGTAACATTTGAGCCGGGATGCCGCAATCATTGGCATATCCATCATGCCAAAAGCGGCGGCGGACAAATCCTTTTGTGTACTGCCGGACGCGGTTATTATCAGGAATGGGGCAAGGCGGCGCAGGAACTATACCCCGGAGATGTAGTGGTTATTCCGGCAGGTGTGAAACATTGGCATGGAGCCGCTGCGGATAGCTGGTTCGCACATTTGGCTGTTGAGGTTCCGGGGGAAGAAACAGCTACGGAATGGTGTGAAGCGGTAACAAGTGAAGATTACGAAACATTGAGAAAATAGGGATGTTGCACATATATCTATAAGTCATAGTATGGCAAGCGGATCTTGCCCCGAAAGGTCAATCTGCCTTGTGTGGATTGGACTTTTTATTTTGCATTGTTAAAACTGTCGCAGAAACAAATAAAATTTTTTTCAACTTTTTTCAAAAAACTTTCCGGTTTGCTATGCCGAGATGTGTTCTGGTATTACGAGGAGGTGAAAACCAGCCGCACTCAAATCTGAATGAAGGGAGGAAGTGCTATGCCATCTCCTTCCGATGAGGCGGCGATGGCTCTTGAAAAAGGCGCTTATGCAATACATCAGTCGGAAAATGGTACACAGACGAAAAGGCAGATCAAATGCTTTTGGAACGGCATTTATGCAAAAAAGCAAGAAGGGCTTCTGGAAAGAGTCATTTAAAAGGACCAAAGAAACGCACAGAGGAAGATGATATTTGATTTAGGAGTATTTCTTTTCCATTTATAGTTACTATATTTTTTATAGTAACTTGTAAATATAGAGTATATGATCTATAATTATGGAAAACAAAGCAGGAGATAAGGATTATGAGCCAACGAAAAGAAAGCGATAATATTCGGTGTCCATTGGAGTATGGACTTAAAATATTCGGCAGCAGATGGAACGCCAGAATTATTTGTGTTTTGTCAGCAAAAGAAATTCTTCGATTTAGTGAACTTAGAGGGGAAATAGGAAATATTACAGATGCTGTACTGGCAGCTTCATTAAAAAGTCTGATTGAAAGTGAAATAGTGGTGAGAAAATCTTATGATGAGGTTCCTCCCCATGTAGAGTATTCGTTATCAGAAAAGGGAGCTTCTGTTGTTCCAATTATACAAAGTATTTGTAAATGGTCAGGGGTTTTTTATAAAGAAGATAAAGAAAATATTAGCGTACATTGCCAGAGATGTGATTACCATGAATGATGATAGGGATTTAAGTATAGGTGAATGTTTATGCAACAGTTTGTAGTTTGTATATTGATTACATATTTCAGTGGAAGAGAAATAGGTTGTAACTATGGTAAAGCATAGTTTATTCATATCTTTGCCATTTGGAAAATATGGTAAAATTAAGTATGAAACATGATGAAAAAGAGCAGTTTTTAGTGCTGGATTGGAGGGTATATGACACTACAACAATTAAAATATATGATAATCGTTGCAGAAAGAGGTTCTATAACAGAAGCGGCAAAAGAATTGTATATTTCTCAGCCAAGTCTTTCCGGCGCAATCAAGGAAGTAGAAAAGGAATCTGGAATAACAATTTTCAGCCGCTGCCGGGCAGGAGTAGCACTGACAAAGGAGGGAATGGAGTTTTTAGGATATGCAAGACAGGTAGTTCAGCAGATGGAACTTCTGGAATCAAAATATATTGATAAAAAACCTGCAAAACAAAGGTTTTGTGTTTCAACGCAGCATTATACTTTCACAACAAATGCGTTTGTGGAATTGATACAACATTTTGGGCAGGAAAGGTTTGAGTTTATCCTGAATGAAACGCAGACGCACCAGATTGTGGAAGATGTACGAAACAGGTTTAGTGATTTGGGAATCCTGTATCTTTGCAACAGCAATGAAAATGTGTTGAGAAAGCTGTTTGAAGAATACAATTTGAACTTTTTTGAATTGTTTACTGCAACGCCCCATATTTTTATAGGTAAAGACCACCCGTTGGCAAAATGCACATCTGTCAGGCTGGATGATCTGAAACCATATCCCCGGCTTAGTTTTGTGCAGGGAACGTATGAATCTTCCAATTATTCGGAGGAACTTTTCAGCAATGAACCCGCTGAAAGGAGTATTAAGGTCAGTGACCGTGCAGCTATTGTAAATCTGATGATCGGATTGGATGGATATACAATTTCAAGTGGTATTTTCCCTAAATATCTGCAAGGGGATTCTATCGTTTCTATTCCTCTGGAGGAAGATGAGGTGATGCATATTGGGTATATACTGAATAAGGATAAAGAACTATCAGAATTGGGAGAGATTTATGTTGAGGCTTTGAAACAGTACCGGACATAATAAAACATAGGTTTATCCTATGTAACAGCATATAAAACAGATATTACCTATTATATAACGTTCCGTGCTAAGATATAGAAACGGAAAGGAGGCAAAAAATGCCAGGTTATGTATTAGGTAATTTTTTTATCTATTCTGTTATCAATGCTTTTACGCCGGGACCGGGAAATATATTGGCGTTAAATACGAGGTTAAATGAAAAACTAAATTCCAGTCTGGATTGATTTGACCTCGTATTTTTGATTTTGAGCAGCTTTTTTGAAGATACCCTATACAAAAGTACCCTGAAAAGTGCTATAATCCGTGTTATGA
>Ga0129315_1000693_pt1 | contig 22090 bp, 20 predicted proteins | sample Cm827metagenome_FD_94432 | JGI IMG/M metagenome (GOLD analysis project Ga0129315, IMG submission 94432) | Eastern black-and-white colobus group fecal microbial communities from Wisconsin, USA - Cm827 metagenome | ecosystem: Host-associated > Mammals > Digestive system > Large intestine > Fecal...
AACGAGATAAAACACGCTTTGCGAGTTTTACTCGTTCGCGTGCGGCGGCGAATGGAAATGCAAGCATTTCCACTCGCCTTATGCCTTCGCGTAAATTAGAATGTCAATCTCATCTGGTGCCATACCACATTTCCATGGGTGGATTGTTCGGAAATTCCTTCATCCACAAATCCAAACTTTGCATAGTAGTGCACTAATCGATCCTTACATGTCAAGACAAGTCCCTCGCGTCCCTGTGCTCTGGCATCTGCAATTGCCCGTTCAAGCAGCTGGCCCGCATATCCTTTTTTCCGACATGCCGGAATCGTATTTACTCCGAAAATCATCTGCCATTTCCCATTTTCATCATGCATTTCTGCCTTTTCATACATTTCATCCGTCAAATCTTTCTGATCCGTCACAAAACCATCCACGAATGAAACCAGTTTCTCCCCTTCAAACATAAGCCAGAAATGATCTCCATATGTACGCAGCCGTCCTTCAAATTCTTTTCTTGTAGCCGCCTCTGCCGATGGAAAACATTCCGCTTCCACCGCTGTTACTGCATCTAAATCATTTATCGTTGCTGTTCTTATTAACATTTCACTTCTCCTTTATTTTTCTAACCTTATAAAAACAATTTATCTTTTCATTTTATCACAATAATTTACCAATAGCAAAAGCAAAATAACAAAATAACCATCATTCTCTTCTACTAATTATAAAAAGACTGATGGTTATTTTTATATTTCAAAAACCTCATAACGTTCTGTTAAATTTAAGCAATTCCCAGAATTTTACCAATCCAGTACATCACACCCAGTACCCAGCTGGTAAAAATTCCATATAAAATTACAGGTCCGGCAATGGTAAATATCTTACATCCGATTCCGAATACTTGCCCTTCTTTCTTATATTCGATTGCCGGTGCAGCTACCGAATTGGCAAATCCGGTGATCGGAACGAGCGCTCCGGCGCCGCCCCAATTTGCAATCTGTGGATAAATTCCAAATCCTGTTAAAATCACGCTGAGAAGAACCAGCAGCATAGAACACCATCCCGCGCTTATCTCCTTGTCAAGCCCGATTTTCTCACAATAATTCAGAATCATCTGTCCAATCAGGCAAATTCCTCCTCCTACCAAAAATGCCCGCAGCATATCGGGCCAGAGTTTTCTCATCGGAGTCTTTGTTTTGACATACTTTTCGTATTCATTTTTTTTACTCATCTTCTTCTCCTTCTACCACCGTTCCATAAAATATAAAAAAGCTCCCAGGCTCTTTCCCAGAGCCATCGCAATAATGAGCGCTGAAATTCCGGTTGTTATTTTAGCTCTTCTGATAAAAATCGGAAAAATATTTAAAATATCTGCCAGCGCCATAGACCAACAACCTACAAATATTCCACCGAACAATCCAAATAGCAGAAGCAGCCACCTGAAATTGATCCAAGAAACTTCATATACCCAGAACAGATTTCCCAGTATCCCACCTGCCATAACGAAATCTTCATATAATACTACGTATTTTCCTGTGTGTGTGCGATCGGCAAAATCAGAGATTACACCAAGTCCAATTAGAAAGGAAAACAATCCGGCAGAAATGCCGAATCCGGCGCTTAATCCTAAAAATGCCAGTATCAGATTATGAGTCCACATCTACTTCTTCTCCATGTCTCGAATAAATATCCACTAATGTTGTCTGAATATCATTTTCATAAAGACGCATTTCTACTTCCATCGGTGTCGGATCAACAGAGAATCGTTTTTTCCCAAAATGATTGAAAAAGACCAGAATACCGATCGCGATTCCAATACTGTAAGAAATCTCAAGCACACCAAATCCATCCGATGCGGTTCCGGTTACAAGCTGATAAACCTGACCAAACATTCTCGTCAATGAAATGTCATTATTAAATGACATAATAGAAAATGCTGCTCCGAAAAAAACCAGAACAGATATAAAACCAACTTTGACATATTCTAATAATTTACTTTTTTCTTTTGGCTTCTCATAAGTGACGATAAAATCTGTCGGTCCCAGATTCTCAATTTGAAGTCCCGGATATTTTTCATGAATGGCCTTAATAATCTTCAGGACAGAAATAACCATGCGATGCGGTCCTTTTTCCTGAAACTTCAGAATTTTCAGAACTTTTATCTGATTCTCAATATTAGAATCGATGCATTCGACAGTCACGATATCTTTCAGCATCACATCATAGTTCTGCACTTCTGTATTGTTTTCTCCTTTTATATATAAAATTTTATTATCGAATGAATGTGACATATGGAAAATCCTTTCCTAAAATATTGGCGATCAATGTGCCCTGAGCCAATGTATTTTCTCCCGGATCCCCGGTAAAATAATAAATAATTCCGATCACAACCGCCGTCAGAAATGTCAAAAGTACAACAAAATTGATTTTTCTTCTCTGTTCTTCCACTTTCGATCACGCACCCTTTCACAAAATAGTTTTAAAAGTAGTATGCTGCAAAACTAAAAAAATATACAAAAAGACCGCCTACTTTCTCAGTAAACGGCCTAATGATCCTATCCTCGATCGCATGATATCTCTTTATTATGAATTCTTATATTTTGCAACAATATTGTTCATGGTTTCCCACTTTTCTTCCATATCTTTTACCAGCTTGAACTGTGTTCTGCATCGATCCAGATTATGATTTTCCCTGTGAATCTTAAAGTATGTATCTCCCTGAAGATGATCTGTTAAGAATCGCATTCCACATTCAAAGGTCATGGTCTTCGCACCCATCGGCAACAACTCAATTTCCTTCTCTGTAAGCTTTCCGCCACAGCCTTCAATAAACCCTTTTGTATAAATGTCAAACAAATTCATATCACAGGAAACTTTGGACAGATCCTGTTCATCTTCTGCCCCTGTACTTGCACCGAAACGAATGGAATCACCGAAGTCATTCATAGCCAGACCCGGCATAACCGTATCAAGGTCAATGACACAGATTCCTTTTCTTGTCTTATTATCAATCATAATATTATTTAACTTGGTGTCATTATGCGTAACACGAAGCGGAAGTTCTTTTTTGTCCAGAAGTTCTGCAAAAAAATTTGCCACGTCTTCATGTTCCAGAACAAACTGAATCTCTTCTTGCACAGAAGAAGCTCGTCCGCAGACATCTTCTTCCACAGCCTTTTTAAATGCTGCAAACCGGGCCCTTGTATCATGAAAACCTTTGATTGTCTCATGAAGTGTTTCTGCCGGATATCCTGCCAAAAGTTTTTGGAAATTTCCAAATGCAACGGCACTTTGATAAAAATCATCTGCATTTTCCACCTGATCGTAACTCGTTGCATCTGTAATGAAAACATAAGATCTCCAATATTCACCTTCTGAATCTACAAAATACGGTTTCCCGTCTTTCGCACAAATTACATTTAAGGTCTCCCTTTCCGGATCTCCTCCATTTTCAATAATTCGTTCACGCAAATAGGATGTAACTCCCAAAATGTTTTCCATTAATTTTACAGGTTCTGTAAAAATGGAAGTGTTCATGCGCTGTAAAATCACTTTCATATTTCCCATCTCTTCAACGCTAAACGTTAAAAGATATGTATCATTAATGTGCCCGCTCCCATATGGACGGACATCGACCAATTCTCCGCCGTAACGAAAATTGGCAATTGCTTCTTCTTTTTTTCCTTTTCCCATTTTCTCGCCTCCCAAAGAATTTTCATTCTTTTCTTCTGCACTTTATTTTCTGGTACCCTTATAATTCCTGTAAACCGATCACGACTTCTGCAAAATATTCCGGCCGATGAAAATCCGGCTTCTCTGTTTTTATCGGACTATATGCCGCATAATGCTCAATTTCTTTCGTCTCAGAAATTTTATAAAAATTACAATAAAACCGACTTCCTACCTGAATCGGCAACGGATCACAAATTTCTTCAATCACATCAAGCGGCAATTTTAACTCTGCAATCCAGCATTTTTCCCCTTTTTGAGCTCTACAATCGATTTTTTTACACATTTCTTCTGTAAAACTTTGACGATCACTTCTATTTTCTCCGTACTGTGCCAACAGTGCCCCGTTCGAATTGAATTCCAGATTAATATAAATCCGACTGTGTTTTTGCGGAAACAGAAAAAAAGCTTCCATTGCACTATCTTTATATACCGGATCCAGGTTATTTTTGTAAACACTACGCGGATTTTGCTCTTCGCATATCATTTTCAAATAAAATCCCTCTTCTGGGACAAATCTAATATGGCCATAAGTCTTCGGGCATTCCTTTGTTCCCCAAAGCAACTGATCTACAAAAAACATTTCTGAAAATCCTTTCTTTCCTATTTTTCCAATATAATATATAATATACCTGTTGATCACTATATTCCTAAACGAGGAAGAATACATATGCAATACCAAAGTATTATTTTAAAGCAAGAAATAAACATTACAAATATTTATTCCATTCACTATTTTGAATATTCCCATGATTTTGTTTTTGAAGGCGAAACGCATGATTTCTGGGAAATTTTGTTTGTTGATTCCGGTGTGATTGAAGTCACTGCCGGCACCAAAACGGTTATGCTCAAGCGTGGGGAGATCATCTTCCATAAACCAAATGAATTCCATGCGCTTCGCGTCAATGCCAAAAGTGCACCCAATTTGATTGTTGTCTCCTTCGACTGCAATGCACCTTGCATGACTTTCTTTGAAAACAAAATTCTTCGGGCCAATGATACAGAGATTCAATATTTGAGTCAAATCATTGCCGAGGCAAAAAAAACTTTTTACACACCTTTAAATCACCCGTATATATCCTATTTGCGCCGCTATCCCTCTACACCTTTTGGCAGTGAGCAGATTATAAAGACATCTTTAGAACTGCTTTTATTAAATTTATTCCGCCGGTGCTCCCGCTCAAGCGATATCCAGCAACTCCCAACTGTATCTTCTACTCACAATAAGCACAATGCTGCCAAAACCTACGAACAAATACAACAGTACCTCCATGATCATGTTTATGAAAATCTGAGCGTTGCTGACATATGTCGAGATAATATGGTCAGCCGTTCACAGCTTCAGCGTTTATTTCATCAACAAGAAGGCTGTGGCGTCATCGAGTATTTTTCTCGCCTCAAAATTGAAACTGCCAAGCTGCTGATTCGGGAAGGGCAACACACCTTCTCCCAGATTTCTGACTTTCTCAATTATTCTTCGTATCAGTATTTCTCTTTGCAGTTCAAAAAATATGTACGCATGTCCCCGTCGGAATACAGTGCATCAACCAAATACTTCCACACAGAAAATGAAGCATAATCACCGGAAGTGCCAAAAGGCACGTTCCGAGATTGTATGCGGTCGCCAAGGTCTTTAAGCAAGCTTAAGACTTTGACTCGTCACCTATACAAAAATGAGCTTATTCAGAACTGTTTACGCAGGCTTCTGAATAAGCTCTTAATTTTTAACCTTTGACACCACCAGCTGTAAGGCCTGCAACCAAATGTTTCTCGATCAGTAAGAATAACACAACTACTGGAATTGTTGCACACAATGACGTTGCAAACAGATATTGCCACTGTATGAAATTAAATCCGTAGAACACGTTAATACCAACTGTAATCGGTTTAAATGCATCTGTAGAAATCAAAGTCAATGCAATTGTGTATTCATTCCATGCATTAATGAATATAAAGATTAAAGTTGTAACAATTCCAGGAAGTGCCATCGGAAGCAACACTTTAATCAATGCTCGAACTGTTCCACATCCATCAATCTTAGCTGCCTGTTCCATCTCCGGTGAAATAGAAACGAACGTACCTCGCAGCAGCCAGATTGCAAACGCCTGGTTAAATGCTGCATTCAGTAAGATCAAACCAAGAAGCGAGTTGTTCAGATTGATGCTGACCATCATCTTATAGATACCAACCAGAAGTACAACCGGTGAAAACATCTGACTCATGATCACTGCACCCATGAAAATTCCTTTTCCTTTAAATTTCATACGCGACAGAGCATACGCCGCCGGAATACCACACAAAATAGCAAGAAGTGTCGCTCCTCCGGCAACGATCAAGGAGTTCAAAAAGTATCTCAAAACCGGAGCCGCACTCCAGATTTTTGTAAAGTTAGACCATTCCCAAATCGTAGGGAGAATATGGTCAATCGCATACATTTCGTTCTTTGTTTTCAATGCTGTAATAAACATTACGAAGTAAGGATATAAAATAACAACACTGACAACAATAACAAATACATATAACAAAACTTTCTGCCATGTTTTTCTTTTAGCTGTCATTCTATGATTCCTCCTCTCCGCGAAGCGACATGATCATATAGATACTTGCCAATATCGCTAATATGACAAATCCAATAACAGATACCGCTGCAGCATGCCCGCTTTTACCATCTTTAAACGATAACTGGTAAAGATAGGTTACAAGCGTATGTGTCTGATCCGCAGGCGCACCTTTGGAAATTGTCCATACGATAGGGAATGAATTAAATACATAAATGATATTTAACACGGTAGATACAGTCAAACTTGGTCCTACCAAAGGTAAGGTAAGCTTAAAAAGTTTGCTCCAGAATCCTGCACCGTCCACAGAGGCCGCTTCATAAAGTGACGTATCAATTCCCTGCAATCCTGATAATACACAGAACGTTACAAACGGGAAGGTTACAAAGATACCAACCCAGCATTCCCATGCAAACATAGACTGTGCCGTTCCTGTCCAATTGACGAAACTGTCAATCAGCCCAATCTTTTTCAGCAACACATTCAAAGCGCCATAATCTGCATTAATAATATATTTCCAAATAACTGACTGAATAATCAGTGCAGTTGCCCATGGAAAGATTACGATTGCACGAACGATTTTTCGTCCAACAAACTCCTGATTCAAAACCATTGCAAGAATAAAACCGATTACTGTTGATAAACCAACAACTACAACTGTCCATACCAGTGTATTTTGCAGTGTAGTCCAAAATGTCGGCTCCTCAAACACTTCCAAATAGTTCTGGATTCCGTTGAATCCTTTAACCAGACCACTGCGTCCCACTTCAGAAAACGATATTCTAAATACTGAAACAATCGGAATTACTATCATAGTTACCATCAGGAGAACACTAGGAAATAACCAGACATATGGCTGTATAGCCGTTAATGTTTTTTTCTTCTTATTCATTATCGTGCCTCCTTATTTAAGCTGCCACAAAATACAAATGCCTATGACATATAGTTTGTGAGAAACTTTTCATAATCACCAGAAGTGCCAAAAGGCACGTTCCGGGATTGTATGCGGTCGCCAAGGTCTTAAGCGAGCTTAAAACTTTGGCTCGTCGTCTGTACAAAAAACGAGGGCCAAAACTGCTCGGCCCTCGAAAATCACTCTATAATAGTGTTATGTATCAGTGCCGAATTATTTAGCAACTTTATCCTGAAGGTTATCTAATGCAGTCTGTGCATCGATTACTCCACTACATACCTGCTGTTCAACATCAATAACACCATTTCTTACATCCATCCATTCAGCTTTCTGCATTGGATAGAACTGGCAGTTTGGAAGTACTGAACAGAATGTTGCGAAATATTCGCTGTTTCCTGTTGTATCTTCTGTTCCACCAACGATATATTTTTCAGCATTTTTAGCAAGGTTATCAGAAGCATCCTGTGTTGCTGGTAAGAATCCTTCGTATACCATGTAATCTGAATATGTTTCTAATTCATAGAAAGCATCAAAGAATTTTGTAATAGCTGCTGTACGTTCATCGCCAGCTTTTTCATCTTTGAATACCATTAACTGGTCACAAACACCAAGTGCTGTCTGTTTTCCAGGAAGATCTGCTGCTTCGTAGTTTTCTACTTTTGCATCAGCTGCTACCATGTTCATAGGTCCGATCATCATAGCAAGGGTTCCTGCACTGAAAGCATCCTGAAGTGGATAACGTGTATCTGTGAAAGGAGCTGAGTTACAGTATCCTGAATCGATAAGTGTCTTAATGAATTCAACAGCTTCAACATTTTCTTTTGTGTTGAGAGCCCAGTCACCATTTTCATCTACAAATCCACCGCCAAAGTTCCATGTGTAGTAAGAAAATGCTGCCTGACCTTCGTCTGTAGAAATATCAAGTCCCCAAGGAACGATTGTTTCTCCGTATTCTGCTTTGATTGCTTCACAAGCTGTAAGCACTTCATCCCATGTTGTTGGAACTTTATCAATTCCGGCACCATTTAAGAGATCCATGTTACAGAAAAGTGCACGGCAAGATGCTAAGATTGGAAGTGCCCAAACTGTTCCATCCATTTCATTAGATTCCCAGAAACTTGGAATGAAATTAGCCTGTAATTCTTCTGATACATAATCTTCTGCAGGCATCAGTAAATCATCTGCTACATAATCAGCAAAACCACTAATATTTAAGATGTCTGGCTGTTCTCCTGTTGAAATACGAGTATTTACAACTGTGTAAATATCATTCCATGAAACGATTTCGATATTAAGATCAATATCTTTGTTAGCTTCTTCGAAATTTTTCTCGAATTCTGTCCACCATTCCTGTGTGTAGTTACCATACTGAGAAATAATAATGTCTAATGTTACTTTCCCAGAGGCAGCGCCATCGCCATCGCTTTTCTTTTCGCCGCATCCAACTAACAATGTAGCTGTCATTGAAAGAACGAGAAGAAGTGATAAAAATTTTTTCATAATACTTTTCCTCCTTTTATTTATAGGGTTATTCTTCCCTATATCTCTTATAAAGAAATTATACATGTATTTACTTTTCATTGCATCATATATTTGTCTCATAATTACATACATTTGTCCCACTTTTTAAAATAATCTGAACAAAAAATATAAAAGCGATCTTAATTTTTGTTGCATTTTTCACAATCTTCTCAACTCATTGCCAGACATTCCTTATTCTTTTACCACAAGTGCACCTGTATTGCAGGCTCTCACGCATGCTGGTTCCAATCCCATTGAAACTCTTGCATAACATCCATCACATTTTACGATCTTTCCCATTTTATTAAATCTCGGTACATCATGTGGACAGACTTTCAAACATTTCCTGCATTCAATGCATCGATTCTGATGTACAGCCACCACAAACTTGTCTGCTTTTCTCTCAAACACATGCATCGGGCACACTTTCATACAAGGTGCATCTTCACAGTGCTGACAATTTCTTGTAATATAACTTACCAGTTCGGTTTTCTCTGACGTTCTCTTTTCATAAATGCGCGGAGACACCGCATCCACTTCTGTCTCATCGTAATGTTGATCCATACACGCTACTACACAGGCCAGACATCCTGAACAAAGGGACTTATCACATACAACTCTACTCATGACCTACCTCCTTTTTTCTAAACGACAGCAATAGGACTTAAATCCCGGGAATCCGGAAATCGGGTCAATATACTTGTCATCTATTAAGAGATTAATATCTTTATCCCCTGCTCCATGGTATACATTTACCGCGCCTCTGAGGCAAGAAGAATTCACACTGATTTTCAGTTCCATGCTTCCCACCGGTGTCCGCACGATAACTGCTTCCCCATCCTCCATGTCAAGAATTTTGGCATCTTCCGGATGAATTTCCACCAGTGGATACGCTTCCAGGTTTGCAAGCCATGGAATTCTATAAGTTCTGGAATGAAAAAGCTGTGGTTTTCTGCTTCCGGTTGTCAGAATCAGAGGGTACTCCTCCATCGGAAGTTTTTCTCTGAAATCATGATAGACCGGAAGTCCCTCATGTCCATCCTTTTCACAAGAACCTATCACACTGGAAACGAACTCAATTTTCCCACTCGGTGTTTTCACTTGAAGAATCTGCTCCGTTGTCCGTCCAGGCATAACATTTCTGGCCTTTATTCCCTTTGGTGCCGCTTTGATCTCTTCTAAGGTAAGCCCGGTCGCAGAAATTGCTTTTCTTAGATAATCTTCGTTGTTATGAATAGGCTCCTCTCCTCCAATCGTGAAACCCAGTTGCTCTGCAAGTGCCGCAATGATATCCATATCTGTCCATGTCTCGCCCATCGGCTCCACAACATGTCCCTGATAATACAAAGTGTCCGCTCCAAGAATCGTCACCTGTTCTCTCTCCAGGGAAGTCTGAGCCGGAAGAAGAATATCCGCAAATTTGCTGGTATCCGTCATATACATATCTACATTTACAAAGAACTCCAGTTTCTGAAATGCATCTTCCACACGGTCCGGTCGCGGCCACATATGATGATTCATCCCAAACGAAATAAGATTCCGGATTGGATAATCACCTTTTCCTTCTATATAATCTGCAATTCTTGTGACCTGTGTCTCTTGAAAGATAAGTTTCGCCCATGCCGGAAACTGTTCATGACTTAAATCCTGATCGGCATTCACTCTTTCGTGCAGTGTTCCCAAGAATTCTTCTCGAAGCACTGCTCTTCCCGGCCCCGGCGGCATTGTTCCGCCTTCTACTCCAAATGTGCCTGTAAGTGCAAGCAAAAGAGCAATTGCTCTTGCATTTTGTACCCCATTTATATTATGCACGACCGGAGAAGCCGACATCTGAATCGGGCATGGTGCCTCGGCCGCCATAAGTCTTGCGGCTGCTATCATATCTTCTTTCGGAACCCCAGTGATTTGCTCTACTTTTTCAGGGGTAAAATCCATCACATACTTCTTATATTCTTCATATCCAATTGTGTATTTATCGATGTATTCCTGGTTTTGAAGGCCTTCTGTGATGATTACCCGGGCCATTCCAAGTGCCAGTGCGCCATCGGTTCCCGGAATTGGTCTCAGGTGAATATGCGCATACTCGGAAGTCGGTGTACATCTCGGGTCTACAACGACCAGCTTCACTCCTCGCTCTACTGCATTTAAAAAAGCGCCTCCCATCGTCACAGAATTGCTGTACAAAGAATTTACACCCCACACGCAAAGTGCTTTACACCGGCGCAGATCTGCCATTGGCATCCGCACACCTTTCCCGAATGTACTCATACATGCCATCATAAGAGCATATGCACAGGTACTGGATTCTGTTCCCAGATTCGGTGTCCCATATCCATTCGCAAATTCCGTAATCTGCGGACGGAACCATTTGGGATGACCCACATAGATCATCGTGGATTTTGCTCCATATTTTTCTTTTGTCTCCGTCATCTTATCTGCTATTGTCTGAAGCGCTTCCTCCCAGCTGATGCGCTCGAACTTGCCTTCTCCTCTTTTTCCGACACGTTTCATCGGATAAAGAAGTCTGTCCGGATGATACAACGACTGCTTCAAAGCTGCACCTTTCACGCAGATGCGGCCATTTGACGTTGGTAGTGTATCATTTCCTTCTACTTTAATTGCCTTTCCATCCTTACAGTACACATCCACCAGACATCTGCCGCCACAGAATCCACAGATACCGGTTTTTACGCTGATCCCCGTCTCCTCACATGGAATCTTAGCCTTTAAAAGTTCCTTTTCACTTAAAATTCCCATAAGCTATTCCTCTTTTAGTATTGTTTCTCAATCACTCATTCTCATTGTAAGAACCTTTCCGCACAATCGTCCAATCGTTTTTTTCTATATGTCTATTGATAAACCCGATTCCTTTACACTCTGCTTCTTAATTCCTGTAGAATCTTTTTCTCTCTTCTCGAAACCTGTACCTGCGAAATGCCCAGTACCGCTCCTACTTCACCTTGCGTCTTATTTGCAAAATACCTCAGACAGATCAATTCCCGGTCCTGTTCATCTAACGCATTCAGCAATTGTTTTAAAAATAAATGATTCAAAACTTTTTCTTCCTGTCCCTCTTCTTCCACAATTTTATCCATAAGGCGAATCTCATTTCCCTCTCCCTGATAAATTGTTTTTTGGAGAGACTCTACTTCACTGACAGCTTCCAATGCAAGAATCAACTCTTCTTTCTCTACACCGATCTCCTCTGCCACTTCCTCGATTCCCGGTTCCCTTCCATATCTTTCACGCATTTTTTCTGTTGCTACATATGCCTTATATGCAACTTCTTTCAGAGAACGGCTCACCTTAATCAGACCATCGTCTCGAAGAAAGCGTTTAATTTCACCGGCGATCATGGGTACCGCATATGTAGAAAATTTCACCTCGAAGGATAGATTAAATTTGTCTATAGCCTTCAAAAGACCAATGCTTCCTATCTGAAATAAATCTTCCGGATCAATTCCTCTTCCATAAAACCTTTTTACCACACACCAGACCAGTCCTCTATTTTCCTCCACCAGCTTCGCTCTTGCTGTTTCATCCCCTTCGTGAGATTTTTTAATCAGAGCGATTGTGTTGTCCATACTTCCTGTCCTTTTCCTATGCGCTTTTTCATTTTGACTCGTGTTCCTTCCCCAGGATTTGATTCTACTTCCACCTCATCCATAAATGACTGCATAAAAATAAATCCAAGTCCAGAGCGCTCCAGATCTGGCTTCGTTGTAAAAAGAGGTTCCATCGCCTTCTGAACATCCGGAATTCCCACCCCATCATCTTTGATTTCTATGTAAAACACATGGTCGCAGATTTGGGATCGAATATAGATTTTCCCTTCCTTTCCTTCATATCCGTGAATGATTGCATTTGTTACTGCTTCCGAAACGGCAGTCCGCACATCTTCCACTTCTTCGAGTGTAGGGTTCATCTGGGTCAAAAATGCTGACACTGCAACTCTTGCAAATCCTTCATTTTCTGACTTGCTGTCAAATAAAAGTTCCATTTCGTTTGTGGTTTTCATCCTTATTCTTCCTCCTCATAAAGCCGTATGATTTTTGTCATTCCTGACATGTTCAAAATTTTTTTCATTCTCTCATTTGCATGAACCGCCCAGACTTCTCCTCCTAAAAGATAGATTTGCCGATATCTCCCCATAATCACACCAATTCCTGAGCTATCCATAAAATATGTATTTTCAAAATCAAAAATTACATACTTTATATGTTTTCTTTCAATTAACCTGTCTGCCTCTTTTTTCATTTCCTCCGCATAGTGATGATCCACTTCCTGCGGCAGGAAAATCGTGAGACAATTTTCCTCAACCAAATAATTCATTGTACCCTCCTATTTTTTATATTTGAAAAAGAATGTGCTTTGCACATTCTCCGCGCGAGCGGTTCGCAAAGCGACAAAAAGGACATGCATATCTGCATATCCTCTTTCGTAATCTCTTCTATTCTATTATTCTGTTTCTCCGACTTTCTGTTTTGCTTCTTCCAACAAAAGCTGTGCATTTCCTTCTTGATATTCAGCATCCATCTGTATTACTTTTTCCAGATCAGAAACCGCTCCGGCATAATCTTCCGCGTCCATTTTTTCCTGCGCATTCTCATAATAGCGCTGACACATGAGTGGGAATAATTCTCCCGCCACTTCGTCATAAATTGCTTTTCCTTTTTCACCCAAAGTCTCCGGATTGACCTGCAAAAGTAATTCTGTCATATCTGCATTGCTGGTTTCTCCTGCATCATAGAGTTCTTTTACACGCATGACTGTTTCGTAACTCTCTTGTGTACCTTGTGAAGATACAATCGCATTCTGTGCCTCTTCATCCGTACTTCGAAAGTTCTCCAGTTCTTCCTTCAATACATTAATCTGCGTATCTCTGGCCGCAATCTCTTCACTCAGTTCAACAATTGTATCATTCGTCTCCTGCGCCTTCTTCTGAATAACAGTCGGCGAAATCAGGAACCACACAACAGCAGCACCCAATACAATTCCGATAATAATATTCACAATTGTCAGCACTGCAGCATTATCTTTTAAACTGGCTGAAACAGGCTGTATAATTGTTTCATTTCCCAAAGCATAGGTAACGGTTTCTTCTTTTTTCTCTTTTAATTGTGACACTTTCTGTTTATGCATCTGTGACAGCTCATGCATATAGGCCAAGGTAATCGGATTCGTAATATCCATCTTGTATGCACGTCTCAGCAACTGCCTTGCTTTCGAATACTGTTCCGTTTCTATATATAACAGTGCCAAAAGCTGATGTGCTTTTATGAATGTCGGATGCGCCTGAATCACCTTTTTAAGCTGAATAATTGCCAGATCTTCTCCATGTTGTCTTGCATAGACAAGGCATTGATTATATTTATGGATTGCCTGGTTGATTCGTTCCAGTTCGTTCTGTGACTCCTGCACCTTTTTGATATAGTAATTCGCAATATTTTCGTAGGATTTCAGATTCTTGCTGATGATCCACTCCACCAATGCTTCTACTACTTCACCGCGTCCATAATATACCAGCCCCAGCAAATTTCTCGCCGCAATATTACTTCTATTATATTGTAAGCTCCGTTTCAAAGACGAAACAGCACCTGATAAGTCCCTTATATTCGCCTTTCTTAATCCGTCATTATACCAATACTCGGACTGACGAAAAAATCTTTCTGCGTAATTCATCGTTCTCCCCTATTTACTCTGTTCCATCATTTCACGTAAAATATCTGTTAAATCTTCCAGGTTTTCCCCATAAACAGCCTGTTCAATATCTTCCACTTCCAGACTTGGCTTAAATTTCTTTAATTCTTCTTCAAAATTAAGCATAGAAACCTCCTATCAATTCTTTTAACTCTCCTACCAGGTACAAGGAACCAAGACAATACAGCCTTCCATTCGTTCCCTTTTCCTGCAGTGCTTCTGAAAAAGCTTCCTTCAATGATTCACTTACATGAACCGGCTTGTCTGTATAATCCTCAAAAATCTTCTCCATGACTCTTTTGCCGGCCCCTCTCGCATCGACAAGTCCTGTCACATAATATGAGTCTGCATCGGATGCTTTACAGATAAGTCTGATCATCTGCTCATAGTCTTTATCTTCCACTGCAGAAAATAAAATAACTCTCTTTCCTTCCTTTTTCTGCCATCCAAGGCTTTCAACAAAACGTTCAATTGCCGGAAGATTATGTGCCCCGTCCAGAATCACCCCCGGCAGAACTTCCTCCATCCTTCCCGGCCAGTACATCTCTGTAATTGCAGTTTTCCATCGTTCTTCATTTATTGACCTTCCTAGGACTTCTGCTGCTGCATGAAGTGCAAGCGTAGCATTCATTGCCTGATACACACCCGTCCCCCGTACAGTCCAAAATGTATTTTTATCATACTCATTCGAAACAGAAAAAGCAACCTGTTTGTCCGTAATTTCAAGAATTTCAAACGCATCTTTCCCGATTTTTCTACAAGGTGCTCCCTGGGCCCTTGCCCTCTTTTGAATCACCTGATTTACTTCTTCTGAACTTCCATCAAATACCACCGGCACTCCTTCTTTAATAATACCGGCCTTTTCTCCCGCAATTTCAGCAACCGTGTTCCCCAGAATTCCCATATGGTCCAACCCAACGGACGTAATAATTGTAATAACCGGATGTTCAAAAGAATTGGTAGCATCCAGTCGTCCACCAAGTCCTGTTTCCAGGATCACATATTCCACGTTGCTCTCTTCAAACGCAAGCATCCCCATTCCATAGAGGAATTCAAAATAAGACGGGTGTTCCACGCCTTCGCTCACCATTTGATCCACCACTTTTTTTACCTTTTCAAAACATAAAAGCAGTTTTTCATCGGAAATCTGCTGCCCATTCATCACAATCCTCTCGTTAAGTCTAACCAGATGTGGTGAAGTAAAAAGACCCACTGTTTTTCCCTCACAAAGAAGAATCGCCTGCATAAATGCGCAGACGCTCCCCTTTCCATTGGTCCCTGCCACATGGATAACTTTCCGATCATGACAGGGATTTCCAAGTCTTCTTATAAAATCACGGGTATGTTCCAATGAATGTTTTTTTGTAAATTTCGGTATGTCAGCAATGTAGCTGTCCATATCACTGTACTGTATTTTCTTCCTGATCTGCATCATGTTCTTCCGCTGCCTGTTCCATCTCTATTTGTGATTTTAACTCTTCTGTATATTCTTCAAGTTTCCCTTGATAGATAATATATTCTGCTGAAGTTCTGAATATGGTATTGCTTGATCCCACTTGGCAGACCGTGATGATATCTCCCTCTTCCACATTACTGTTCGGCAGTTCTATTCTTGTATTATTCAGGAACTGGCTTTCCTGCTTCTCACCATTTATATAGACCTTACTCCATTTTGTAAAATTCGTTCCATATAGACTGTAGGAATTGTCCAGTTTACCTGTTAAATCCGTCAATGACACATCCAGAATTCCCATCTGCATATGACCTTCCGTAATCGGAGGATTTCCAGCGTATGCATACTGCTCTCCATACAAAATATCATACTGCAAAAGTTCCAGATCCTGCAAATATTCTTGTGACCCACGGCGCTGCTGATGATAATTGAATACTGTTCCTGCATGGATTCCAATTCGTTCCATCACATCTGCCATGATCTGATATGCCGGAAGATTATCATCCTTCTTCTCCAGACCGATATTATCCCAGATCAAATAATTAGTATTATACAAATACCTGCTCTTCATATCTTTTGCTTTCAGTCCCATCGTTGGAAGATGATCTCCATAGAACACAACAACCGCCGGTTCTCCTCTTTCTTCCATCATATTAATCAAATTCATGACAAACTGATCCATTTCATAGACCTGATTTACATAATACTCCCAGGCATTATTCTTTTCTTCACTCTCCAGCCCGGTCACTGTTATTTTCGGATTTTCAATAATCTTTTCTTCCGGATAATCTCCATGACCCTGCACACTGACCGTAAACACAAAGTCCTGCTGCTCTGTACTGTCAAGCGCATTCTTTATATGAGTCAACAGTACATCATCCTTTGCCCATCCGTTTTCTGTGAGCTGAAGAATATTCATAAATTCCTTACTTGTAAAACTATCAAAGCCTATGTTATTAAATACTTTCGCACGACTATAAAAGTTTCCACCATTATTATGAAGTGCATGGGCGCCATATCCAAAAGAAGTATATGCCGTCGCCGCACTTTCTGCCACCTGATTCTTCAGAACTGTTTTATATGGATATTCTCCCGGTCCAAAATAACGAAGATTCATCCCTGTCAAAACTTCAAACTCTGTGTTGGCCGTTCCTGCCCCTACAGATGGCACCTTAAAATATCCAGAAGAATATTCTTCGGATAGTTTTCGAAAATTCGGAAGCGGATCTTCTGATGTTTGCAAATCCAAATATTCGCTTGTATCAAAGAAAGATTCCAACTGTACAAAAATCACATTTGGCAGAACTTCCGCTTCACTGGTTGATTTCGTCATCTCACCGTCATTTGTAATTTTCATAATGGTTTCTTCATTATAATCATATGGCTGTGAAATTCCTGTATTGAACAGACTCGCACAAAAGCAATATGGAAGACCATAATCTTCATAGGCAAAAGCAATATTTCCAAAATATGTGGAAACCACACGGTTATCAATCGCCCACTCTGTCGCAAAGCTATAAAATACGCAGGTTACTGCGATACCAATAACCGTAAGTATGCGATGCATTTTCCCGGTATATTTTCCACCATATCGGAACATGGCCACACTCCATATCACAAGAGCCGATACTCCGATCACCATCATGATGAGTTCTGTTACACTAAAATAATTGGTAAAGAGAGATAATCCCTCTGTAAATGTTTTTAAATCCTGTGCGTTGAACGGGGTCACCCTTTTCATGAGCATGATCCCATTTACGATTCCTATAAATAACCACAGGGCACTGACAATAATTCGTGCAAATACACGCCGTCTCACCAAATGTACAACCGTAAATGTCACAAAAATCATAAGTGCGTTGTACAAGAATACGAACGGTGTCTCTGTCATATATGTCCATGCTTCTATAACCGAATGTCTGGACATCACTTCAATGATAAAATTGATTATCAGCACCCAAAGTGCTTCCAACAAAACCGAAAAACGATTCATGATCGGATAGTATGGTGCGATTTTCGCTTTTATCGCCCGGACTTTCTTAACTGCCCGGCGTTCCTCCCAATTTATACTCGGTATTTTCATTCTTCACTTCCTTATTTTCTAAGACTTGCAAGTCTGTCTTTGACCTGCGCCATCATCTGTGTATACTTTTCAAGTTTCGCCTTTTCTTCCTCTACTTTCGCCTGTGGTGCCTTGCTGAGGAATTTTTCATTGCTAAGCATTCCGTTTGAACGGGCAATTTCTTTGGTAAGTCTTGCTTCTTCTTTTGTAAGACGTTCGATTTCCTGTTCGAAATCGATCAGTTCTTCAAGTGGTACATAAACCGTTGCGTCCGGAACCACAACTGAAACAGCATCTTCTGCAATTCCTTCTTTTGTTTCCTGAAGAATAAAATCATTTGCCGCAGCCATCATAAGCGCAGAATTGCTCAAATATTTTAAACCTGCACAAAGCTTTTCATCTTCACTTACTACATAAATAGTAGCTTTGCGACCGTTAGGCACATTCATTTCCGCACGAACATTACGTACTCCGCGGACAATTTCCTTAAAGTGTTCTACCACATACTCTGCCTCTTCGTATACTCTGTCTTCCATGTAAACCGGCCAGCTTGACATCATAAGTGATTCTTCTTCCGGCACAAGTTTACTATAAATTTCTTCTGTCACAAACGGCATAAATGGATGAAGAAGTTTCAGACCATTCTTTAATACTTCCTTCAGGGTCCAAAGTGCTGCATTGGCCGCTTCTTCATCTTCCTCTGCATGATAAATACGATATTTTGCAATTTCAATGTACCAGTCACAGAATTCATCCCACAGGAAGTTATATACCTTGGACAGTGCAATTCCCAGATCAAATTTGTCCATGTTTTCTGTTACATCTTTTACCAGTGTATTGCATTTAGAAAGAATCCATTTATCTGCCGGATGAAGTGCTTCTTTGGCTGGTTCTGTCACTGTTTTTCCTTCCATGTTCATCATGATAAAACGTGATGCATTCCATACTTTATTCGCAAAGTTTCTGCTTGCCTCTACTCTTTCATTATAGAAACGCATATCATTTCCAGGCGCATTTCCGGTAACCAGAGTCATACGAAGTGCATCTGCGCCATAATCTTCGATGATTTCAAGCGGGTCAATACCATTTCCAAGAGATTTACTCATCTTTCGTCCCTGAGAATCACGAACGAGTCCATGAATCAGCACCGTGTGGAATGGTGATTTCCCTGTATGTGCATAACCGGAAAATACCATACGGATTACCCAGAAGAAGATGATATCATAGCCGGTTACAAGAACGTCTGTCGGATAGAAGTAATCCAGTTCTTCTGTCTTTTCCGGCCAGCCAAGTGTTGAGAATGGCCACAAAGCGGAACTGAACCATGTATCCAGTGTGTCTTCGTCCTGTGTGAAATGTGTGCCGCCACAGTGCGGACATACTTCCGGAGCTTTTCTTGCCACTACAAATTCTCCGCATTTATCACAATAATATGCAGGAATTCTGTGCCCCCACCAGATCTGACGAGAAATGCACCAGTCTTTGATATTTTCCAGCCAGTGCAGATACGTTTTTCCATAGCTTTCCGGAACAAACTTTAATTCTCCGCTCTTTAACGCTTCGATTGCCGGTTTTGCAAGTTCTTCCATTTTCACAAACCACTGCTGTTTAATCAGTGGTTCTACAGTTGTATGACAACGGTCATGTGTACCAACATTATGTGTATGTTCTTCGATTTTTACAAGATATCCTTCTTTTTCAAGATCCTCTACAATTGCTTTTCTGGCGTCATAACGGCTCATGCCTGAATATCTTCCATATCCTTCTACGATGGTTGCATCGTCGTTCATGATATTGATTTCCGGAAGATTGTTACGCTTTCCTACTTCAAAGTCATTCGGGTCATGTGCCGGTGTGATCTTCACAGCACCTGTTCCAAATTCTTTATCTACATAATAATCAGCTACGATTGGAATTTCTCTTCCAACCAGCGGAAGGAGCGCTTTCTTTCCAACAATATCCTTGTATCTTTCATCATCCGGATGAACGGCAATGGCTGTATCACCAAGCATTGTCTCCGGACGTGTAGTTGCAATTTCAAGGAACTGGTCTGTTCCAATCACCGGATATTTAATATGCCAGAAATGTCCTGCCTGTTCTTCATGCTCTACTTCCGCGTCAGAAAGAGAGGTCTTACATACCGGACACCAGTTAATGATTCTTGATCCTTTATAAATATATCCTTCTTCGTAAAGTTTAATAAATACTTCTTCTACCGCTTTCGAACAGCCTTCATCCATTGTAAAGCGTTCTCTGTCCCAATCACAGGATGAGCCTATTTTCTTGAGCTGTGATGTAATCGTTCCGCCATATTCTTCTTTCCATTCCCATGTTCTTTTCAGGAAACCTTCTCGTCCAAGTTCTTTCTTGTCAATTCCTTCCTTTTTAAGAGCTTCCGTAACCTTAACTTCTGTTGAAATCGCAGCATGGTCTGTTCCAGGAATCCAGAGTGCATTATACCCTTGCATTCTCTTATAACGAATCAGAATATCCTGTAATGTATTATCAAGCGCATGTCCCATATGCAGCTTTCCTGTGATATTCGGAGGTGGCATTACAATAGTAAATGGTTTCTTGCTTCTGTCCACCTCAGCATGAAAATACTTCTTTTCACACCATTTGTCATAAAGTTTTGGTTCAATTTCCTTTGGATTATAAGTTTTTTCCAGATTGTTACTCATATTCTCCTCCTAAATCATACATATTCATGGTGCTATACCCCGGGGATATACCTTTGGCCGGCTCACTTCACACCTTATCAATCAGCCTTTTGGGTGCATTGGGCATATACAAAATAATTGTTATTTAATACCCACAACCGCTTCCTATTTTAGGCACTAAAACTTGTTTTAGTTTCTCTATGCCCAAAATTGACCTTAATTTCCTCAAAAATCCCCTTCTGCACCAGATTTTTCTCTCTTTTTTGGGCATTTCTAAACAAAAATATGCTATACGCCCAATCGCTTTCCAATAACAATAAATTCCTGCATCACTGTGATAGCTGTTATATCACGATTCGGGCTTTCGCCCGACCAGTTACTATGTAACTTATCGTGATCACCTATACAAAAACGCCCTTTACAAAACGTAAAGGGCGTATATTAACGCGGTACCACCTTAGTTATATGAAACGTCTCAAAATTCCATATCTCTTAGTTCTATAACGTGAACTACTCCGTGATATCTTACTCTTCCTGATCACTTCTGATCTCATTTCAGATAACCGGCTCCAAAGCTACCTTCTGCGTCCGTTTTCTGTGAATCACCTTTCAGCCTGTGAATGATTCTCTCTTTCCAGCCCTAAACACATACTCCTCTTTCTCTTTGCCTTTTAGATTTTGACTTATTCATAATCATAGTCGGGAAAAGTATATTTGTCAAGCCGTTCATAAAATCTTTAAATATTCTTAAGAGTATTCCTTTTATGCTTTATCAATAGCTTTCCCGATATCATGTCGCATATATTTGTTATCAAACGATACCCACTCTGTCGCTTTATAAGCATTTGCACGTGCTTCCTGAAGTGTAGCTCCTTTTGCGGTCACCCCAAGTACACGTCCGCCATTTGTCACGATCTGATCACCGTCAAATTTTGTTCCTGCATGGAAGCAGTAATATCCATCATGCTTCTTGAATTCATCAAGACCGCTGATTGGTAATCCTTTCTGGTACGCAAGTGGATATCCATCAGATGCAAGAATCACGCAAACCGCTGCGTTATCTTCAAACTCTAATTCTATCTCCTCAAGTCTTCCATCGATGCAGGCTTCCATCACTTCCACAATATCCGTCTTCATTCTCGGAAGAACTACCTGGGCTTCCGGATCTCCGAAACGCGCATTGTATTCCAATACCTTCGGTCCTTCCGGTGTAAGCATCAGACCAAAGAAAATTATTCCTTTGAATTCTCTTCCTTCTGCATTCATGGCATCTACTGTTTTCTGGTAAATGTGTTCTTTACAGAATTCGTCTACTTCTTCTGTATAGAATGGACTTGGAGAAAATGTTCCCATACCACCTGTATTAAGTCCCTGATCTCCATCTTTTGCCCGTTTATGATCCTGCGCACTTGTCATCGTCTTGATTGTCTTTCCATCTACAAAGGAAAGAACAGAAACTTCGCGCCCTGTCATGAATTCTTCCACAACCATTGTATTTCCGGAAGCACCGAACTTCTT
>Ga0129315_1000695_pt1 | contig 21932 bp, 21 predicted proteins | sample Cm827metagenome_FD_94432 | JGI IMG/M metagenome (GOLD analysis project Ga0129315, IMG submission 94432) | Eastern black-and-white colobus group fecal microbial communities from Wisconsin, USA - Cm827 metagenome | ecosystem: Host-associated > Mammals > Digestive system > Large intestine > Fecal...
AGGAGAAACAAAGCTTGACTTTGATAGATTAAAGGAAATAAGAGATATGGTAGATATACCATTAGTTTTACATGGAGCATCAGATATACCAGATGAATATGTAAAAAAGGCAATATCTCTTGGCATATGTAAGGTAAATGTTGCAACAGATTTAAAGATACCATTTTCTAATGCAGTGAAGAAATACTTTATAGAAAATCCAAATGCAAACGATCCAAGAAAATATATGGAGCCAGGAAAGAAAGCAATGAAAGAAATAGTTAAACATAAGATAATAGTTTGTGGAAGTAATGGTAGGGCTTAATTAAATATATAATTTTTAGTAAAGTATTATTTTCTTGTATATAAAGTATTTAGTTATGAATGATTATTATGTGAATATGGGGGAAAGAAATGATACATCCAATAAAAAATATTGTTAATAGATATAAGAATGGCAAAAAAATAGGAATATTTTCTGTATGTTGCTCCAATAATTATGTAATTGAAGCTACTATGGAAAAACTCTTAAATAAAAATATACCACTTTTAGTAGAAGCAACAGCAAATCAAGTTGATCAATTTGGCGGATATACTGGAATGAGGCCAAAAGATTATGCAAATTACATTTATGAAATAGCTGATGAAGTTGGATTTCCAAAGGAAAGAATTATACTTGGGGGTGATCATCTAGGACCATTAACATGGAAAGATATAGATGCCAAGGAAGCTATGATTAATGCTAAGAACTTAATAAGTGAATATGTTTTAGCTGGATTTACAAAAATTCATATTGATACAAGTATGCCATTAAAAGGAGATATGGAATCAAATAAATTTGGTGATGATTTAATAGCAACTAGAGCAGCAGAATTATGTAAGGCTGCAGAAGAGGCCTATGTTAACCTAAAGAAAAGTAATCAAAGTGCCATACATCCAGTTTATATTATAGGAAGTGAAGTACCAATTCCTGGTGGAGCACAAGTGGAAGAAGAAGGAGAAGGACCAAAGGTAACAAAGCTAGAAGCTTTTAAGAATACTATAGAAACCTTTAAGAATACTTTTGAGAAACATGGACTTAAGGATGCATTTGAATATGTTGTTGGAATTGTAGTCCAACCGGGAGTAGAATTTAGTAGTGATTATATATGGGAATATGATAGATGTGAAGCAAAGGATTTAACAAATGGACTAAAGGCATTTCCTCAATTAGTATTTGAAGCTCATTCAACAGATTATCAAACTGCAAAAGCTTTAAGAGAAATGGTAGAGGATGGATTCGTTATCTTAAAAGTTGGGCCAGCCTTAACATTTGGGTTTAGAGAAGGTATATTTGCATTAAACCTTATTGAAAATGAATTATTAAAATATGATCCAAGTATAGAATTATCTAATTTTATAGATATATTAGATTTTAGTATGGTAAGAAATCCTAATTATTGGATTAATCATTATTCAGGTATAGGAGAAAAGATAAAGATAGAAAGAAAGTATAGTTTATCTGATAGAGCGAGATATTATATGCCTAAGGAAGAGGTTAATTTCGCTTTAGAAAAACTTATGAGTAATTTAGAAGAAAGAGAAATTCCAATAACACTTATAAGCCAATTTATGCATGAACAATATAAAAAAGTTAGAGAAGGAATATTAAAACCAACAGCTAAGAATATATTAAAAGATAGAATTGGAGAATATATAGATGATTATATATATGCTATTGAAAAAAATTAAGGGACTTCTATAGAACTTTATAAAATTACTTGCTTTAAATAGTATTAAAGTTAAGCCTTTATTGTAAAATTGAGAAAGAAATAAAAATAACTATATTGGGGAAAATGTTACAGCTAATGTAGATACTATTTCTAAAGCATCTACAGAAGTATACTATCAACAAAGTTCATGGGATGAAGCAAAGGTAAAAGAAATTTTAAAAAATAATGCAAGTAAAGCAGCAGCAGTTGTTGTTTCTACAACTAATGAAGATGGAACTCCAAATGCGGCAACTATAATTCCAGGATTAGTTAATGATAGTACTTTAGTATTTAACATAGCTACAGAAGGTAATACTAAGAAGAATATGTTAGAAAGACAAATAGCTGTTCTAACATTATTTGCTCATAATCCTGAATCGGAAGATAAGGCTTTAAGAAATCAAGGTGCAAGAGTAGTATTGAAGACTGTTACAGATGAAAATAAAATAAATAAATTAGTAAAAGAAGCACAATTAAAGGATGCTTCAACTGCTGTATTTATGGAAATAGTTGAGGTTTTACCATTAGGTTGAAAATTTTTAAGAAGTTAGTTTGATTCTAACTTCTTTTTGCTTTTACAATATTTTTTTATGGAAAATTCAAAAAATAAATAAAATTAGGTGGGGAAAGTTGTATAAATTACATATAAGTTATACAATTTAATTGGATGGAGGGATAATATGAATAAATTTAAAAAGATAGCTTCTTTTTTTATTATGCTATTTCTTAGTATTTCATTATTTAATAGCATAAGTACAAGTGCAAGCACTGTAAATAGATTAGCTGGATTAAATAGGTATGAAACATCAGCTAAAATATCAGGTAATTTTACTACATCAGATGTAGCTATAATAGCTACAGGAAAAGATTACCCAGATGCTTTATCAGCCACACCTTTAGCAAAGAAATATAACGCACCTATAATATTAGTTAAAGGTGATATATTAAATGTAGAAGCATCAAATGAATTAAAGAGATTAAAAGTTAAAAAAGTATTTATAGTTGGTGGAACTAGTGTTGTATCCAATAATGTAGCAGAAGAAATACAAAAGCTAGGAATTACTATACAAAGAGTTTCAGGAAATAATAGATACGAAACTTCATATGAAATAGCAAAATTAGTTGGAACAGATAAGGGTGCATTTGTTACAACTGGAATGAATTTTGCAGATGCATTAAGCGTAGGACCTATTGCAGCTAACTTAGAAATGCCTATTATATTAGTAAATAGTAGTAATCAAGGGAAAGGCTTAAATATTAATAATACATATGTAGTTGGAGGAGAAACTGCAGTTCCTAACAATGTAGTATCTAACTTTAAAAATGTAACAAGGATATATGGTGCAAATAGATATGAAACTAATAAAAACTTAGTAAGTACATTTGCAAGTATCATTAATTTCTCTAATGCATATATAGCAACTGGTACAGACTTCCCAGATGCATTAGCAGGGGGAGCCTTAGCAGCTATTAATAATAATCCAATTATATTAACTGCAAAATCACCAAATACCAATACTATAGATATTATAAAAGATAATAATATAAGTAATTTAACTATTTTAGGTGGAGAAACAGTTGTTCCAACAAGTACTGTAAATAGTTTATTAAGTGCTTCTAATACTAATACTAGTTTATTAAAGGTTCATTATATAGATGTTGGACAAGCTGACAGTATATTAATAGAAAATAACGGAAAGTATGCTCTTATAGATGCAGGTAATAATGAAGATGGAAATCTAGTAGTTAATTATTTAAAATCTAAAGGAGTAAGTAAGTTAGATTATGTAATTGCTACTCATCCACACGAAGATCATATAGGTGGATTAGATGATGTTATTAATAGTTTTTCTATAGGAAAAATTATAATGCCTAAGGCAGTTACAACTACAAAGACTTATGAAGATGTATTATATGCAATAAAGAATAAGGGCTTAACAGTAACCACACCAATAACAGGAGATAAATACTCTCTAGGTGGAGGAAACTTTACTATTTTAGCACCAAACTCTACAAGCTATGATAGTTTAAATAATTATTCTGTTGTAGTAAAACTAACATATTTAAATAATAGTTTCTTATTTACAGGGGATGCAGAAACCCTTTCTGAAAATGAAATGATTAATAAAGGATTAGATTTAAAAGCAGATGTATTAAAGGTAGGTCATCATGGAAGTAGTACATCTACATCACAAGGATTTTTAGATAGAGTAAATCCTAAATATGCAGTAGTTTCAGTTGGAAAAGATAATTCTTACGGACATCCAAATAAGACTGTAATGGATAGATTACAATCTAAAAATATAAAGGTATATAGAACAGATGAATCTGGAACAATAATAGCTACTAGTAATGGAAATGATATTACTTTTAATGTTTCTCCAGGTAGTTATAATGGAAATACAGATACTTCTACTAATCCAGGAGCAACAACTGGTGACATAAGAATAACAAATGTAGATTTAGTAAATGAAATTGTAACATTAAAGAATTATACTAATACAGATATAAATATGACAAATTGGAAGTTAGTAAGTGTAGAAGGAAATCAAGTATTTGATTTCCCAAATGGTTATATAATGGAAGGAAATTCTGAAATTACAATAGCAAGTGGAAAGTCAAATGGAACATTGAAATGGACTAGTGCTTATATTTGGAATAATGACGGAGATAGAGCAGAATTATATGATGCATCAAATAAATTAGTTTCATATAAATAGATAAAAATAGAAGATAGATTACTATTGTTTAATATTAAATAGTGATCTATCTTTTTTATTTTTTCATATAATAAAATAAAATACTATACTATATAGAAGATGAGTACTTATATTTGGAATATATATTATATAAAAATACTCATTTTATATAAATATTAATAGGTGAGAGATAGGAAATAAGATACGAGAGAATAAAAAAACAATTATAGATTTAATGAGAAATTAACTTTCGATAAAAAGCATTGTATGTATAACAAGGATTATTAAGCATAAGAATGTGTTCATCGTGATAATGAATTTTATATTTCAAAGGAAGATAAGAATATAGCTAATTAAATTAAGAAGCAGAAACTGACTCAAATTGATTTATTGTAAAAAAGATTAAAGAGTATAACCAACAATATAAGCCTATAAATTTAGATTATGATGAAGAAACTGGTACTTTACAAGAAGAGGAATCAACAGGATTCTTTGATGAGAATAAAGATACAAATCAAGATAGCCTTTTGATAAAGTATGCATCTACACAGTATGGCGAAGTCTTACTTGCTCGATAATAAACTATTTAAGATGTGGAGGAATTTTAATGGATATTAAAAAAATTAAAACCTTTGATTTGGTTTATATATCAGCACTTTTAGTTATTGTCATAGCTGGAGTATTTATGCCAAGGACTGGCAAGCTAGCAATGGTAGATGTAGCTATTGATGGCATAATACTTTGGGGAATATTTGTTTATTTGGTTCTGAAAATTAAGAAACTTAAAGGAAGCATAAGAAAGAATATATACCTATATGTAGTTTCTTTAGTTCTTTTTTTATTTAGTTTATGGAATACTAAAAACCTTGTATTTGATTTAGTTTCAGGTCCCAAGCAAATTCAATTACATGATATAGGCATAGAAAATAGACAAAGTTATAGAGGGCTTATTGGGTTACATTATTATTTAAGGGGAACTGATGAAAATGGGGATAGGCATATAATTGAAATATCAGGGAGCGATTATAATTTTATGAAAGGGAATACTGTAGATACAATGGTATTAACCTACTATGAAAATACAGATAGATTATATGAGCTTGGAGAACAATATATGTAGCTATTAGTAGATTTCAATCAGAATTATCCAAATGTTAAACATATTAATATAAGGTAGGTGATTATTATGTTAAATAAATATAAGGAGAAATTTACAGTAGGTCCAGATGGAATGCATAAAATTGTTTATGAAGATTCAAGTTGTAAAATAGAACTTCCTACTGCTGATGTAAGAGATATATCTCCATGGATAGCTATTGGAAGAATATTTACTAAGAATGGAAGCAATATTATTAAGCTAACAAATAAGCAAAAATTAGAAGTATATAAGCGTGTATCTGCTGCTTTGAGCCTAGAAGGTTATAAGGGGGTATTTACTGATGAGTTTAAGCTAATAGAAGTAGATATTGAAAATATAGAATATGAAAAAAATATACTAGATATTGAAGAGTAGAGGTGACGATGTGGGAGATATTAATAAAAACGATAAAAAATTAGTATTCATATGGGATGGAAACATATGAAATATATTTATGGTAAGGAAATGTTAGTTTTTAGATTTCTTTGATCCAGATAAGAAGGTAAATAAAGCACAGGCACATGAATTATGGTGTGTATTAGAAAAAAGATAGTAGATAGAGATATTTGCTATCTTTTTTATTTTTTTATAAAAATTTTTCTCAATTTTCTTATAAACTGGGTACTTATTTAATGACAGGCTATTCAAGATTAAGAATTATGGAGGTTATTAAATATGCAATTTACATTTTTAGGGTATTCAGTTAAAAAGATTATGGAGTTAGAGTTAGATGTTAAGGATATTACTATACTTAGGTTCTTCGATGATTTTAGACAAAGTGGAAGAATGAACTATGAAATAATAGATGGAATTAAGTACTATTGGATAAGTTATCAAAATATAGAAAATGAATTACCTTTCTTAGGTTTAGGAAAGAGATCCATTATGATGAGAATGTTAAAGTTAAGAGACTTAGGAGTGTTAGCTCATTACACTAAAAAGGAAGGTGGAACCTTTTCTTATTATGCTTTAGGGGAAAGGTATAGGGAGCTAATATATATTAAAGATAGTAATAATGATAGTAATTCTAGAGGTGGAAAAGTAACTAGCGTTATTAATGGAGAATATAATAATAATTCTAGAGAGGGACAAGTTAATAGCTCTTTTACTAATAATTGTAATTTTACTGGTGGACAAACACCTGGCTACTTTAATTGTAATAACAGCAATACTAGTGGACAAGTCCATTACAAAGATAGTAGCAATTGTAGTTTGGGAAAAGAAGATACTAGTAAAAATAATGAAGAGGATATTCAAAATAATACACAAGGAAGAGATTATTTAAAGGATTTTGAAGAGGATAATCATAAAAAAGAAGAGAGGATGTACTCAAATAATCACAAAGGCTATGCAGAGAAATGTTCAACAAATACTCATCTATTAAATAATTCATCTAATATATTAACTAATATATATAATAATATAAAAGAAAAGGTAAGTAGTATAATTAATTATTTAAATTCTAAGGTTGGTGTTATGTATAAGGCAAGTAATACTAAGACTATTAATTTAGTTAAGGCTAGATTAAAAGATGGATTTACCATTGAGGATTTTAAAACTGTTATAGATAAAAAGGTTAAAGCTTGGAAGGGAACTATCTTTGAGCAATACTTAACTCCATTTACCTTATTTGGAGAGAAGTTTGAAGTTTATTTAAATCAAAAAATAGTAAAGGCAGATGAAAGTAAAAATAATAATTCTTATGGAAATAAAATAAGTTATTCTGGTAATAAAAAATTGAAGTTCGATAATTTTAAAGGCCGTGAATATGATTATGATGAGCTAGAAAAGAAATTATTAGGATGGGATGATCAATAATAATTAATAGAAATATATATAAAGAAAATATAATAGGCGATAGCCAAAATTCTATCGCCTATTGTGCTAACATAGTACAATAACTTTAAAAGGTGTAGTCTGAGACGGTATACTTCTTGTAGTTGCTCCATAAATAACAATAAGATTGTGATTAGCTAGATCCTGAGAAAATATCTGTCCATTTCTAATAACTATCAGTGTAGAAGAAGATAAATTGAGTTTAAGCTGATTATCACTGCTAATAAGCTCAGAATTGAAATAACTTACCTTGATATTAGGAAAGGAGCTGGTTTTGTGCATAACAAGAGCTCTGTACTGTGGAGGATAAATTAGTGGAACAGGAGCATTGCCATCATAATAGCCTGTTACCCTATCACCTGGAAGAAGTATTTCATTATTCAATATATAAGTTTCAGGAGACACCACAAAATTAGTTGGATTCCCATTTTCATCCTGAAGGGATATTAGTTTATAGCAGCCTAAGCTTTCCTGTGATTCATTGATCCAAAAGTCCTCTATGGTTGTTATAGTGCTAGTAATTGAGAAGAAGTTAATCATTATACCTCCTAAGAGAATCATCTATATAATCACTTTATTCTTAATAGCTATAGGATGTGCTTAATAGAGGCAGTTATCTTGTTAATAGTAAGTGGAATGTAACGAGATATGACTATGAATAGTTAGAAAAACAATTATTAGATAAATTTAAATTTAATTTTAAATAAAATTAAAATTATAATTTTACTAATTAAGGTTAAATATGGTACAATATAATAGATGTAAATAAAAGTAACATTATTGTGTATAACTTTAAAAATTATATAAAAAAACATATGGTATTAGGAGGTATTATGATGAAAAATAAAAAATCAATTATTTCTTTATTAACATCAATGCTCTTGGTAATGCAATTATGTATTAGTCCTATCATTACATATGCAGATGTTAGTAACGAGGTTATAGTAACAGATAATAATGATGAAGTTATAGTGGAAGATGAAACAAAGGTAGAAAATGTTCGTTTCAATAAGAGTGAAGTGAATGTTGGAGATACCTTAGAGCTACTTGCAAATATAGAAAATCTACATGAAGGAAGTAGAGTATATGCACAACTATGGTTTCCACAAAATAACTTAGAATATGAGTTAAAATATAGTGAAGAATTAAAGTTATATACTGCAGAAATAAAGATTGAAGAAAGCTTTAGATATAAAACTCTTAACTTACTTGCAATAGAAATTCGTAATGAGAATGAGAGTAGTATGCAATATCATCCAAAACTATCTGTGATAGTAGCAGATGAAAATGGAATAACAGATAAAGTTGCACCTGTAATTAATTCAATAAATGTTAATAAGACTGAAATTCAAGTATGGGAAACCTTAGAGGTTTCAGTAGATGCAACTGATGATGTTTCAGGAATTTCACAAGTGTCAGGTTCAGTATTTATAAATGGAAAATATAATGAACTGAAGTTTTCATATGATGAAGCTAAGAAGTTATATATGGGCTATTTTGAAATAACAGAGGATTTAATAAATAAGACAATAGGTATAACTAATATTGCTGTTATTGATAAATCTGATAAAAGCAGCTATTCACAAGAATTAATAAATGTTAGTGTAGTTGATGGAAATGGAAATAAGGATGATATAAAGCCTGTAATCAATTCCATTAAGTTTGATAAGGAATATTATAAAACTGGTGATACTCTTAAGCTATATGTAGATGCATACGACAATGAATCTGGAATACAGTTCATTGAAGCCTATGTAAAAATAGGTATATATACAAAATCTTTATTATTACAATATAATGAAGAGATAAAAAAATATACTAATGAAATCTACATAAGTGAAGATATGGAAGGAAGCAAAATTACCTTATCTAATTTAAGAGTAGCTGATAATGCATATAATTATGCTGATTTTAATCAAGAAGTATCAGCTTATGTTTTAACCAATGATGGACGAGTTGATATGGAAGCACCAGTGATATCAAATATAGAATATAGTAAAGATAAGCTTAATTTGCAGGATAAATTACAAATTACTTTAAATGCAACAGATAATATATCAGGTATAGACGAAATAACTGCTAAAATAAATTCAGGAGAAAAGAGTTTTACCTATAGCTTTTCTAAATATGATGGAAGCAGTGATAAATATATTTTAGTAATTAAAACAGAAGAGTATATGTATTTTAAGGATTTAAATATTGAATATATAGAAGCAATTGATTATGCAGGAAATAAAAATAGAATAGATGTTAATAAGCATATTCACGTTTCAAATGAAGATAGAGTAATTGATGATTATACGGATATAAATGATGTTATTGAAGGAATTAAAGCTTCAGGGGAAAATAATATAACTTTACTTTTAAATAATAATGATAAAGTAGTTGATAAGGAGATTTTTAATGCTATTGCTGGAACTGATAAAATAATAACCTTTGTGTTAAGGGATGGAGCAATATGGACCTTTAAGGGTAAGGATATAATTAATGAAAATATAGCCTCAATTAAATTATCAGTAAGCAATAGTCCAACAGAAGAGGCGAAAAATGCCATTGAAAGTCTAACTAATGATGCTATATTTATAAAATTTGATCATCATGGACATTTACCAGGAAAAGCTTTAGTAAAGGTAAAGGTCAATAATGAAGAACTTATAGGTAAGAAATTAACCTTATATTATTACAATCCTGAGACTAAGGAAGTAGAAAAGATTAGTAATAATGTCTTCGTAGATAGAGATGGGTATGCTATCCTAGAAATAGATCATTGTAGTGATTACTTCTTATCAGTAAATTCAAATTTACTGGGTACAGAAGAAGTAGATAACAATGAAGGAGAAACTCCAGGAAATAGTGATGGAGAAAATATAGGAAGTAGCGATGGACAAGCTCCAAATAATACTAGCCAAGAAGGAAGCAATAATGAAAACGGGTATAATAATCTACCTGAAACAGGTGGAAATAACCCAATGTTTAGTTTAATTGCTGGACTTTCATTACTAGGTATTGGAGGTATTTTAACTATAAAAAGAAAATGATTTGTAAAAAACTGGTCCCCAGGGGTGGCATTGCCGCCCCTGGGGACCAATTTTTTTACAATTTTTTAAAAATTAAGAATCACCTGCGTATATAAGATATGAGGAGGTGATAAAGATGGCAGCAAGTTCAGTATTAGTTGGGAATTCTTTAGCAGTAAGCTACCAAATAGGAGTTGACTCTAAAGGAAATGACGTTTTTAAAGGACAAAACTTTAAGAACATTTCAGCAAAGGCAACAGATGAAGATTTAGTTGTATTAGCTGATGCTATAGGAGGAATTCTAGAGTATGACATTACTTCTATAAAGAAGGAACAAACTTATGTAGTAACTAGAGGATAGTATTATCTTTAGGTTATTAGTAAAGAAATTTTATTAAGAAATCTTTAGTAAGGTAATTATAGGAAACTTAATTTTACTAAGTAACCTTAGTAAAGTAATAAGAAATTACTATTGTAGGAAGGAGGACATGCAATGATTCAAAGAACTGCAAGTATGAGTTTTAAGGATGAAGCTGGTAATAAGCATACATTGGCTGTTAAAGATATAAAGGAAAATGTTGATAATGTAGCTATAGCAAACATTATGGATGCGGTAATAGATAAAAAGCTTATTAGAACTAAATCTGGTGATTTATCTGAAAAGCAAGGAGCTAAAATAGTTGTTAAAGATACAACAGAATTTAAATTTTAGTATTTAAATAATATATAAATCTACACTTAATATATGCCCTTAGTTAAATTATTATTAATTTTGCTAAGGGTTTTTGATTTGAAATAAATATAAAATTGTATAAAAATATTGAAAATTCTGATTATTTATGATATTATTTTTGTAGAACGTTATGTGCACCCATAAAATCCCCTAAAAGATCAAGGCCCAATTGGCTTTGGTCTTTTTTCTCATAGAAAGGAGGTTATATAATGAGGTTATATGAAGATGAATCTATAGAATTAAAAAATCCTTTAAAAGGACAACATGCTTTATTTGTTGGTGATAGCATAACAAATGCTGCTAAGGATAATTATAAAAAGTCTGGATGGGCAGGACGAATAGGAAGAGAAAATAAAATGATATGGAAAAACGCAGGTATTAATGCTGCCTCAGTATCAAATATAAGAGGAAGTAATCAAATTGTAACTCAAATTATTAATAGCAGAAGTCATAAATATGATTATGTTATCTTACATGGTGGAGTAAATGATGCTATGGATAGTGCACCAATTGGGAATATTACTAGTTCATTTAATGTGAGAAAATTTAATAATAGTACCTTTGCAGGGGGTCTAGAGGAATTGTTTTGTTATACATATAAATGCTTCTATGGAGCAAAGATTGGATATATTGTAAATTATGCCACTCCAAATTCTAATTGGGGGGGAGAAACAAAGGATATGAGTTATTATTTTAATATGGCAAAAAAAATCTGTGAAAAGTGGAGTATCCCATATATAGATTTATTTGAGGGTAAAGTAGAGGTAAATGGAAAGCTTTTATCTTATAGTTACGATATTTTAAAAATGGATACATCTGAATGTTTATATGATTGTGATTTAGGGGAAGTCCATATAGGGGGAAAGGGATATGATGTTATTTCACCATATATAGCTGATTGGATGAAGACATTATAATAAAAGATTAATAGATTAAATAATATAAGGAGCTTTTTTATTAAAGCTCCTTATATTATTTGGGTTGGATTAAAATTAGTATAAAAAATGATTATAATATATTTAAATAAAGTGAAGGAAAAGTTTGAATATTATAAAAAATAGGAGTATCATAATAGTATAAATATTGAATTAATTGTAAAAACAGTACAAAAAAGTATCTTTTTACAATAATTTTGTTTTTAAGGAGGTGTAAATATATTCTCAGAAATTTAAAATATAAATTTACAATTTAGATTGTTACAAGAAGGGACGTGAGAATTTGCTTAAAATTATTATCTGTACTCATTCTAATTTGGCTATGGGGTTAAAGGATTCCGTTACAATGATTTTAGGGAATGAGCCAAAGGATCTTTATGTTATGCCATTTCTTGAAGGAGATGACATGATGGAATATAGCAATAAATTAAAAAAGATTGCTGAAGAGTACGAGGAAAAGGGAGAAAAATATGTTTTTCTTGTAGACCTATATGGGGCTACTCCATTTAATGCATCGGCAGCGGCTTTAGCAAATTTTGATACAAAAGTTATAGCAGGTGTAAATTTAGGGCTATTATTAGAACTAGTAGTAGCGAGAGATTTTTCAGAAGATTATGACTTGCTTTTAAAAGAAAGTCTTGAAAAATCTAAAGATAATATGAAAATCATAGACATAAAGGAAATGTTTGAATAGGGGGAGAGACATATGTTAACACTAGTTCGTTGTGATGATAGATTAATTCATGGACAATGTATGACAGTAATTATTAAAGAGTACGATATTGAAAGAATATTAGTTGTTGATGATTTTACTGCTAAAAATTCAATTTTAAAAACAGTATTTCAAAAAGCAATGCCACCAGAAATAAAGGGCAATGTTTATACTATAAAGGATTCAGTTCAAGAAATTACAGAGGCAATGAATAATAATGAAAGAACTTTATTACTTATGAAGAGCCCTATAGTTTATAGGGATTTAAGAAAGGAAGTTGCTAATCTTCCATTGGAACTTAATATTGGACCTATGAGTAATAGAAGAGGAACAACTTCTGCTACACCAACAGCCCATTTGCTTCCTCAAGAGGCGGATGCAATTAAGGAATTGACAGAAGAAGGTGTCCATGTTTATTTTAGACAAGTACCTTCACAAAAAACCGTTGAATGGGATGAAGTTAAAGATAAATTTTAAACAAAAAGGGAGGAATAAAAATGACCTTACTTCAAGCTTTAATAATTGGATTATTAGGATGGATGAGTTCTATATATTCCCCTGTTCTTGTTGGAGGACTAGGTGGATGGTATACACTAGGAAGACCTTTAGTTTCTGGTATGGTTATAGGACTTATTTTAGGTGATGTTAAAACTGGTATTATTTTAGGAGCAGCAATACAATCTTTATATATTGGACTTGTTACTCCAGGTGGATCAATGCCATCAGATGTTAACTTTGCTGCATGGATAGGAATTCCATTAGCATTAGTGGCTGGAGCAGGAACAGAATATGCTCTTGCAATTTCAGTACCACTAAGTCTTTTAGGAGTAGCTGCAGTATATACAACTGTTGCTATTAACTTATATTTCGTTCACAGGCAGGATGCATTAATAGATGCTGGAAAGCTGGATAAAGCAATAAACATACCTGTAGTTGGACAAATTACAAACTTTGTTATTAGATTTTTTCCAATCTTCCTTATTAATTATTTTGGAGCAGATTTTGCTACTAAAATGATTAACATAATGCCAGAGTGGTTAACAAATATACTTCAAATGTTTGCACCAATGCTACCTTTAATAGGTTTCACTCTTCTATTAAAGATGATAGTAAAGAAGAAATTCGATTTAATCTACTTCGTATTTGGTTTCTTCTTAGTAGCAGTTATGAATTTAGATATGATATCAATTGTAATTTTAGGAGCATTATTAGCTTATGTATTATATAAAGCAAATAATAATAAGGAGGTGTCCTTATAATGGCTGAAGAAAAAAATAAATTATCAAAAAAAGTAATAAAGAAGGCTTATTGGGATTGGATGTTCTTTAATCTTTCAGTTCAAAACTTTGAAAGAATGGAAGGTCCAGGAATAATTAGAATGTTAGGACAAGTTAAGGACGAGCTATATCCTAATGACAAAAAGGCTCAACAAGAAATGTTGCAAAGACATACAATATTCTTTAATACAGAACCATATCTTGGTTGTATAGTACCAGGTATAGTTCTTGGTATGGAAGCTGAAAAGGCTTCTGGTGGAGATGTAGATGAAGAATTTATTAACTCTATTAAAACAGCTCTTATGGGACCTTTCGCTGGAATTGGAGACTCTCTTCTTCCAGGTACATTAATACCAATATTACTTTCCATAGGAATGGGATTATGTAAAAATGGTGAAATTATAGGACCATTGTTCTATGTTATAGCATTTTTAGGAATTATGTTCCCTCTTACTTGGTTCTTGTTCTCTTATGGGGCTAAAGCAGGTGCAAATGCAGCTCAAACAGTATTAGAAAGTGGTATTAAAGACAAAGTAACAAATGCAGCAGAAATTGTTGGATTAGTTACTGTTGGTGCTATTACAGCATCTTATGCAAGTGTTAAAGTTGGATTGGTTTATAGTTCAGGTGAAATGACAGTAAATGTTGGGGAAATTCTTGAAGGCTTATTCCCTAAACTTCCAGTTTTGATTATGGCATTTATAACTTATCATCTAATGGTTAATAAGAAATGGTCAGTTGGTAAAATGATGCTATTATTCTTAATTATATCTATAGTTGGTTACTTTACTAAGATACTTATCTTATAAAAGTAAGGATTATAAACATTGGGTAATTGTGAGAGGAGTCTAAAATGAAAGAATCAGTAAGAAAGTTACAAAATGGAATTATTATTTCTTGTCAGGCTTATGAGGACACGCCTCTTTATGGTGCGGATTATATGAAGAAAATGGCTGAATCTGCAATTATGGGAGGAGCAAATGGGATAAGAGCATGTTGGCCACAAGATATTAAAGCGATAAGAAGCATAACAGATTTACCTATAGTTGGTATAAATAAAGTTATAAGTGATAAAGATCCATTAACTAATGTGTTTATCACTCCAACTTTTGAATCTGCTGCTGAAGTAATAGAAGCGGGAGCAGATATACTAGGTATAGATTGCACAATTCGTGAAAGTCGTGGCTTTGATGAACTTTGTAATTTGCTAAATAAAATTAGAAATAGATATCCTGAAATTGCAATAATGGCTGATTTAGCAACTTTAAATGAAGGTATTAAAGTAGCTGAAACAGGACTTGTAGATATAATATCTACAACTTTATCAGGTTATACTTTAGAATCTTTAGGAAACCATAAGGAGGGTCCAGACCTAGAACTTTTGGAAGAATTAAAGAAAAAAGTGAATTTACCTATTAACTGTGAAGGAAGGATATGGGAGCTTGCAGATTTAAAAAGCGCTCTTGATTCAGGAGCAGATATGGTAACAATAGGAACAGCAGTAACAAGGCCACATCTAATAACTAATAGGTTCGTTAATTTCAATTTAGAATATCAAAAACATAAATAAAGAACTCAAATTATTAAAAGGTCAAATTAACAAATAAGACCATTAAAAGTATTAATGTAGAGATTTAAAGTAGAATGCAGAGTATAAGATATTGAGGCAATTATTAATTAATTTATTAATTAATAATTAAAAATGAAACTCCGAAAGGAGTTTCCACCTCAATTCTACATTCTACATTTTACATTTTACATTATTAATATTGGGGTGAAATCTATGATAATACAAAGTGAAAATGTATGGCTACATGAGGATTTTGTAGCAGCTCAATTAACAATTGAAGGAGATAAAATTATTAAGATTGAAGAATATAATAAAGAAGCTCCAGATGTTGATTATGGAGAAAATTATATTCTTCCAGGCTTTATTGATATACATAGTCATGGTTATGGAGGAATAAGTGCATCAAAATCATCATCAAAGGAATTAGTTAATTGGAAAAGATATTTACCAGAGGAAGGAGTTACTTCATTTTTACCAGCAGTTGAAACTCAATCTGAAGCTGATAATATAAAAGCATATAAAAATATAGTAACTGCTATGAGTAATAGTCAGGGGGCAGAGATTTTAGGAATATATATGGAGGGCAATTTTATTTCGGAAAAGACTAGAGGGGCTCAATGTAAGGATTTTATAGTAAAGCCTTCTATAGATGTTCTTAAAAGATATATTGATGCTTCTAATAATAATTTAAAGCTTATATGTATTGCACCAGAAGAGGATGAAGGTTTTAAAGTTTGTGAATATGCAAGTAGCAAAGGTATAAGGGTAAGTGTTGGACATAGTAATGCTACTTATAAGACTGTAAAAGATGCTATGAATCATGGAGCTGTATCTATAACTCATACTTATAATGGTTGTCCTAGATTTCATCATAGAGAAGTTGGGGTAATAGGTGCAGCTATGGATATAGATGATCTATACACTGAAATTATTGGAGATGGTAGGCATGTTTCCTGGGAAGCTGTTAGAATACTAGGAAGACTTAAGGGAAAAGACAAGCTTATATTAGTTAGTGATGCTTTTCCATTAAAGGGTTATAAGGGAGAATTACCTCTAGGAATTACAAGAACTGATGATGGACAATTTGTAAATAATGAAGGTAATCTTTGTGGATCCTCATTAAAGATAAATGAGGGGATAAATAATTTAATTAAAAAAGCTAAGCTTCCTTTAGTAACAGCAATTAATTCTGCAACTATTAACCCAGCTAAAATGTTAGGTATAAATAATAATAAAGGGTCTATTGAGGTAAATAAAGATGCAGACTTAGTAATAACAAATTCAGATTTTAAAGTTATGTGGACATATTGTAAGGGCAGAGAGGTTTATAAAGGTGAATAGTATGGACGGTGTATTTCAGAACAGGGTATTTCAGTTTGCAATAAATAAAGAGGAGTATTTAGAATTTTTAAGGTTTAGATATGGACTTTCTAAGGAAAGTAAAAATAGAAAGCTATGGATAACTACTTCTATACCAACATTAATAATTGTAAGTGATATTTTCTTTAAATTATATAATAGATGGCAATATATTTTGCTATCAGTTTTATTAATTACTCTTTGGATATTTGTTGCTGTACCAAGGATTTGGAAATGGATTCTAGGAAAACAATTTAATGAAAGTATTTTTGAAAGGGTTAATATAAAGGCCTTTGAAAATATTACAGCTGAATTTAGAGATAAGAATATTGTTATTAAGGATAGAGGTAATAACATAGAGATAAATTACAAGGATGTATCAAAGATAATTCCTATAAATAATATGTTTGTTATTTTATATAAGGGTAACGGAGTAATTTTATTACCTTATCGTGCCTTTAAGGAATATAAAGATATAAAGGAATTTTTAATGGATATTGAAAAGAAAATATCATAATTGGAAAATAACTGGGCCCCAGGGGCATAATAATGCCCCTGGGGCCCAGTTATTTTCCAAATTCTTTTAAAATGATTAATTACACATTAATCATTACTTACTAATCATTGCGAATTATGAATTGTTAATTATGTATTTTACTTGAATGGGTTTATTATAAATTATAAATAAAAAAGATTAAAGTAGCTAATATATATTGACAAATTATTTTTGGTAAATTATACTTTAGATATAATTAATAATAAATTATTATTAATTATTGAGAGAATAAGGAAAACTTGGACTATATAATAATTTTTTATAAAAATATAGGAAGAAGGTGTTGAATTAAAAGCAATTATAGTATTTATACATATCCATAAGTATATTTCTTTTAACACATTATTTTTAAAAATGGTAAGGGAAAGTAACTCAAAAAAGAAAACGATTAAATGTTTTATAAGAAAAGTGGCTATTTTCGATGGAAAAGTAAAAATTATTTAGAACATACTTTATCAATTAAAAAAAACAACTGTTAATTTAAATGAAAATAAATTAATAAAAGGAGATAAAAATATGAATAAGTTTATGGAATCAATGGAAAAATATTTATTACCGATTGCTACGAAAATAAGTAATCAAAAATTCTTAATTGCTCTTAGAGATTCTTTTATAGGTACAATGCCTGTTGTTATGGCTGGATCTGTTGCAATTTTAATTAATGCATTTTTAGTAGATGTACCTGCTCAATTTGGAAATACTTCTATACCAGCAACATTTAAATGGATAGTTGATATAAATAACCTTATCTCAAAAGGTAGTATATCCATAGTATCGCTATTATTTATATTTTCTTTAGGTGTTAATATTGCTAAAATTTATAAAACTGACACCTTATCTTCAGGTTTAGTTTCCCTTTCAGCATTTATTATTACATTAGGGAATTCTATTTCTCAAAATATTAAGTTGCCAAATGTTGATGGACAAGTTTTAGCAGACCTTTTTAACGGTGTTAAGGGCGTTACAGTTAATGGTGATAGTTTAGCTGTTACCATAGGTAATGTTATTCCTATAAATCAAATCAATTCAAGAGGATACTTTACAGCAATGATAATTGGTTTCTTAGCTTCAATTGTATTCTGTAAAATAATGAATAAAAACTGGACAATTAAATTACCAGATACAGTTCCTCCAGCAATAGCAAAACCTTTCTTATCTATAATTCCTGGCTTATTTGCATTATATACTGTAAGTATAGTTGCATATGCATTTAATAGAATTACTGGAGAATTAATAAATGATTGGATATATAAAGCACTTCAAACTCCATTATTAGGTTTATCTCAAAGTTATTTTGCAGTTGTAATTCTTGCAGTAGTAATACAATTACTATGGTTCTTTGGTATCCATGGTGGAAACGTTATGGCACCAATTATGGAAGGTATATTTGGAGTAGCATTATTAGCTAATATGGATGCTTTCCAAAATAATCAACCAATTCCTTACTTGTGGACAAACGTATCTTTCGGTTCTTTCGTTTGGTATGCAACAGTTGGATTATTAATAGCCATCTTCTGGCAATCAAAGAATACTCACTATAGGGAAGTAGCAAAATTAGGTATAGTTCCATGTATGTTTAATATAGGAGAACCTGTTATGTATGGACTTCCTACAGTAATGAATCCAATATTATTTATCCCTAAAATATTAGCACCAGCTTTAATGGCTACAATTGCATACTTTGCAACAAGTCTAGGTTTAGTAGCACCAGTTACCCAAAATGTTACATGGGTTATGCCACCTATTTTATATGGATTCTTCTCAACGGGATTTGACTGGAGAGCTATTGTATTAGGAATAGTAAACTTAGTAGTAGCTACATTAGTTTATTTACCTTTTGTTAAGATGGCAGATAAACAGGAGCAAATATAATATATGGATAAGTTTGAAATAAAAGACGAGTTCTATCTAGATGGGAAGAAGTTTCAAATTTTATCTGGTGCTATACATTATTTCCGAATACATCCTAGTCAATGGGAAGATACATTATTTAACCTAAAAGCATTAGGCTTTAATACAGTAGAAACCTATATTCCTTGGAATATTCATGAACCTTATGAAGGAAGATTTGATTTTCAAGGAATTAAGGATATAGAGAAGTTTATAAAAACTGCTGAAAAGATAGGTCTATATGTTATTTTAAGACCTACTCCATATATATGTGCTGAATGGGAGTTTGGTGGACTTCCAGCATGGCTTTTAAAGGATAAAGGAATAAAACTTAGAAGTTCAGATAGTAATTTTATAGATAAATTAAAAAATTACTATAAAGAATTGATACCTAGATTAGTTAAATATCAAATAACTCATGGTGGACCAGTTTTGATGATGCAAGTTGAAAATGAATATGGCTCTTATGGAAATGAGAAGGAATATTTAAAAATTGTAGCATCAATAATGAGGGAAAATGGGGTAGATGTTCCCCTTTTCACCTCAGATGGAACATGGCTTGAAGCATTAGATTCAGGATCATTAATTGAAGATGATATTTTTGTAGCTGGAAATTTTGGCTCTAAATCAAAGGAAAATTGTGATGTACTTGAAAAGTTTATTGTAGATAATGGTAAAAAGTGGCCTATTATGTGCATGGAATATTGGGATGGATGGTTTAATAGATGGGGAGAAGATATTATTCGTAGAGATGCAATAGACCTAGCTGAAGATGTAAAGGAAATGCTTGAAATAGGAAGTATTAATCTTTATATGTTTAGAGGGGGAACAAATTTTGGCTTTATGAATGGTTGTTCTGCAAGAGGAAATAATGATTTACCACAGGTTACTTCTTATGATTATGATGCTGTTTTAAATGAATGGGGTAATCCAACGGATAAATATTATGAATTACAAAAGGTTCTAAAATCACTATATCCTAATATAGAACAAATGCCTCCAAGAAAGAGAAATTTAAAGAATCTTGGTAGTTATAAAGCTGATGGATTAGTTGATCTTATGTCTGTTGCTCCACATATATCTAAAGAAGTAAAAACAGCATATCCTAAGGGTATGGAAGAATTAGATTGTAACTATGGATATATGTTATATAGAAGCAAAATAAAAAATTATAATCATAGTGAGAAATTAAAGGTAATAGATGCTTCTGATAGATGTCATGTATATATTGATGAAAAGCTTGTTGCTACTCAATATAAAGAAGAAATAGGAACAGAAGTTGAGTTTAGTAGTGAAAATGAAGTTATAAATATTGATGTTTTAGTTGAAAATTTAGGTAGAGTAAACTATGGACATAAGTTAAATGCACCTACTCAAAGAAAAGGTATAAAGGGTGGTGTTATGATTAACAATCATTTTCATAGTGGATGGGAACAATATCCTTTATGTTTAGATGAAGAGATGATTTCCAAAATTAAATTTGACAGAAAAGCTATAACTAAAGTAGATACACCAACATTTTACCATTTTACTGTTGAGTTAGAAGATATTTATGATACCTTTATAGATTGTTCTAAATATGGTAAGGGATGCATATTTATAAATGGTTTTAATATTGGTAGGTACTGGTCTAGAGGGCCTATACAATACTTATATGTTCCATCAGGCTTCCTAAAGGAGAAAAATGATATTGTTATATTTGAAACTGAAAATATCTTAATTAATGAGCTTAGTTTTAGCCATAAGCCAGTTCTTCTCACTGATTAATAAAGAATCCAATAAAAGGGAGATGCACTATTGTATCTTCCTTTTATCATAAACTATAATAAGTAAGAGGTATAAAAAATGATTGGTATAATATATTTTTTGGTAATTATTTTTTCTAATGCAATAGGGGCAGTGGCTGGAATGGGTGGGGGAGTAATAATTAAACCTATCTTTGATTTTATTGGAGTTGATTCTGCTGCAACTATATCCTTTTATTCTACAGTTGCTGTTTTTACTATGTCTATTGTATCTGTAATAAAAAGAATAAAAAATGGAATGGAATTTAATTGGATTGTAATTATTATAACTTCAGCTGGAGCTATTCTAGGAGGTGTCTTAGGAAATATAACCTTTGAATTTTTACTAAGCGCCTTTAAAAGTGATGCTATTGTGAAGCTTATTCAAATTATAATAACTATAATTACTCTTATATTTGCATTTGTATATAGTAGATATAACTTTAAAAGTTTAAAGTTATATCATTTCATTTATTATATTATAAGTGGAATAGTCTTAGGTTTTCTTTCTAGCTTGCTAGGCATAGGCGGTGGACCAATTAATGTATCTTTATTTATGCTGATGTTTGATATGCCAATAAAAGAAGCAACTGTATATTCTATTTGTATAATTTTCTTTTCTCAACTCTCAAAGTTAGTTACAATAGGATTTTCAACTGGTTTTGCTAAATATGACTTAAGTATGCTTTCATATAT
>Ga0129315_1000697_pt1 | contig 21906 bp, 21 predicted proteins | sample Cm827metagenome_FD_94432 | JGI IMG/M metagenome (GOLD analysis project Ga0129315, IMG submission 94432) | Eastern black-and-white colobus group fecal microbial communities from Wisconsin, USA - Cm827 metagenome | ecosystem: Host-associated > Mammals > Digestive system > Large intestine > Fecal...
GGTTGCGGCACCCCCGCTCCCGGTAGAAGCCTGCGGCTCCCACCGTGACCGAGGGGTTTGGAACTAAATTTCTACTGTGCGAGTGTCCAACTTGCACTTGCAATTTGCGAAGTAAATGTTCCGGTGGGATTTACCATAAAACACAGATCGAATTGACATACAATTCCAACCATATGGAAGGAAGCCGCCTGACACACGATCAAACCCGATATATCTTTGAAACCAACACCATCGGCGTAGAAAAAGAAGTGCTGAATGTGGATGACGTGATCGAAACAGCAAATCACTTCCGCTGCATTGACATGATTATTGATCATGCAAAAGTAGCTCTGACGGAAAAGTTCATCAAAGAACTTCACTTGGTTTTGAAAAACGGCACCAGCGATTCCAGAAAAGATTGGTTTGCTGTTGGCGAGTATAAGAAACTCCCGAATGAAGTCGGCGGCAGAGATACCGTCCTTCCGGAAGAAGTTGCCGATAAAATGAAAGCCTTGCTGACGGAATACAACGCCAAGGAAAAAAAGACCTTTGAGGATATTCTGGACTTCCATGTGAAGTTTGAGCGGATTCATCCGTTCCAGGACGGCAACGGTCGTGTGGGCAGATTGATTATGTTTAAGGAGTTCCTGAAATACAATATCGTTCCGTTCATCATTGAGGACGATCTGAAGATGTTCTATTACCGTGGACTAAAGGAATGGGACAATGAAAAGGGCTATCTGACAGATACCTGCCTGACCGCACAGGATAAGTATAAAGCGTATTTGGATTATTTTAGGATTGCATATTAAGCAAGAAGCGAGGTGCAGCTATGCACGTAGACTACGTGGATGATAATTTCCAAAGTGTCATCCCTAAAGTTCCAAAGTCTCAATTTGACATTTTGGAATGCAGTATTCATCAACGAAGGAATCCCGCAGGCGGAGCGCTTGGTAAAGCTCAACGCCATTGCCATCAGCCAAATGAAGGTGCTGACGGAGGATCACAGGTTGCTGCAGCTCAATGAGGTGAACGAAACAGAATCATAAAAAATAGAAATCCCATGCAATAAATCGTCCTTTCCGTGCATTACACGGATGACAGGAGATGGAATCCTATGCTCAGTATGCTGATGACAACCGAATATGCTCCGGCAGAGGATCGGCACGAGCTGCAGCAGTTGCTGATCCACATTGCCGGCGGTGAGCGCGAAGCGCTGGCGGAGCTGTATCAGCGCACGAGATCGGCGGTGTACGGCTTAGCGCTGTCGTACCTCAAAAACGCGCAGGACGCGCAAGACCTCACACAGGACGTCTATGTGCAGGTGTGGGACCGCGCGGAACAGTACCGGCTCACCGGATCGCCTATGGGCTGGCTGCTGGCCGTGTGCCGAAATCTGTGCCTGATGCGCCTGCGGCGGGAGGAACGCCATGCCGCCCTCAGCGAGGAGGAATGGGACGCCATTCCCGCGCGGGAGTGCGGACTGGATGCCGACGAGCGTGCGCTCCTGCAAGGCGCCTTGGCAAGCCTCGCTGACGAGGAGCGGCGTATCGTGCTGCTCCACGCGGTCACGGGCCTGAAGCACCGGGAGATCGCGGCGCTTCTTGAGCTGCCGCTCCCCACCGTCCTGTCGAAATATCACAGAGCATTGAAAAAGATGCGCAGCTTTCTGGAAGGAGATGACGACCGATGACCAATGAAAAAATGGAGCAGAGGCTGGCTGCGGCGCTTGAAAAGACCGCGCCGGATGATGTGAACGGCGTTCTCTCCCGCTGTGAAGAGCGGAAAGGAACGGTAATTCCCATGACAACAAAGAAAATGGCAAATAGAAAATGGACAACGCTTGTGGCTGCCTGCCTTGCTGTAATGCTGCTGGGCGGCGGAGGCGTGTTCTACCAGCAGGCGAACGCGGTGGCGTCCGTGGTGTCGCTGGATGTGAACCCCAGCATTGAGCTGAAGGTGAACCGGAGCGAGAAGGTGCTCGTCTGTACGCCGCTCAACGAGGATGCAAAAGCCATCCTTGCGGATATGAGCAATGGAGCTGACCTCAAGGGCGCGAAGCTGGATGTGGCGGTAAATGCCATCGTGGGAAGTCTCGTGCGCAACGGTTATCTCGACAGCATTTCCTCCGCCATCATGATCTCGGTGGAGGACAAGGATACCGCCCGTGCGGAAAAGCTCCAGCGTGAGCTGACCAGCACCGTGGACGGCGTACTGCAGACGAGTGAAGCAAAGGCCGCCGTCCTGACGCAGACGCTTACGCAGGACGCGGGGCGGGAACAGCAGGCCCGGGAAAACAATATTTCCACCGGAAAAGCGGCGCTGGTGAACCACGTGCTCGCACTCAACTCCGCACTCAAGTTTGACGCGCTGGCAAAGCTCTCAGTCGAAGAACTGAAGGATCTCGCGGAAGCGGGCGCGCCTGCCATGCCCATTGGCACGGACAAGGCTATGGATCTTGCTGCGGCGGCGTTTGGTAAGGTATCTGCCGCCAAGATGGCGTACAGCGCAGTCGATTCCGAGCTTGATGAATCTCCCGCATACTATGAGGTCGAGATCACGAGCCAAAGCGGCGAAGAGTTTGAGTACAAGATCGACGCTTACACCGGTGCGATTCTGGAGAGCAAGCGTGAGGCGGCTGACGGAGCGGAGACGTCTGCGGAGCAGCCTACCAAGCCCGATCCGTCCGGCGACATCGGTCATGCCAAGGCGAAGTCCATCGCTCTGAACCATGCGGGCGTGAGCGAGAACACGGCCTATGACATGGACGTTGAGCTGGACGATGAGGACGGCACGTTCGTCTACGAGGTCGAGTTCAAATCCGGCGGCATGGAGTACAGCTACGAGATCAACGCCGCCACCGGCGCGATCCTCAAACATGAGACGGAGTTGGATGACTGACACGCAAAGCACTCCAGTAAAGCGTATTTGGATTACTTTCGGATCGTGTATTAAGCATACCGATTTTCAACGCATCAACCGCTTACCCGCGACATACACAGCAGGTGCTGAAGCCGCAAACCCACATCAGAAAACTCGTTTTATAGGTTGAAAGGGACTCCCCTGACTGCTTTTTGCAGTCAGGGGAGTCCGCTTTACATATATTGCGATTACTTCTCTGCGTACAGCCGCCACAGGAATGTCACGATCTGTGCTCTCGTGCAGGCGCTGCCGGGGCTGAAGGTGGTGTCGGTGGTGCCGTTGGTGATGCCGTTGTCCGTGGCCCACTTCACCGCTTCGGCGTAGTAGGCATCGGCGGCCACGTCGCTGAAGGCAGGCGCACCGTCGGCGGACGCCTTGGACGTCCGGAACAGGAAGGTCATGCCCTGAGCCCGGGTGCAGGTCGCGTCGGGGGCGAACAGGCCATCAGCCGGAAGCACAGCGCCGTAGGCAGCGGGACAAAGTAGGCGATGAGCTGAGGCGTCCCCCCGGCGCTGACCAGAAGGTTGTAGATGGCGTGGTAGATGATGGCCACGCACAAAAGCGCGAACAGGCAGGCCGCCCGCAAGGGACGGCTGTCCCACACGGGGCGCAGTGCGCCGCCGTACACATTCCCGCAGACCACGTGCATCGCGCCGGTGCCGAAGCCCCGGATCAGCAGAAAGAGGATCTGGTCCGCGCCGTTCTGCGTGAGGTAGCAGACGTTCTCAAAGGTGGCGAAGCTGGCGGCCACGATGACGGCGGCCAGCCGGAAGCGGGCGAACGTCGGCTCAAACACCGCCAGAAAGAACAGCAGCGGCAGCAGCTTCATGATTTCCTCCACCACCGGGGCGATCTGGGTGGCGGCATTGACGGCATCCGCCTGATACAGCCGGGCGAAGAAGGTGTTGAGATAGGCGGAGAGCAGACAGGCCCCCATCCCCGCAAGGCAGAACACCAGCGCGGCGCGCTGCCCCCGTTTTAGGGACAGCAGCGCCACCACCAGCGGGGCCGCCATGCAGACGAATACATTTTCGATATAGGTCACGCCTCCACCGCCTTTCGCACCGCGGGCAGAAACAAAAGCAAAACAAGGGTCAGCAGGAAATCGAACCAGAAATAGGGGTTCGTCAGCGTGTCACTCACCCAGAAGCAGGAGGCCGTCCACAGGGCGTACTCCAGTGCGATGAAGGTCAGCACCGTTCCGTGAAACCGGCGCAGCCGCCCGTTTTCCGCCTTTTTCGCCCAGACGAGGCCCCGCACCCCGCACCACGCCAGCATCATCGTCAGGCCGCATATGAGGACGTTGAGAAGCAGGTCGCCGTGGGTGACATACAGCCCGAACTGCGGCAGGCAGAACACCGGCACCAGCCAGCACAGTCCCGTCCGGGACTGCCGCTCCCCCGCGTCGGGCAGCGTCAGCGTCAGGGCAAGCAAAAAGACATAGCTGGCCAGCCACGCAAGGTCGGAGACGTAAAAAACCTGCGGCGTCTCCTGACGCAGCAGCAGGTGCAGCGTCCAGTAGAGGGTACCCAGGGCAAAGGTTCCGTAGAAGCAGGTCAGCAGAAACCACGGCTGTCCGCGGCTCTTGAGATACGCCCGCAAAGCGGCGCAAAAGCCCACTGCCACGGCGAGAAACTGCGAGAGATAGTCCCAAAACTCAATCATCGTACCGCTCCTCGTCCGCCGAGTCCCCCTCATGCCCGCGCAGTCGGACGCACAGCACCGTCACGCACACGCCTAACGCGAAGGCCAGCAGGCCCACCACGAGATAGCCAAGGCTCCGGCCGCTGAAAATGCTGGCGGCCATGCCGCCGCCCAGCGCCGTGTCGGAAAATCCCTCCGTGATGCCGGGCATGACCAGCGCGAGGGAAACGATTACGACGAAGCAGGCCGCTGTACCGGCCCAGAGAATCCCACGGGCACGGCGGCGCTGCCGTTCCCGCTCCAGTTCCCTTGCCCGCCGCTTGGCCGCAACCAGTCGTTCAGCCGTTGTACGCATCCGTGATCCCCTCCTGTTCCAGCCGCTTTCGCAGCGCGATTTTTCCACGGTAAATAAGGTCCGCCACCTGTTTTTCCCGTCTGCCCATGACGGCGGCGGTCTCCGCGTGGCTCAGTCCCTCAAAATAGACGAGGAACAGCGCCTCCCGGTAGTCCTCGTGCAGTTCTGCCATGCAAGTCCGCAGGAGCCGCGCCCGCTCCGCTGACTGCACGGCTTCCTCCACCAACTCCCGGGCCTCCGGTTCCTCCGTCAGCGCGTCCAGAGAGAAGCAGTTTCCCGCCCGCTTTTTGTGCAGCAGCCGCAGGGCCATGTGCCGCGCCGACTGGTAAAGGTAGGCGCGAAAGCCGCCGTCCCGGATGGCCGGTCTTTTGGCGATGAGATAGGCAAAGGCTTCGATCATCAGGTCCTCCGCCTCGTGAAGGTCGCGGAGGTAGCCGTCCAGATAGAGGGTCAGCTTGGTGCCGTATCGCTCCATGAGCGCGCCCAGAGCGTCCTCGTCTCCGCCGAGGTAGCGGCGGTATAACGCTTCGTCTGTCATCCCTCCGCCGCCTCCCTTCGCCGCTTTTTTCATGATTATAACACGCCCCATGCGTTCTTGTCGATAGAATTGATATACTCGAAAGGCTCCTGCCATCAGTTCCACGCCCCAGGTCATCGCCGCCCGTGCCAGCAAAAAGCGGATAAAACACTTGAAGGCCAATTCCGGTTTCTTCATTTCCGCATTGAACGTCTTTTGCCTACCACCTCTTGATAGTAGGTAATCATTCTTTGCCGACGCGTAGCGTAACGAAACGTTCCGCTGTGTTGCGGCACAGCAGTCACAGGCTAAAAGGAAATCCCGCCTTGCTTCGGAAATTTATCATTTATAATTTGATATATTTCCGAAATATGTTGACATTCTTCCGAATATTGGACATAATAGAAGCAACAGATCATCTCAAGGAGGCAAGCAAATGGCTGACTTTATGTTTGTAAAAGATGCGGCTGCGCTTTGGAATATTAGTGAGCGGCAGGTTAGCGGGCTTTGCAGTCGCGGAAAGATCCCCGGAGCAGTAAAGCAGGGACGTTCTTGGATGATCCCGACAACTGCCGAAAAGCCCGCTGATCAGCGAGTCAAATCCGGAGCCTATACGCGCGCTGCGAGAGCAGCGAAGCTGCCGCTGCCCATTGGCATCTCTGATTATCGCCTGGCCTCTTCAAATTACTACTACATTGATAAGACTATGATGATCAAAGACTTTATTGATGAGCGGCCCATGGTGTCTTTGTTTACTCGCCCGCGTCGCTTCGGCAAGACTTTGAACATGGATATGCTGCGTGTCTTCTTCGAAAAGACCGATGATGATACTTCGGTCTACTTCAAAGACAAGAAAATATGGGCTTGCGGCGAAAATTACCAAGCGTATCAGGGCAAATACCCGGTGATCTATGTCACATTCAAGGACGTCAAATGTGAAGACTGGGAGTCCACCTATGCTCTGATCTGCCAGATACTCCGTAATGAAGTACAACGGCATAGCGAGCTGCTGAACAGTGATCGAATCAGCTCCTATGATAAAAAATATCTTGAGCGCATTCTGGAGGGTACCGCAAGCGAAACTGATATGGCTACAGTCTTCCTGAATCTGTCCAGAATGCTTGATGCTCATTACGATAAGGCACCCATTATCATCATAGATGAGTATGATACTCCCATCCAGCAGGGTCACACGCAGGGTTACTATGAAAAGATCATTTCTTTTATGCGGAATCTCTTCTCCGGCGGTTTGAAGGACAATAAGCACTTGTCTTTCGGTTTTCTGACAGGTATTCTGCGTGTTGCGAAAGAAAGCATTTTCAGTGGCCTGAACAACCTTGTGATCAACTCTGTCCTCGACAACAAGTATAGTTCTTATTTCGGCTTCACCCCTGATGAGGTAAAGCAGATGGCGGCGTATTACGGCGTTTCCGAAAAGTATGATGAGATCTGCGAGTGGTACGACGGCTACCGATTTGGAAGGTCCGAGATCTTCAACCCTTGGTCTGTCATCAACTATTTCAACAATGAGTGCGAGCCCAAGGCCTTTTGGCAATCCACGGGAAGCAATGATGTGATCGGAGAGATCATCGCTCAGGCAGATCAGGACATCTATGATAAATTGACCTCTCTGGTTTCCGGTAAATCTATTATCTCTTATATCGATACGAATGTCATCTACCCGCAAATCAATCAGAACCCCTCTGCAATTTATAGTTTTCTTCTGGTTGCCGGCTATTTGAAAGCGGTGAAAGTCGAATCCTCTTACGGCGTGGACTTCATGTGTGAATTGGCCCTTCCCAACAAGGAAATCGCCTTCGTTTACAACAAGGAAATTCTGCAAAAATTGGATCGCATAATTCCACAGTCAACTTCCATTGCAATTCAGGAGGCGATCTACTCCGGCAACAGCAGCCGTATTCAGGACTTGATCCACAACTTACTTCTGCAGTCTGCCAGCAGTTTTGATACGGTCGGAGAAAACTTCTATCACGGGTTCATGCTTGGTTTATGCGCTATGCTCAGCGGCTCCTACACCACTTCGAACCGGGAATCCGGCGAGGGACGCTATGATCTCCAGATGGAGCCCAAGGATCACAAGCTCCCCGGTATCATAATTGAGTTGAAAGCAGAAAAAAACGGTTCAAAAGAATCACTTACGAAACTCTCTCAGACTGCGTTGCAGCAGATCAATGATCGAAAGTATGACACCGAAATGCGCAGCAGGGGCATCCATACAATCTACAAGTACGGCGTAGCTTTTAGCGGCAAGGACGTTGTGGTAACCGTCGGTTGATCTTTCATACCATCAGCTCCTGAGGTTTTCATCTTTGATAATATTGTGAATAATGCGGGGATTGCCACTGCAAGCGCCCACAAGGGCGGACATTGCATACATCTCTCTTTTTTCAGGGTTTGAAACTCGTCCGGCATTCCTGAGACCTCCTTGAGACTTTTGGTACCGATGAATCTTTTGATCCCTCGGTCTCAATTATCTCATCTCTACTTTGATCTTGCCAGACGGTGGATTATGAGGCGCTTAGGCGCATTTTGCAAAAGTCGGATGAGTCGGTCCCTGTAAACCGTGCCCCGGCCGGGCAGAAAAAAACAGCGGGAAACCTCGAATGAGGTTTCCCGCTGCTTGCGTATGAAGTTACTTCATGGTGCGATACAGGAAAGTCACGATCTGTGCTCTCGTGCAGCCGTTGTTGGGGCTGAAGGTAGAGTCCGTCGTGCCGTTGGTCACGCCGCTCTCCACGGCCCAGGCCACTGCGTCAGCATAGAAAGCATCGGCCGTCACGTCGGTGAAGCCGTTCACCGTGGTGGGGGCGGTGCCCAGTGCGCGGTACAGGAACGTCACGCTCTGAGCGCGGGTGCAGGTGGCGTTGGGGCTGAAGGTGCCGTCGCCGGTACCCAGCGTGATGCCGTTCTCCACAGCCCAGGCCACAGCCTTGGCGTAGTAGCTGTCTGCGGGAACATCCGCGAAGCTCACCGTGCTCTTAGGCTCGGGAGAGCCGGCGGCGCGCCACAGGAAGGTGACGATGTGGGCGCGGGTGCAGGAGCCGTTGGGGTTGAAGGTGCCGTCGCCGGTACCGCCGGTGATGCCCTTCTTGGCGGCCCACTTCACAGCCTCATAGTAGTAGGCGTCGGTGGAAACGTCCGCGAAGTCCAGCGTCTCGATCTCAGCGAATTCCGCGGAAACCGTCACCTTGGAGGCAGGCATGGTAAAGGTAAACTTGCCGTCGCCCTTGTTCTTCACCTTGATCTTGCTGCCGCTGGCGTCCTTCACGGTCAGGGTGTCCAGCTCATAGCCGCTGTCGGGCTTGACGGTGATGGTCACGGTATCGCCCTTGGAGGCGTTCTTGGGGCTGACGGTCACATCGCCGTTCTTGACAGAGGGCGCGGAGACGTCATAGCGTCTGGAGGAAGAGCTGGAACCGCCGCCGGAGCTGGGCTCCACATAGGTGACCACACCGGACAACTCAAAGGTGCTGAACTTGGTGATTGTAAACACAGCACAGCCATCGATGATTTCAAAAGTCTTGGCGCCGCGTTTTGCAGTCTTGAGGAAGTATTCAACAGAGCCGTCAGAGGAGATGTGCTTGATCTGCTTGGGTTCGAAATTTGCAGGCAGAGGCAGCTTTACGGTGATTTCGCCATTCAGCAAAGAGTTGGGAACTTCAACATTTGTCTTCTGATCGACTTGAGTTCCGTCTTCTTTGGTCGTGGTAACAGTTGCAACCGGCTTTGCCTCAAAGGTCATGGTTCCGGCAGTCAAATCAGCCTTGGTGACATTGACATTGACTTTCACTTCAACTTTAACCTCGGTTGCACCATTGGTGTCAACTTTAGAATTCTCCACCAAGGTGTCCTTGTTGCCGGAAACAGCAGTGCCGACACCCTGAACGGAAGTCTTGCCCTTGACAAGATCAATTGCCTCCTTGTCAGCCTGTTTAATATCTTCTGCGATTGCAGTGTCGGGAGCAACGTCTTTCACAACAACGAGAGTCGCATTGCCGGGATCTTTATCGTTGACAATGTACGGATATTCACCATTGTTGGAGGCATTTACATAATAGCCATTTGCAATGCATTCCTTAGCGGGTTTGGAAGAGAACAGGCCGCCGGTGATGGTGATGGTCTCGCTGCCCGGGCCACCGCTCTTCTGAATATCTCCCTTAAAAGAGCCATTTTTGATGTTGATAGTTGCGGTTGCGTCAGTTGTAGCATCAGCGCGGACAACACCGGTAAATGTACCGTTCTCAATGTTGATCGTACCGCCGGAACTGTAAACATAGGCAGCATACGGAGCGGTATAGATGCCGCTCTTTATAGTGGCGGTACCGCCATCCAGAACAGCCACCGCACAGTTCAAGTATGTGCCCTCTCCAGTTCTGATATCAGTAACCTTAATCTCGCAATTTTCGAATGTTGCATTATTTCCAACCTGTACGCAGCCGCCGTATTTTGCGGTCAGTTTCATGTTGGTGAACGATGCGGTCTTGGTTTCAAAAGCAGCGCCCAAGAATGCATTGATACCAGTGATGTTATAGGTGCCGCCGGAGACAACGACCTCACCGCAGCTGGAAGCCTTCACAACGCGCTCGTCCGTTTCGGCGCTGACATTGTTCAGAATCAGTTTACTCTCACTGCCCACCGTAAACAATGCAGTGTAGTGGTAGTTGTCGCCTGCGCAGGTGCTGCCGGTATAAGATCCGCCGTTAACAGTTACCGTAGAACCAGCAGAACCCTCGCGAAGGTCAACAAATCCCCAGACTTTCGTCTTCCAGTCGGTATTATGCGTGTCTCCCATCTTCATGCCGCTTCCTGCGGTCATGCCGTTGATGGTCAAGTTTACATTTTCAGCAGTAACCCAAATCGCACTGTTTTTCTCATCCTTAGATTCACTTCTATCCGATGCCGTCGCAGCAGTCAGTACATGACCGTTCAGATCAAGCGTCATGCTCTTCGTAACTTCAATCGGCTTGGTAACGGTCACATCATCAGCCAGCTTGATGGTTGCGCCGTCAGCGGCATACTTGACCGCATTCGCAAGGTCGGTAAACGCGCCGCCGGTGATGGTGAACTTGCCCTTGTTGTATTCGCTGTTGGGATCGCTCTTAATATTCCCAACATTACCATTGATCGTACCACCGGTGATTTCCGCAACATTGGCATTATAGACACAGTAAAGATTGCTCTCACTCTGAGTGAAAGTACCTTTGTTAATGGTTAATTTACCACAGTCATCATTTTTGACAGTAATCTTGCCGCCACTGATATTGCCTCCGTTGATAGTCAGAACCGCATCGGCGCTATGGGCAGGCTCACTTCCCTTTCCAGCCGTAGCAGCATTTTGCCAGCCGTTGGCAATGGTGCTGGAGAAACTACCCTTATTTTTGATAGTAACGCCGTTGTTGATCTCCATGGTGCCAAAGTTTTTCACGGTGTACCAAGAGTTACCATTTGCGTCATTAGGGGATGCAGTACCCACTTCCGCAGAGCGCTCAAAGGTGCCGCCGTTGAGAGTTACCTCGCCCTCGTTGTAGATAGCAGCCTTTCCGTGGCTGCTGTTGTCCACAACACCAGTGCCAACGCTGTCGCTGATATTCAACTTGCCACCTTTTTCAACTGTAATGGTGTGCTCGCCCGCTTTGTTCGTCAGCGTTTTGCCGCCCAGGTCCAGCATAGCAGTCACGCCGGTCGGAACCTTGACAATAGCAGTCATATTATCTGACATAACATAGTTGCCATTTCCCAACGTGATAACGCCGTCTACTGCCTCAGGCAGCGTGGTTTCCGCCGCCTCGGTCACAGTCTCGCCCGTCGGCGCAGCCGTGCCTTCCTCTCCTTCCGCCATTGCCGAAACAGGCAGCAGCGTCAAGGCCATTGCCAGTGTCAGCAAAATTGATAGAAATTTGCGTTTCATACTGTATCCTCCCATAAGTATAAAATATATGCCCCGCTACCGCTGCAGGGCCGATTGACACCTATAGCATACTCTCCCCACCCGGAATATACAAGTACCCTACCGGGTCAATGTCATTAAGTTTGCGCACAAAACGCTTAATTATGATGGTGATTGAGCGTTTTTATTTCAGCGCGGGGAACATATAAAAACAATATTTTTCACAAAAAACACTTGAAAATCAACAAAAATCGAAGGTTTCGCCTTGAAAATGATGCCATTTTTAAGGAGTCCTTTGACTACATTGCAAAAATTCGCTGTTTCATCACTTTTACCTCCTATATTTCCTTCTATTTGATCCGCTTCCGCGGGTTTAAACAAAAAAACAGACGCCTTCAAGGTATGGTTTTACCCATGCCTGAAAGCGCCTTTGCTTTATATTCTGCGGACAGCGCAAGGCAGCGAACGCCGCTTGCTCTGTCCTGACCTATTCTGTTTTTCGGAAATTGCCGGAGCATCATGCGCGTCAGAACCTTTGGAAGGGTCAGCGCGGAGCTATGAACCAGGGGGAATGGCGGCTGTCCGCCGTTGACAGCTGGCTGGCCCGGAGGGCCCCGTAGCTTTGCGTCGCCGGCTTACGCCGGGTTTGCCCATAAATTTTACATAAAGAAAGTAGCAGATTGCTCTTTTCCAGTCAATAGGCGTTTTTTATAAAATTCAACCGTTTTCTTTGTGTTTTTCGAGCCTTTTTCCGCTCAGAAATCACGCTTGCGCTCCCCGCATGGTGCGGGAATCCGCCGTCGATCCTCCCGGCTTCTGTGCTCTTTACACCCAAATGCCGGAGGCCCTCCTCGGAGCAGCAGTGTACCCGCGGCAAAGTCCCGTCGATTTTCATTGCCATACCGATGGAACCGTGGTATACTATTCCCGTTGAAAAAACAAAACGAAGGAGAGATGACCATGGATCCCATCAACGAGATCGAACTGGAGGACTGCCCCGTATGCCGCGGCGCCGGTTATATTGAGGACGAGCAGGGCTGGTGCATGTATGCGTGCTGCCTGAACTGCGGCACGGAGACCGCCCACGTCAGCTACAAGACGCCGGAGGAGCGGCTGGAGGCCGCCCGTCAGGCTGCCTACCTGTGGAACATCGGCAAGGTGATCCACAACGGCATGTGTGACTGATTCCCACGCAAAAAACGCGCAAGTGAGAGCACTTGCGCGTTTTTCCTTTGGCTGATACAATACAGAAAAAGCTTCCGGGAGGAACACAGTATGATTCGTGAGATCTGCAGGAATGAGACGTTTCTCGCCCAGAAGGCCGCCCCCGCCACGGCGGATGATCTGGCCACAGCCCAGGACCTGCTGGACACCCTGACCGCCCATAAGGACGGCTGCGTGGGCATGGCGGCCAACATGATCGGCGTTTGTAAGCGCATCATCGCCTTTGACAACGAGGGGACGTACATGGTGATGTTCAATCCCGTCATCATCCGGCAGTCCGGGCCGTATGAGGCCGAGGAGGGCTGCCTCTCCCTCACCGGCGTCCGGAAAACGAAACGGTTCCAGACCGTCAAGGTCCAGTGGCAGAACGAAAAATTCCAGACCCGGCTGAAAACTTTCACCGGCTGGACGGCGGAGATCATCCAGCACGAGATCGATCACTGCGAGGGGATTTTGATATGATTCTTTACTTTTCCGGCACCGGGAACAGCGGCTATGCGGCCCGGCGCATTGCCGACGGGCTGGGCGAGCCGCTGCTGTGCCTGAATGACCGCATCAAGGCCGGGGACACCGCCCCGGTGGAGACCGGGGAGCGGCTGGTGATCGTCACGCCCACCTACGCCTGGCGGATTCCCCGCATCGTGGAGGACTGGCTGCTGCACACGGAGCTGACCGGGGCGAAGCGGGCGTGGTTCGTCATGACCTGCGGCAGCGAGATCGGCGATGCCGACCGTTACAACCGCCGTCTCTGTCAGGCAAAAGGTCTCGCCTGCATGGGCACGGCGCAGATCGTCATGCCGGAGAACTACATCGCCATGTTCAACGCCCCTCAGGCGGAGGAAGCCCGGCAGATCGTGGCCAGAGCGGAGCCGGACATAGACAATGTGATCGCCGCCGTCCGGGAAAACCGGGCCTTTCCCCCGCCCCGGAGGAAGCTCTATGACCGCTTCATGAGCGGGCCGGTGAATCCCATCTTCTATTCCTGCTTTGTAAAGGCAAGCGCCTTCACTGTCGGAAATGCCTGTACCGGCTGCGGACAGTGCGTCCGGCGCTGCCCCCTCAACAACATCACTCCGCAAAACGGGAAGCCCGTTTGGGGGCAGGACTGTACCCACTGCATGGCCTGCATCTGCTACTGCCCCGCAGAGGCCATCGAGTACGGCAAAAAGAGCCTTGGCAAGCCACGGTATCATTTTGAAGCGCTGTGAGGGGCTTCTGGACACGCAATTACAGACTATGCGCAGGGCAGCCGCCCTGCGCATAGTTTTTATTGGAGCGAAGCAGGCTATATTTAAGAGGTTTTGATCTCGCTTTTCTGCCGCCTCCGGTGCGAGGGGAGAAATCGCGGCAGTTTCCCCTGGCAGCCAAACTTTTTTCTTGCATTTTTCCTCATTTTTTGTATCATAAAACCGTACACCATATACCGATATACAGCAGGAGAACTCTTTTTGATTCCGAGGTTTTTTTATGAAACGCGATGACAAGCTGTTTTCCATTGGCGAGATCGCCAAGGCATTGGGCGTGACCCGCCGCATCATCCTCCACTATGAGGAACGAGGGCTGATCGAACCGGATAAGCGGGATGACGCCACCAACAACCGCTACTACACCATTGACACCTTTACCAAGCTGCGAAGCATCCGCAGTCTGCAGAATCTGGGACTGACGCTGGATGAGATCCGGGATTACTACAACGATTCCACGGATCTGATGCCGCTCATTCGCCGGATGGAGGAAATGCGGGACCAGCTGAATCTCAATATCGAAAAGCTGTACGAGCGGGCCAAGGTATCCTCCGCTCAGGTCAAGGAGCTGGAGCTGCCGCAGCAGCTCATATACCGCCGCACCTACCGCAGCAATAACGTGGCGGACAAGACCGTTCTGCTCCGCAACACAGCTCTGGAGGCCATGCGGGCCCACGGTACGGATATCACCCGGCGGATGTACTTCATCCAGTTCCCTATCGACCGCCCGGCCGAGGTGTCCTTCTGCGTGGCCGTTCCCCCGGGCAGCGAGGGAGAATATGTGGAGACCGCAGCGCCTATGCGGGCCATCTGCATCTATCACCACGGCGCGTATGAGAAGCTCCCCGCCGTGGGCCGCCAGCTTCTGGACTACGCCAAGGCACACGGCCTGACGCCGCAGGGCATCCTGCGCCATACCTATCTGGAAGGGCCGCCCCAGCATAAGGACCCCGCAAAGTTCATCACTCAGGTCATTCTGCCAATCGTGTAATGGTATTTCACACAGCGCCTATCTCCATACCCGCCAGAGTTGTCTCCGGCGGGCACTGCAAAAATCGATTTCCACAAGGGTCGGCGGTTCAAAACCGTCGGCCCTTGTATCGGATCTCGCAAAAAAGTGCGGCTCCCGCTGGCTGTGATCCCGCGTTTTTGCATATCCGAACGTCCAATCCGACCGGGGCAGAATGGAGCATTTTCCGCGTATTTATTTTGCACGAAATTGAAAAACCTCCCGTTCTTTTTTCTGTTGCAACTTTTACAAAAGATGAAATGCGGGCAAAAAAGCTGTTGACATTTGGCGTTCACCTTGCTATGATTCAACCAACAAAAACGCAATGACACAGAGTAGTAAGCAGGGCGATCCTCTCAGAGAAGTGCCGGTTGGTGCGAGGCACAGTGCGATCAAGCTGCTGAACTGGCTGTACAGCGGCTGCATCGAATTGGAAGTAGATGCAGACGGGAGCTCCCGTTACAGTAGCAGGGATATGATGGTATCCCGTTGAGTGTGTTTCCAATATAGGAAACAAAGAAGAGTGGTACCGCGGAGGGTTTTCTACCTTTCGTCTCTTCTGCCAACCGGCAGGAGCGACGAAAGGTTTTTTGTTTTTCCTGCCAACCATCGGACAACATTTGCAGGAGGAAGAAATCATGAAAACCAACACCAAAGTCCCCAAGACGCCCTTCTTTGCCGCCTTTTCCGTCGGCGCGGTCCTGTTCTCCGCTCACGCGGGCGGCGGCTTCGCCACCGGCAACCAGGCCAACACCTATTACGTAGGTCTGGGCTGGACCGGCATCATCTCCGCCATCGCGGCCATGCTGCTTTTGACCCTCACCATGCGGGAGGCCATGATTATGTACAACTCCCGTGGTCTGACGAGCTACAAGCAGCTTTTTGAAACACTGTATCATCCCTTTGACAAGATCGAATGGGCCTTCGAGGTATTCTTCTACATCATGGTGCTGATGGCCGTCGCCGCCGCCATCTCCGGCGCAGCCTCCGCCCTGAACAACTACTTCACCATCAACTACTACATCGGCGTTGCCATTGTCGGCGTCATCGTCCTGATGCTCACCATCTTCGGCGCAGGCATCGTCCGGGCCGCCTCCACCTACATGGGCATGGCCATTCTGGTCACCGCCATCAGCATCTATGTCATCGGCATCTTCAAGAGTGACAGCAGCATCTTCTCCGTCCTCGCCGCCGACTTTGAGACCACCGGCTTCATGAATATGCCCAAGGCCATCCTCAACGCCTTTACCTACGCCGGTTTCCAGTGCGTGACCCTCCCCACCATGATCGCCTGCGGCACCACCATGAAGAACAAGGCTGGCTGCGCCAAGGCCATGTGGATCTCCTTTGTGATGAACGCCGTCGCTCTGGTCCTCTCCGTGTTCATGCTCATGAGTTGGCAGAGCGTTTACACCGCCGTGGAGGGCGGCTCCACCATCCCCACCCTCACCGTCTGCAAGATCATCGGCATCCCCGCTATGGTGGCCGTTTACGGCACCTGCCTGCTCCTCTGCCTCATCTCCACCGGCGTGACCACCATCTTCGGATTTGTGGCCCGGTTTGAAAAGCTCCCTGTGTTCAGCGGCATCCAGTCCGCCCCCGTCCGCAGCGCCATCGTTTCCGCGTTCATCATCGTCCTCTCCATGACCATCTCCATGGCCGGCCTCACCAACATCATCAAGTACGGCTACGGCTACTGCGGCTATCTGGGCATCGCCGTTGTGGTGGTCCCCTTCCTGACCGTTGGCGTATACAAGAACCGTAAATACTGCAAGGAGCACGCCTTCGCCAATGCCAACGCCGAGGAGGAAGTCGCTCCCGCCGTTCGCGGCAGCGTCCGTGCCAATCCGGTAACCGCCGACTGAACCCGTCCCCACCAACCAAGCGTTTTTAAGAGGTGTTTATTATGCAAAAAGCTCTTTTTCCGGGATATACCGTAGGCCCTGACGCCTATGACGATATTGTCAATATCTGCTCCGCCTATGGCAAAAAGGCCGCCATCATCGGCGGCAGGAAGGCGCTGGCCGCCGCGGAGCCTCAGATCCGCAAGGCGGTGGAAGGCTCCGGCATCGAGATCACCGGCACCTTCTGGTACGGCGGCGAGGCCTCCCGCGAAAACATGGATATGCTCCGGCCTCAGGTGGCGGACGCCGACATGATCTTCGCGGTGGGCGGCGGCAAGGCCATCGACACCTGCAAGGTGCTGGCCCACGAGACCAACCGGCCCTTCTTCACCTTCCCCACCATCGCCTCCACCTGCGCCTCCTGCACCAGTTTGGGCATCGTGTACCATCCTGACGGCAGCCTGCGGGAATACTCCTTCTCCAAGATCCCCCCCAACCACATTTTCATCAACACGGAGATCATCGCCAACGCCCCGGCCCGCTACCTGTGGGCCGGCATGGGGGATACCATGGCCAAGCACTATGAGTGCACCATTTCCTCCCGCAACGACGTTCCAGCCCACTCCGACGCCATGGGCATCGCCCTCAGCTCCATGTGCGCCGCTCCCATCCTCCGCTGGGGCAAGCAGGCCATGGCGGACTGCGAGGCCCATAAGGTCACCCCGGAGCTGACGGAGATCATCGAGGCCATCATCATCTCCACCGGCTATGTCTCCAACTTCGTTCAGGTGGACTACACCACCGGCATGGCCCACGCCATGTACAACGGCTTCACGATCCTGCCCACTACGGAGGAATACCACCATCTCCACGGCGAGGTGGTCTCCTACGGCATCCTGGTCATGCTCACCGCCGACAAGCAGTACGCGGAGCGGGACCGGCTGCTGGCCTTCAACCGCTCCATCGGCCTGCCCACCCATCTGGCGGACATCCACGCCAGACCGGAGGACCTGCCCGCCGTTACGGAAAAGGCGCTGGCGGGCATCGACGTCCGGGTCTGGCCCTACCCCGTCGCCCAGCAAATGCTGATCGACGCGGTGATGGAGCTGGAGCAGGTCGGCTGACCCGGCAAGGCGGACCGTTTCCGCCAGAATAAGTCAGAAAAACCCCCGGAGCAAGCGGTCTTGATCGACTCGCTGCTCCGGGGGTCATCCTTTCATTTAGGGAGAGAAACAGCAGACTGAGGGAAGCGGCATGGGAGATCCCCCCTGCTCCGCCACGAGAAAAAGCCCCGTCCGGCGCGATCACACAGATTCCTGCTTCTCCCGCTCGCTGATTTTACATTCAAAGCGGTCCTTGTTGGAGTCCTGCGGGATGGAGGTGGGATAGCCGCCGCCGAAGCAGGCCGTGCAGAAGCCGCTCTCCGTATGGTCGGCCAGTTTCACCACATCGCTGAGGCTGAGATAGCCGAGAGAATCCACACCGATGATTTCAGCGATCTCCTCAACCGTGTGATGGTTGGCGATGAGCTTGTTTTTGTCGTCAATATCCGTGCCGTAGTAACATTCGGACACAAAGGGCGGCGCGCTGACCCGCATGTGGATCTCCTTCGCGCCAGCCTTGCGCAGCAGGTCGATGGTGCGGCGGCAGGTGGTGCCCCGGACGATGGAGTCATCGATCAGCACCACGCGCTTGCCCTCCACCACGGAGCGGATGGGGTTCAGCTTGATATTGACCTCATTTTCCCGCATATCCTGCGTGGGAGAAATAAAGGTGCGGCCGATGTATTTGTTCTTGATAAAGCCCATGCCGTAGGGAATCCCGGACTGCCGGGCGTAGCCCATGGCGGCGTCCAGACCGGAGTCCGGCACACCGATGACGATGTCCGCCTGCACGGGATGCTCCAGCGCGAGGAACGCACCGGCCCGCTGACGGGCCACATGAACGCTGCTGCCATCGATCACGGAGTCAGGGCGGGCAAAGTAGATGAACTCAAAAACGCACAGTCTCCGTGGCGCGATGCCGCAGTGGGATCTGTCGGACTTGACGCCGTTTTTGTCCGCCACCACGATCTCTCCGGGCAGAATATCCCGCTCAAAGCTGGCGCCCACGGCGTCCAGTCCGCAGCTTTCAGAGGCGAACACCACGCTGCCGTCCTTCAGCCTCCCCATGCACAGGGGGCGGAAGCCGTGAGGGTCCCGGACGGCGATCAGCTTGCTGGGGGACGAAATGACCAGAGAATACGCCCCCACCAGACGGTCCATGGCGGCGGAAACCGCCTCCTCGATGGAGCTGTGCTTCAGCCGCTCCTGCACAATGATGTAGGCGATGACCTCGGAATCGGTGGTAGTATGGAAGATCGACCCCTGACTCTCCAGCTGGAGGCGCAGCTCCTGGGAGTTGGTCAGGTTGCCGTTGTGGGCCAGCGCCATGCGGCCCTTATAGTGGTTGACCAGAATGGGCTGGACGTTGCGCTTGTTGTCCGAACCGGTGGTACCGTAGCGCACATGGCCGACGGCGATGTTGCCAAGCCCCAGAGAGCGGAGCCGCTCCTTGGGAAACACATCGCTGACCAGCCCCACGTCCCGCCAGGAGCGGAACAGGCCGTCATCGTTGACAACGATACCGGCACTTTCCTGCCCGCGGTGCTGAAGGGCGTACAGAGCGTAATAGGCTAATGAGGCCACATCGGCGGTGACATTGGAGCATGCTCCGCAGCTTCAACCGGTCATTCAGCGCCATCAGCCCACCGGAAAAGCCAAGGATGATGGAAAACGGCCCCGTCAGCAGCAGGCTGGGAAACACCTTGCGGAGATACGTCAGCCGTTCCGCCTCCTGCGGCTCCATGTGCTCGATGGTGCTCCAGAAGGGAGCCGCCATCACCGAGGCCGTTTCCTCCAGCGTCAGTCCCTGCCGCCGCAGCAGGTAATCCGCGATGTACGCCATGACCTCCGTATCCGTTTGCAGCGTGCACTGATAGCCGAACATCTCCACGCAGCGGCGGTTGGCGTCATAAGATGAGATTTCGCCGTTGTGCACCACAGACCACTCCAGCAGGGAGAACGGATGGGCGCCGCCCCACCAGCCGGGGGTGTTGGTGGGATAGCGGCCGTGGGCCGTCCAGCAGTACGCCTCGTACTCCTCAAGGCGATAGAACCGGCCCACGTCCTCCGGATAGCCCACCGCCTTGAAGGTCCCCATATTTTTGCCGCTGGAAAACACGTATGCGCCCCGAAGCTCTGCGTTGATCTTCGTTACGATGCGGGCCACGTATTCCTCCGCGTCCAGCTGCAGCCGGTTCAGCACGGACTGCATAGGCGCCAGAAAATACCGCCAGATCAGGGGCACATCGGTGATCTCCGGGATCTGCCGGATGGGAATGTGCTCCGCTTTGACGATCTCAAAGCCCTCCTTCAGCAGCGCCTCGCAGGTCTTGCGGGTATCCCGGCTGTCAAAGAAGATGTGGAAGGCATAGTAGTCCCGGTATTCCGGATAAATGCCGTATGCGGCGAAGCCGCCGCCCAGACCGTTGGAGCGGTCATGCATGGGGATCATGCTCTCCACGATCTTCTCTCCCGTCATCCGGCGTCCCTCCCGGGAGATCACAGCGGAGATCGCGCATCCGGACGGGATGCGGACCTGTCCTTCTCTTTTCATGATGTTCACCTTCCTCAAAACGGCGTTTTTTCCGTTACGAAAAAAGACGTCCATTTTTCAGCAGAGGGCTGTGCCTTTTGCTGAAAAATGAACGTCATTGCTCATCAAATATACAAATGATTTGTTATCATACTATAAGTGTTCTGTCTTGTCAATCCTTTTGAACTACCCACAACTGAAGTCGCAGACTTCCGGCAGCGGCGAAGCCGCCCGGTCATGGCGACAGTTGAGCAAGCACTTTCCCTGTGACCACGCGCATCCCCGGCTTTTTATCACTATACATTCAAGTTCAGACGTGCTATCATGTGCAAAATGGGCGAATGTCGAAGTGAAAACGAAGCAGAAAATATCCAAGCAACTAATTTGAAGCGATTGAGGGACGCGTTATGAAAATCAGAAAGTACAGTGAAAATGATGTACCCGCCATGGTACATATTTGGAACGAAGTTGTCGAAGAGGGCGTTGCCTTTCCGCAGCTGGAGCTTCTCGACAAGGAAAGCGGCAGGGCATTCTTTGCTGCACAGACGTACTGTGGTGTGGCAGATGACAACGGAACGGTTGTCGGGCTTTATATTCTCCACCCGAACAATGTCGGCCGGTGCGGGCACATTGCCAATCCTTGATGGTCAGCGTGGAGAAGTGGGGATCACCTGCGTAAAGGGGGATCGTAACCTTGATCACGAAGTCCAAGCCGTGATAAGTACCCACGCTGGAGCTGGCGGTGGGCTGATAATGGGTGCCGGAAATGAGGTCAGACAGATTGTTGCGCACCAGCTTGGTGATCACGGGAGCGGCCTCGGATTTCATAGTGATCGTATAGGATGCGGCGGCGGGGAGTTCAGTGCCGCCTGCGTAGACCTTAACGGAATGATCGGCCATAACGCGAGCAAAAACGGCCACCGGCGTATAGACCTTGCTGTTCGCCGCCGTGGTGCGCGTCAGCACTAGATAGAAGCCCGGCGCAAGGTCAAGCGTGGTGGAAGTTGCTCCCGTCATAACGGTGCCCTCTACTTTTGCCGTGGGAAGGTCTGCCGTACCCGCTTGGACCTTTTCGGTGTACTCGGTAAGATAGCCGCTCAGCACATCGGATGCCAGAGCGGAGAACCAGGCGTCCAGAGACGTACCGGCGCTGGCCCGTTTAGCCTCAAGGAAGGTTTTAAACGCGGGGTGGTAAGTAAAGCTGCTGTACGTGGCGTCATAGGTGACCATGGGATAGGCCATGACGGTATCGCCCGCCATTACGCCGTCAAAGGTAATGTCGGTGTTCGCCGGAGCCGCAAGAGCGGCGGGCGCCAGGCTGATGGCCAGCACAAGCGTCAGAAGAAGTGCGCTGAGTTTTCGCAGATGTTGTTTCATAAATTACTTCCCTTCTTTATTTTAATTGGTCAACAACCCACGGCCAAAAGGCCATGGGCTTGTAACTGCCCAGTCATAGTAGCGGATAGCTCCTCCGATCTTTAACCCCAAGAGGCATTGCTGTCTCAAGTGGCGTTACATCGTAGGGTGGTTGACAGCACCCTTTGCGGCAAAGTTTACTCTGCCGCAACTGTATCAGGTACTTGGCTATCATAGAGATAGTTGATTCCCATGCGATACAGATTCA
>Ga0129315_1000698_pt1 | contig 21841 bp, 21 predicted proteins | sample Cm827metagenome_FD_94432 | JGI IMG/M metagenome (GOLD analysis project Ga0129315, IMG submission 94432) | Eastern black-and-white colobus group fecal microbial communities from Wisconsin, USA - Cm827 metagenome | ecosystem: Host-associated > Mammals > Digestive system > Large intestine > Fecal...
CTATGCAGATTTAACAAGCTCGTACTGGCAGCAACACTTAATTGGTGCCGGACGGGTGAAAACCAAATAAGAAAGGAATGGTGCTATGCTATTTAAGAAAAAGGATAAGGAATCGAAACCAAAGAAAGAGAAAAAAGTGCCTGTAATGAAAGTCGGCACACATAAGAAAACCGTGATTGCCTTATGGCTGGTGCTGATTGTAAGCGTCAGTTTTGGGGTATATAAGAATTTCACCGCTATTGATATGCACACGGTACATGAGAAAGAAGTCATTGAACAGCGTATTGTCGATACGAATAAGATAGAGAACTTTGTAAAAGCCTTTGCGAAGTCCTACTATTCTTGGAGCAATACGCAGGAATCCATTGAGAAAAGAACCGCAGCCATTAACCAGTACCTTACAAAGAGTTTGCAGGATTTGAATGTTGATACGGTACGACAGGATATACCTACAAGCTCTACGGTGACGGACGTTAAGATTTGGGAGGTTGAAGCGGCTGGAACGGACAACTTTACCGTTGTCTACTCCGTAGATCAAACGGTAACGGAGGGAGAAACCTCTACCGGCTACACTTCCGCTTATATGGTGGTAGTTCATGTAGATGGTGACGGGAATCTGGTTATCACACAGAATCCGACCATCAGTAGCATACCGACCAAATCAACCTATGAACCCAAAGTCAAGGAATCGGACGGAACGGTGGACGCTGCCACTACGGAGGAAGTGACAGAGTTCTTGGAAACTTTCTTCAAGCTATACCCTACCGCAACAGAAAAGGAACTTGCCTACTATGTGTCGGGAAATGTGCTTGAACCTGTGAATTGTGATTATGTGTTCTCGGAACTGGTAAATCCAATCTTCGCAAAAGATGGTGAACAGGTCAAAGTATCGGTATCGGTGAAATATCTCGACCAGAGGACAAAGGCAGCACAGATTTCACAGTTTGATTTGACACTGGAAAAAGATAGCAACTGGAAGATTGTAAGATAACATGACGAAAGGCTTGCATTCCATCCATAGTATGTTCTGCAAGCCTTTATAATTATTTGAAAGGAATTGTTACAAAGAATGTAGCGCCACCGCCTTTGGTGTCTTTAAATCCAGTCCTGCCATTCAGCATTTTTGCCAGCTCACTAGCGATACTTAAGCCTAAACCGAAATTTGATTTATCAGTTCTCGATTTATCAGCACAATAGAAACGGTCAAAAATATATGGTTTATCTTTTTCTGCAATTCCCTGTCCATGGTCTGCCACAAGAAATGTTATATTTTTTGCTGTTACTTCTGTCTGAATTTCAATATGCCTGTTATCTACGGAATGGTGGATTGCGTTATCCATATAAATATTCAGTATCTGCATGAGCCTTTCTTTGTCTGTATAAAGCACCGGGTAACTGTTTTCTGGAATATCCAAATGTAAAGATATTTTTTTGCTAATGCAAATCGGCTCATAAGATTCATATAAAGTAATCAGTAACGTATCAACATTAACATCACTTTTACATAACGACCATGTGTTAGCGTCAGAGGACGCTAAAAGCAGCATATCTTTTACCAGCCTTGACATCCGCATACATTCAGAATCTATAGTTTTTATTACTTTTTGAAGTTCTTGATTATCCGTCTGTTGCTCTAACTGTTCGACATTAGCAAGAATAACCGCAAGTGGGGATTTCAGTTCATGTGAAGCAGAAGCAATAAATTCTTTCTGACTTTTTAAAACCTGTTCTGTCGGTTTAAATGCTTTCTTCAATAGCAGCCGGCTTACAAAGATTATGGACGATAAAGCAATAAACCATAGAGCAAAATAGAAAGGAAATTGTTTCTGCAAAATTTGAAAAGCGGATTTTTGCTTATAAATCAGTGCTAAATGATACGTCTTATCGTCCTTAGAAATTACTTTTGCGGAAATTCCCCAATATTTTTCATTGGAAGTACCAGTAATCTCAATAATTCCGTTTTGCTCTGACATAGACGAATTATCTATATCCTGTGTCAGCTGCTTGGATATTTGATTATTAAAATTTTCCAGAAGTGTTTTTGTGTCAGTAGGGAAGTTCAAATTGCTTTGATATATCACATTTCCGCTAGTGTCTTTGGCAAAGCAGAATATAGAATATTTGTCTTCATAAGAATGCAGTACAGTTTCTATGTTCTGGTCACTGTCTTCCATCTGATAAATCATAAGTGTAGCCATTCTCTGAAAAAAAGTACTGTCATTCACAGATTTCTCTTTGATATAGTTTACGGAAAGAATACCTATAATCAGTGTAATGATCAGCATAACAGAGATTGTAAATATGATATGCAACTTTTTATATAAATTATTAAGCATTGAATCCCTCCAGTTTATATCCGGCTCCATAGATGGTTTTTATTTTGCAGGAACTTTGAAGCTCTTTTAACCGCCTGCGGAGAAAAGAGATATAATTGTCTACGTTTCCCGGTTCAACGTCGGAGCTTGTTCCCCATATTTTTAGTATGAGCTGTTCTCTTGAAAAAAGCGTTTCCGGATTTTGCATGAGAACATATAATAATTCGGATTCTTTTGCAGTTAAAAGAACCTGTTTGTCTTTACAAAGTAATTCCCGGTTTACTTTATCAAATTCTAAATCTGAAAAAGTCATTTTTTCGTTGGTTTTTATTTCTGTCGGTCTGCGTGTTAAGGCGCGTACTCTTGCCAGCAGTTCCCGTACATGGAATGGTTTGACTAAATAATCGTCAGCTCCACCGTCTAAACCTTCTATCCTGTCATCAAGTGCAGACATTCCGGTGATGATGATAACGGGGATAGATATTTCCTTTGCTCTCATAGCCTTTATAATGGTTAAACCGTCAATTACAGGCAGCATACGGTCTATAATGGCTAGATCGTAAGAGTAGTCCGTATTTAAAGCATATAACATAGCAGTTTCTCCATCATTACAGGAATCTACGATATATCCATTTTTCACTAATTCCAGTTGTATGATATTGCAAAGTTCTAAATCATCTTCTAATAGAAGTATTTTCATATTTACCAAATCCTTTTCTACCTATAATTAAAAACAGTATAACAGAGAATTATCTAAAAATCCTGTAAAAAATCAGAAAGAATTTCTTTCATCTTACAGGATTTTTGGAAAGGTTTTTATTTAAAATGGTGGCACAATCAAAAAAGAAAGGTGGAATGATAATGAAATTTAAAAAGTTTATGCGAGGTATATTGATAGGAATGTGCGTTCTGGCATTGTCTGGGTGTGGAGTATTAAAAGGTGGAAGTTCAGAAAATACAGATAACAATGCCACAAATGATAATACCGTCAATGATTCAAAGGATAATGACACATCAAACGTGGCAGACAATGTGGGGACATCAGACAATACAGATGGTGAGAGTTTGATTCGTTCATCAGCTCTACAAGGAAGTGTTGTTGAATTTTTTGATAGTGGCTGCACCGTCACTCCAGTTACAAATGAAGATGAAAATACAGCGGTCGTTGCAGCTCCCGGAAACGAAAATGATGAAACGAATGTAAATATATCTTATAAAACAGATTGCATTTTCCAGAAAGCAAACATAAATATAACAACTGGAAAAGCAAGTATTAGCGACGCTTCCATATCAGATATAAAGAAACAAACTTCTTTGCTAATTTATGGTGATTTTGAAGATACGCATAATCTGACAGCTACAAAAATAATCATTGTGCGTTATGAGTAAAGGAGGTACATTTGTGACATTTTATCAACTGGCATTTCGTTATCTGAAAAGGAAAAAGGCAAAAGCGATTCTTTTGTTTTTCGTGTTATTACTGGTTAGCAGTATGATATTGAGTACCAATATGATACTCAGGGCAACGGAAGATTCTAAAGCTGCGATACAGGAAAAAACGAAATCCAAAATTGTTTTGGAAATTACAAAAGAAGGAAACAGGATAACACAAAAAGAAGTAGAAGAAATATTGAATTTAGAAGAAGTATCGGCAGTTAACTGTCAGGATAAAGGGCAGGCGTTTCCAAACAATTTTTATCCTGTCACGACCAATGATTCTATGGAAGAAAACAACCAGAAAATAACGCTGCTTTCTTATGATGATTTGCAAAATGACAGTGCATTTTATGAAGGGCAATACCGCCTTGTTTCCGGCGATTATATTACGAAAAATAAAAGGGGGGCTGTTATCAATTCTCATCTGGCGGATTCCAATGGCTTAGGATTGGGTGATGATATTAAAATAGAAAATGCAGAGGGGAAGATTATTTCCTTAAAAATTGTCGGGTTGTTTTTATCAGGAAGTGAACGAAAACAGACAGAAAAAATGGATTCCGTAAACAGAATTGAAAATCAGATATTTGTAGATAACGAATCTTATTCGCAGTTCTTAGGTAATACAGGATATTATAAAGTTTCTGTATACTGTAAAAATCCTGAGCAGCTTTCTATGATGGAGGAACAACTTCGTTCTGTTCTTTCTGAAAAAGTAAGTTTTACTTCTTCTGATACTTTATACAGGCAAATGGTGTTGCCATTAGAACAGATTACAAGAGTAGTAAATCTCATGCTTGTTTTGACACTTATAACTGGAATCGTGATTGTTTCACTTTTGCTCTGTATGTGGATGCGTACAAGGCAAAAAGAAGCCACTATTTTTATTAGTATTGGAAAATCAAAGTGCAGTATTTTTTTACAAGTATTTTTGGAGTCTTTTCTAGTATTTATGGTATCTATAATTGGTGCATGTGGTTTGGGTAGTCTTATGGCTGGACTTTTACAGAAAGTTCTTACTCATTCTGAAACAACAGAAGTTTCTTTGAATGTTTTTCTACAAGGAAAAGATATAGGCAGTTTAATAATTTGGGGGAGCTTTATTGTATTGGCGGCGGTGGTGGTTTCGCTGTTTCCAATATTAAAAGCGAATCCCAGAGACACTTTATCAAGAATGGAGGGATAAGAAATGAACAGTTTTCAGTTGGCTGTGCGTTCTGTAATAAGAAAACCTGTAAAGAGCATTTTGCTTTTTTTGGTAGTTTTTATGATTAGCCTGTTTCTGTTATCCGGTATGACAAGCAAAAATGCCAGTGTAGCGACACAAGACAAAACACGACAGGCTGTTGGCGCTGGATTTCTACTTACAGAAAATGAAGCAAACCGTCATACAAGGATTGACAAAGTATTAAATAAACTGGGAGAAAATGTGGAGGGTAACCTGGATGGCGTTATTGTGGAAAAATTGGAACTTGCCGGGGGTACGTCTTGGAGAATATCTACAGATAATTCATTTGAAACACTACGAATGGAGGATATAGAAAAAATTGCGTCTGTTTCAGGAATTCTCGATTATAACATAACAACCGCTGTTACTGCGGTAAATCCAGTAAATTTTTCCAGAATAGAGGACAGTGATGTAGACCAGAGTTCTGATATTTTAGGAGTTAGTCTGATTGGGAATAAAAAGATGGAGATGGATTCTAATGTGCTATCGGGAAATGTAACGATAAAAAAGGGACGTCTGATAAATGAAGATGATTTTAATGTATGTGTAATTTCAAGGGAATTAGCAGAAAAAAATCATTTGGATTTAGGGGATAAGTTAAAATTCAATGATTACCATGATAAAGAAAACTCGACTGCCTGTGAGGCGGTAATTGTTGGTATTTATGAAGTAAAACAAAAAATGACGCCTTATATGTCGGGCGATACTTACCGCTCTGAAAATGTGATATTTACGGATTTGAATTTCCCGGAGAAAGCAGATGGAAACACCGGGAATCCATTGTATGAGAAAGCATATTTTAAAGTCCAGAATGTAAATCAATATGATTCTGTAAAAGAAGCAATGAAAAAAGTGGATATTGATTGGGAACGCTATGATCTGATTGACAATAACGGAAATCTTGAAACGATGTCCTCTAATTTCAATGATTTAGAGAACATCAGTCAAATTCTTCTTATTATAGTAATTGGTGCCGGTTCTGTTATTTTAAGTTTGGTATTTGTCTTTTGGATGAAAAACAGGGTTCAGGAAATCGGTATTTTACTAGCACTTGGAACAGCAAAGATAAAAATTTTAGGACAAATTCTATTAGAAGCATTGTTAATCGCTGTTATGGCGATTATGTTGTCTTTTACCGTAGCACCCGGTGTTTCAAAGATAACCGCAAACTATTTGGTAGAACAACAGGTGCAGCAGGAAAAGGAGCAAGATCTGTTAGATGAGGGAAAAGTTGCGAAACCATTTGAAGAATCAGAAGAAACAGTTACAGATGTTATTGTAGCTATTTCCCCTCAAATTATGTTGCTTGATGTTGGTTGTATCGTTGTACTGATTATCTTTTCAGTTGGTGTTTCCGGCATTATGGTAATACGCAGGAATCCAAAGGATATTTTTAGTGAAATGAGTTAAGGAGGTTCAGGAAATGATATTAGATGTAAGAAATGTAGATTATTCTTATAAATCACAGAAAAAGAAACAGATTCTAAAAAATGTATCTATAGGATTTGCGGAAGGCAGATTTTATACGATTGTCGGTCCGAGTGGTGCAGGCAAAACAACATTTTTATCGTTGCTTGCCGGACTTGACACTCCGGTAAAGGGAAACATTTTTTACAACGGTGAAGATATACAGGTAAAAGGACTGAATTATCATAGGAAACATAACGTATCTTTGGTTTTTCAGAATTATAACCTGATTGATTATCTGACTACAGAGGAAAATGTCAAACTTGGTGGAAATAAAAATCCTGAAATTCTGTTAAGGGAAGTAAATATTCCTTGCGAAGATTGGAAAAGAAATGTTTTGCAGCTATCCGGCGGTCAGCAACAACGAGTAGCCATTGCCAGAGCTTTAGCCAGCGACGCAAAAGTATTACTGGCAGATGAACCGACAGGAAATCTTGATGAAGCTACTGCAAATGAGATTATTGCGTTATTAAAATTGACAGCACATGAACTTGGGAAATGTGTAATTGTCGTAACACACAGTAAACACTTGGCAGAAGAAGCAGACGAAATTGTCCAGATAAAAGACGGAAATTTGACGTTTCAGACAGATTGCAATGATTAAATGGGAGGAGGGCTAATCACCCTCCACTTCCTTTGACTTGATGATTCCGTCAGCAACACTTTCCATGATAACTAAATCCTTATCGGAAAGGTTGTCAAGTTGCTTTTCCAACTGTCGTCTTCTGGTGCTTTTATCCAGATCAGACGCAGGCAGGAAAAATTCATCAACGGAAATATTAAGTAATGATACAAGGTCATAGAACACCTGTAAACTTGGGTGCTGTCCTTTGTTTTCAATATTTGTTAAATAGCGTGGGTCAATCTCAATCATTGCTCCCACTTGCTCACGAGTTAAGTTTTGTTTTTTGCGAGCCGATTTGATTGCAAGACCAAAGGCTCTAAAATCGTACTTATCTTCTTTTTTACGCATATGTAATCACCTCACTATATTTTACTGTTCCTGTTGATTTTCTAACAGGCATAGAAAAACGTATAGTATGGTTTAAGAGTTCCTATTATGTGCGTAAATCAGTTAAAAAGTGCTGCATAGCGGTAAATAAAAAAAACCGTTATTACCAGTACCATTTTTGTATGTCAAAAATTATCCCTGTTTATATGGCGGTTTATAAGCCGCCTTTTTCTTTTTCCACTTACAAATATCATATCGGTTTTGGTTTAGCGGCTCTGGGAGGTAGCCGCATTGAAACGTCTTTATAATCGACAATCTTCGTCATATTCGTTATTGTCAAAAAAATCTTAGATTTTTCAATGGCACAAAATACCCTTGAATGTGGTTTTTCGCATTACATAGCAGGAATAATTACTAAAGTACAAGAACAGCATTTCTTTTATGCTCTTGTACTTTTTTATTGTTTAAAAAATTTTTTAAGAAATTTTCTGGTTTGGGTTACAAATCGCACTTCCGTGTTGAGTGTTAGTGCGGAAAGAGGTAAAAAGCCTTTTCGCTTTAGCAACTTCAACTTGAAAGGAGGTGAGATTATGAAACCTTCTTCATTTGAGAACGCTATAAGACTTCAATTTGACTGTCTGGCACGTAAGGTAATTGGCAGAACCGTCAAGAACTATAACAAAGAACTTGCCAGACGTTCAAAGCATGAAATATCTTTCTGTGAAATACCAGAGCTGGAATTAAATCAGCTGGGTGTATCGGACGAATACTCGATTGAATTTACTTCCTTTGATGTATTCGGTACAGAAGTTCGTGTCTATGATGAGAAATTATGTGAAGCAATCAAAAAATTAAGTGAAAGACGACGCAATGTTGTGTTGATGTTCTACTTTCTGGAATTACCAGACGCAGAAATCGCAGAGATTTTGGATATTTCCAGAAACTCTGTTTATAGGAACAGAATGTGTTCACTAAAGCTCATTAGAGATATGTACGAGGAGGAAGTATAACATGATGAAGTCTACAAAAAAGTGTCCTCTATTCTCCACAATCAGTTTAGCTGCTGATGGCGACGAAGTGGCAATAGAGAAAATATTAAATCACTATGACGCTTACATATCAAAAGCAAGTTTACGCCCGTTCTATGATGAACACGGAAATATGTATATTGTGGTCGATATGGAACTGAAAGGCAGAATTAGAGCTGCCCTTATTAAAGCAATTCTGGGTTTTGAAGTCAGAGTGAAATAAGCGAATATATACGGAGTGTGATACCACCTCATTCCAGCTCCGTTTTACAAGTGTTCTTTGAAAATTGAATAAAGTAATCAGATACGTTTGATATGCGGTGAGCCGACGGACTGGAACGCCATGACCCACGAAAGGAGGGATAAAGAAGCGAGCGACCATGCCAGTGATCCGTAAGCGACTGTTGGAAAAGTTGCTGCCATGACCCATATATCAGAATAATGATACACCCGTATGGCACGGTTCACCCATCAGAATGGGAATGGTGAAATTCCAGTGGAGCTTTCCAAAGCCATCTGATTGCTTGAAATATATATTGGAGGTGAATACAAAATTAGTAGTATAGATATACCGCTTTGGGAAAAATATATGCTGACTATTGAAGAAGCCGCAATTTATTTTCGCATTGGAGAGAAAAAACTGCGAAGAATAGCAGAAGAAAACAGAGATTCTAAATGGGTAATAATGAATGGAAACCGTTTACAGATTATACGCACTGGATTTGAACGATTTCTTGAAGAAGTAGAAACAATATAGTCCTTTCATAGTAATTTTATGAGGTGAGATTGAGAATTAAGGTGTTTAATTTGAGATGGAAAAGGAGCTTTAACTATGGTATATTGTTAATATATCGCGTTGGGGCTCTTTTATTATGAAAGGAGCATAAAAAATGAGCGAGAAAAGAAGAGATAGCAAAAATCGTATTCTTCGCAACGGAGAGAGCCAACGCAAAGATGGACGCTATGCGTTTAAGTATATTGATTCAACAGGAAAGCAGCAATTTGTTTATAGTTGGAAGTTGGAAAAAACAGATAAATTACCACAGGGGAAACGACAGGATATTTCTCTTAGGGAAAAAGAGAAAGTGATATTGAAAGAGTTAGATGATAGAATTGTTCCCCGTGGTGGTGAAATGACCGTGTTAGAATTGGTTAGAAAGTATATCTTACAAAAAACAGGGGTAAGACATAATACGGAAGCCAATTATAATTTTGTTCTGAACATCATTAAAAAAGAGGATTTCGGTGCAAAAAGAATTGACAAGGTTAAATTGTCTGACGCAAAAATCTGGCTTATCAAATTGCAGAAAGATGGTAGAGGTTACAGTACAATTCATTCTGTAAGAGGAGTAGTAAGACCTGCTTTTCAGATGGCGGTTGATGATGACTTGATACGCAAAAATCCATTTGAATTTCAACTTGCCACTGTTGTGGTGAATGACAGTGTGACAAGAGAAGCAATTACCAGAAAGCAAGAAAGAGTATTTTTGGAATTTGTAAAAAGTGATAAACATTTCAGCAGATACTATGATGGGATTTATGTACTCTTTAAGACGGGGCTTCGTATTTCTGAATTTGTGGGTTTGACAATCCATGAGGTTGACTTGAAAAACAGGAAAATTATTGTTGACCATCAGCTTCAACGAAAAAGAAATATGGAATATGTTATTGAAGATACAAAAACTACTTGCGGTACTAGAGAGCTGCCAATGGCTGATGATGTGTATGAGTGCTTTAAACGTATTATTTCTAATAGGAAGAAACCGAAAGTTGAACCAATGATTGATGGTAAAAGCGGTTTCTTATTTCTGGATAAGAATGATATGCCAATGGTTGCTCTGCACTGGGAAAAATATTTCCAGCACATCTGCCAGAAGTACAACAGCATTTATAAGGTTCAAATGCCAAAAGTAACACCACATGTATGCAGACATACTTTTTGTTCTAACATGGCGAAGAGTGGAATGAATCCTAAGACCTTGCAATATTTGATGGGACATTCTGATATAGGAGTGACGTTAAATACCTATACTCATATTGGCTATGAGGACGCAAAAGAAGAACTGAAAAGGGTGGTAAATATCGAGTAGTAAAATGAGAAAAAAGAAGCAATTTACTACTTATTTTACTACTTTTGATGGCAAAGATATGCGGATTTATGCCATGATATGCCAGTTTCACAGTTGGAACAGAAAAGCGGTGAAATGCTGATAAATCAAGGAAATCCAGTGAAATAGAGAGGTTTATAATAGATGATAAAAGTATTATTTGTCTGCCACGGCAACATCTGCCGTTCTACCATGGCCGAGATGGTTTTAAAGCATCTGGTCCGCCAACATAGCATCGAGGATTTATTTTACATTGATTCTGCGGCCACCAGTCGGGAGGAAATTGGAAATGGAGTTCATTATGGTACGCGCCGTAAGCTTGCGGAGGTTGGAATTTCATGTGAAGATCATCGGGCAAAGCAGGTGACGAAGCAGGATTATAGTAAATTTGATTATTTGATCGTTATGGATTCTAATAATGTGCGGAATTTGAACCGCATTATAGGAAGTGATCCGGACGGAAAGGTATATAAGCTGCTGGATTTCACCGAGAGACGTGGAATGTCCATTGCAGACCCCTGGTATACAGGTAATTTTGATGAAACATATGTGGATATACTGGAAGGCTGTGAAGGATTTCTAAATTATTTGCTGGAGAATAGAAAATTATATTAATTTTTTTTGAAAAACGTGTTACTATGTAAGAGGCTTGGAGACAAGCCTTCTTTTAGGTTACAAAATTAAAATTTAAAGCAGGGGGATGAGAATGAAAGAAAAAATTACATTAAAAGATTTATGGGTTTTAGTTAGCGGGATGTTTATTGTAGCCATCGCAGTATATTTTTTCCTGATGCCAGGGAAAATTGCGATTGGTAGTATGTCTGGATTCCTGATGGTAGTAGCAAACTTTATTCCATTGCCGATGTCAGTTTTGACATTCATTATGAACGCTATTCTGCTTGCAATTGCGTTTATACTTATCGGCAGCGAATTCGGAGCAAAGACAGTTATTTCCGCAATTTTGCTACCGGTTTATCTTCGCGTTTTTGAAGTGTGTATACCGAATCCGCAGTCTTTGACGGGAGATCAGTTTTTGGATGCGTGTGGTTATGTGCTGCTTTTGAGTGCAGGACAGGCGATGCTTTTTAACATCAATGCTTCTTCGGGGGGACTTGATATTGTAGCAAAATTATTGAACAAATTTTTCTATATGGATATTGGTCAGGCAAGTGCACTCGCAGGTTATGTGACAGCGCTCACTTCCGCACTGGTTTATGATACAAAAACCGTTTTTGTGAGTTTGCTTGGAACATTTATGGGCGGCGTGGTTCTTGACAATTTTATCAACGGATTTCATACAAGAAAGCATGTATCCATTATTTCAAAAGAATATGAAGAACTGGCACGTTATATTGTGTATGATCTGAACCGTGGAGCGACAATTTATGAAGCTTTTGGCGGAATGACGAATGAAAAGAGAATGGAAGTTGTCAGCGTTCTGGAGAAACCGGAATATGCGAAATTAATTCAGTATGTGAAAACATTGGATCCGAAAGCATTTATTACAGTTTCCAGTGTAAATGAGGTGATCGGAAACTGGAACGACAATGTAAGACGAAACAGACATTTGGGATAAAAGAATGGAGGAATTTATGATGAATATAGTAGAAAGACTTGCAAAATTGCGTGCAGAAATGGCAAAGGAAGGTATTGACTTTTATATTGTTCCGACAGCGGATTTCCATCAGACAGAATATGTAGGAGAATACTTTAAGGCTCGTACATTTATTACAGGATTTACCGGGTCAGCAGGAACTGCTGTTATCACAATGACAGAGGCACGTCTCTGGGTAGATGGAAGATATTTTGTGCAGGCTGGGAATCAGTTGAAAGGCAGTACAGTAGAGCTTATGAAAATGGGTGAGCCGGGGGTTCCTAAAATTGTCGAATATTTGGAACAGGATTTCCCAGAAGGAGGCACATTAGGATTTGACGGTCGTGTTATTGGTGTGAGCGAAGGTCGCAGATATGAAAATGTTGTAAATGCAAAGAATGGTAAAATTATTTATCAGCATGATCTGATTGATCGTATTTGGGAAGACAGACCGGCGCTTTCGACAGAACCAGTATTTGGACTTGATGTAAAATATGCTGGTGAAACAGTGGAAAGTAAGCTTACACGTATTCGTGAAGAGATGAAAAAGCGCGGAGCGACAGCACATGTACTTACAACATTAGACGACATTTGCTGGACATTCAATTTCCGTGGAAATGATATTGAATTTTTCCCAATGGTGCTTTCTTATGCAATCATTGCAATGGATAAGGCCGATCTTTATATTGATGAAGCAAAATTCAGCCCAGAATTAAAGGCAGAATTAGAAAAAGATGGAGTCGTATTCCAGCCTTACAATAATATTTATGAAGACATCAAACATATTTCAACAGAAGAAGTTCTCATGCTTGATCCAGTGAGAGTGAATTATGCGCTTTACAATAATATTCCTGAAAATGTGAAGAAAGTAGAAGCAGAGAATCCAGAAATTCTCTTCAAAGCTGTTAAGAATAAAGTAGAAGTTGAAAATATCCGCAAAGCAGAAATCAAAGACAGCGTAGTACATGTTCGTTTCATGAAGTGGCTGAAAGAAAATATTGGAAAGATGACAATCACAGAGCTGAGTGCTTCTGAAAAAATGGATGAATTACGTGCAGAGATGGGGAACTTTATTCGCCCAAGTTTTGGACCTATTTCATCTTACGGAGCGCACTGTGCAATGTGTCACTACTCTGCTACACCGGAGACAAATGTAGAATTGAAAGAAGGCGGACTCTTCCTCACAGATACAGGTGCCGGTTTCTATGAAGGATCTACAGATATTACAAGAACATATGCACTTGGCGAAGTGCCGCAGTTCATGAAAGAACATTTCACATTAGTTGCAATGTCAAATTTAAGACTTGCAAATGCTAAATTTATGAAGGGATGTACAGGACTGAACCTGGATATCATTGCGAGAGCACCATTCTGGGACAGAGGACTGAACTTTAATCATGGAACAGGCCATGGGGTAGGATATCTTTTGAGTATTCATGAGGGACCTGCTGCATTCCGTTGGATGTATCGTCCAGGGGAATCAGAAGTTTTACAGGAAGGCATGATTCTTACAGATGAACCAGGAATTTATATCGAAGGTTCTCACGGAGTACGTCTGGAAAATGAACTTCTTGTCCGTGAAGGTGAAAAGAATGAATATGGAGAATTCATGTATCTGGAAACAATTACATTTGTCCCAATGGATCTTGATGCGATTGATCCGGAAATCATGACAAATGAAGACAGAAAACTTTTAAATGATTACCATAAAGAAGTATTTGAAAAAGTTTCTCCTTATTTAAATGAAGAAGAAACAGAATGGCTGAAAAAATACACAAGAGCAATTTAGAAAAACCCCTTTAACATAGAAGAAAGGAATTTAATTATATGTGGATAGCAGATGGATGGAAGGACTATGAAGTTATTGATACCTCGAAGGGCGAGAAATTAGAGCGTTGGGGACAGTATCTTCTGGTCAGACCGGATCCGCAGGTAATCTGGGATACGCCGAAGACGAATAAAGGGTGGAAGATGCGCAATGCACATTATCATCGCAGCCAGAAGGGCGGCGGTGAGTGGGAGTTTATTGATCTCCCAAAGCAGTGGCAGATTCATTATAAGAGTCTTACATTTAATTTAAAACCATTTAGTTTTAAGCATACCGGCCTGTTCCCTGAACAGGCGACGAATTGGGACTGGTTCTCGAACAAAATTAAGAATGCAGGCAGACCGGTCAAAGTTCTCAACCTTTTCGCCTATACAGGCGGTGCAACATTGGCAGCGGCAGCAGCGGGGGCGCATGTAACGCATGTGGATGCTTCAAAAGGTATGGTTACATGGGCAAAAGAAAATGCAGTTTCTTCCGGACTTGAAGATGCGCCGATCCGCTGGCTTGTTGATGATTGCGTGAAATTTGTGGAACGTGAGATTCGCCGCGGTAATAAATACGATGCTATTATTATGGATCCGCCTTCTTACGGACGTGGGCCAAAGGGAGAAATCTGGAAAATTGAAGAGGCTATTCATCCGCTGATTAAGCTCTGCACACAGATTTTATCAGATGATCCACTGTTTTTTCTCATCAATTCCTATACTACAGGGCTCGCGCCTGCAGTTTTAACTTATATGCTTTCGATAGAACTTAAGAAATGGAATGGGCATGTAGAATCGCAGGAGATCGGCCTTCCGGTATCTTCAAACGGACTTGTATTGCCTTGTGGTGCAAGTGGACGGTGGGAGAGAGAATAGTACAGATAGACTGACCTTAATTATAGATGATATCTATCAATATGAAGGAAAAATTTATAGGTAAAATAGTTTACCTTATCTATGTAGAGTGATAGAATGTGTCTATAAGTGGAGACGTATGGAACTTCATAAAAGGATAAGGAGGTAATCGAATATGATTACAGTAAATGCAATGGGTGATAATTGCCCAATTCCAGTGATTAAAACCAAAAAAGCAATGCAGGCTTTAACAGGTCCTGAGGTGATTGAAGTATTAGTAGACAATGAAATCGCAGTTCAGAACGTAACAAAGATGGCGACAGCACAGGGTGGTGAAGTTTGTTCTGAAAAATTTGGCGAAAAAGAATATAAAGTGGTGATCAGCATGAATGGAGCACCAGTTGCAGCTGCGGAAGAGACATGTGAAGAATGCACAGCAGACAAGAAGAGTAATACAATTGTAGTGATCAGTTCAGACCGTATGGGAAGTGGAAATGACGCATTAGGTAAAGTTTTGATCAAAGGTTTTATTTATGCTGTTACACAGCTGGATACCTTACCAAAGAAAATGTTATTCTATAATGGTGGTGCGACACTTACAGTAGAAGGTTCAGATTCTTTAGAGGATTTAAAGGCATTAGAAGCGCAGGGTGTTGAAATCTTGACATGTGGAACATGTTTAGATTATTATGAAGTGAAAGACAAATTGGCAGTGGGATCTGTGACAAACATGTACAGCATTGTGGAAGCAATGGCTGAGGCAGGAAAGATCATTCAGCCATAGTCAAAAATAATTATGGGAGAGCATTATGAAAAAAGATGTTAAATTAACACAGCTTGCGAAGACCGCAGGGTGAGCCGCTAAGATCGGTCCGGAGACCCTTGCTCAGGTTCTGGGCAAGTTGCCACGTTTTCATGACGACAATCTTTTAGTTGGAATTGAAACATCGGATGATGCTGCAATCTATAAAGTGACGGATGACATTGCACTGATTCAGACAGTGGATTTCTTTACTCCAATCGTTGATGATCCATATATGTTCGGTCAGATTGCAGCAGCAAATTCACTCAGTGATGTCTATGCAATGGGTGGAGAACCAAAGATTGCACTTAATATTGTCGGATTTCCAAACTGTCTGGATCCATCGATTTTGGGAGAAATTCTTGCAGGTGGAGCAGACAAGGTAAAAGAAGCAGGCGCTGTTTTAGTAGGCGGGCATTCTGTGCAGGATGATGAACCGAAATACGGTCTGTGTGTATCAGGATTCGTTCATCCGAAGAAAATTTATAAGAATTATGGCTGCAAACCGGGAGATGTTTTGATCCTTACCAAACAGGTGGGGAGCGGAATCATTAATACTGCTATTAAAGCCGATATGGCATCGGCAAAAGCAATCAAAGAAGTAGAGACGGTCATGGCATCACTGAATAAGAAAGCAAAAGAAGTTGTAGATGATTATCCGGTGAATGCATGTACGGATATTACTGGATTTGGACTTTTGGGTCACTGTGTGGAAATGGCTGAGGCCAGCAACGTGACGTTTGAGTTAAATGTCCATGATATCGCATATTTCAACGAAGCAGAAGCATATGCAAAGATGGGACTTATTCCTGCAGGGGCATATAAAAACAGAGGATATTCAGAAACAAAAGTAGAGATGACGAATATTGAAGAACATTTTATTGATCTGCTCTACGATCCACAGACGTCTGGAGGCCTTCTGCTCAGCGTAGAACCGCAGTATGTGGAAACGATAATGGAAGAGTTTGAGAAAAAGCACTTAGACACAAAAGTTTCTATTATCGGCACAGTATCTGAGAAAAGCGATAAACTGATCCGCCTTCATTAGAAGGCGGACTCTGTCTATATATGAACAGAGAAAAATATTTAGATGAGGGAAAACATGAATAAAAATTTATTATACCGCAGCATTCCTAAAGTAGATGTGCTTTTGGAAGATGAAATGATTCAGAAAGCAATCGAGGAACATGGACGTGAAAATGTCATGGAAATTATCCGCGAAGAAATGGATGCGCTGCGAGCATTTATTGGTATTTGTGATAATGAAGAAGCCGCTTTGGAAAAAATTAAATCTTTATCAGAACAGATTTTGAAACAGGTTGAAAAGGCAAACACACCGAATATGCGCATGGTAATTAATGGAACGGGAACCATTCTCCACACCAATTTGGGACGTGCCCCGATTAGCCAGGAACACATGGCAAAATTAGCAAATATTGTTACAGGATACTCTAATCTGGAATATAATCTGGAAGCGGGAAGACGTGGGGAGAGATACTCACATTTTGAAAAGCTTCTCTGTAAGCTTACAGGTGCAGAGGCTGCTATGGCTGTAAATAATAATGCGGCGGCAGTAATGCTTATTTTGAGCTCAATGGCAAAGGGTGGAGAAGTAATCGTTTCCAGAGGTGAGCTTGTAGAAATCGGTGGAAAATTCCGTATTCCTGACGTAATGGAACAAAGTGGAGCTACACTTGTTGAAGTCGGAACTACAAATAAAACACATTATTCAGATTACGAAGAGGCAATTACAGAAGAGACAAAAGCATTACTGAAGGTGCATACGAGTAATTATCGTATTGTTGGTTTTACAGACACGGTTACAGTAGCCGATCTAAATCCACTTGCAAAAGAACATGATCTTCCGCTGATCGAAGATTTGGGAAGTGGTGTTCTTATTGATCTGAGTAAATATGGACTCACATATGAACCGACGGTTCAGGATTCGCTGAGAAGTGGTGCAGACGTGGTATGCTTCAGCGGAGACAAACTTCTTGGAGGTCCACAGGCTGGAATTATCGTTGGTAAAAAGAAATATATCGATATGATGAAGAAAAACCAGTTGACAAGGGCGCTTCGTATTGATAAATTTACAGCCACAGCGCTGGAACTCGTGTTACAGGAATATTTATCAGAAGAGAAGGCAGTGCAGAATATTCCAACACTTCGCATGATTAATGAAAAGAAGGAAGAAGTGGAACAGCGAGCAAAAACCTTGAGAAGGATGCTCAGAAATGCAAAGCTTGCGGCTGATTTTGGATTGGAAGAGTGTGAATCACAGATTGGCGGTGGTTCCCTTCCACTGGAACGTATTCCGAGTGTGGCAGTTACAATAAAACCACACAATATCACTGTGCCTAAATTGGAAGAAGAAATGCGCCACCTTGAAGTGCCGATTATTCCAAGAACAGCGAATGATACGATCTATTTAGATGTCAGAACCATTGAGTCACGATGGTTTAAAGATATTGTAAGAATGATGGGAGAGCTGATCTAATGAAGAATATTATCATAGGTACAGCGGGACATATCGATCATGGTAAGACAACTTTGATCAAGGCTCTCACAGGGCGAAATACAGACCGCTGGGAAGAAGAACAAAGACGTGGAATCACAATTGATTTGGGATTTACGTATTTTGATCTTAAAAATGGTGACAGAGTTGGAATTATTGATGTTCCGGGACATGAGAAATTCATCAACAATATGGTTGCGGGGGTAGTTGGAATGGATCTCGTTTTGCTCGTGGTTGCGGCAGACGAGGGAATTATGCCTCAGACTCGTGAGCATATGGATATTCTGGGACTCCTCGGAATGGATAAGAGTATTATTGTATTAAATAAATGTGATTTGGTGGATGAAGACTGGATAGAGCTTGTAGAAGAAGAAATTCATGAAGAACTGGAAGGGACATTTCTTGAAAACGCTCCGGTGGTAAAAGTATCGGCGGCAACTGGCCAGGGAATTGATGAACTGATTGATACTATTGAAAAAGTGATGGAGGGCGAAGTGGAGGAAAAGGATATCCATACGATTCCGAGACTTCCGATCGACAGAGCTTTTTCTCTGTCAGGTTTTGGAACAGTGATTACAGGAACATTACTTTCCGGAAGCATTTCTAAAGATGATGTGCTGGAAATGTATCCAATTGGAAAAGAATGTAAGATTAGAAATATTCAGGTTCATGGAGTAGATCAGGATCGGTGTTATGCCGGGCAGCGTGTCGCAATCAATCTTTCTAATATTAAGAAAAGTGAAATTCATAGAGGGTGTGTAATTGCACCAAAGAATAATATGAAAAATACAGATCTTCTTGATGTGAAGATTTCCATTTTGGAAAGTTCAATGCGAGTGCTGAAAAATCATGAAAGATTACATTTGTTTACAGGAACAAGTGAAGTGCTTTGCAGAGCGGTTCTGCTTGACAAGGAAGAAATTGGTCCGGGAGAGAGTGGATTAGTACAGTTCCGTCTGGAAGAAGAAATTGCTGTAAAACGAGGAGATCGTTTTGTTGTGAGATTTTATTCGCCGATGGAAACAATTGGCGGAGGAATTGTGCTGGAACCAAATCCTGTGAAAAAGAAACGTTTTGATGAAAAAACAATAGAAGAACTTAAGAAAAAAGAATCCGGATCTTTGGGAGATGTTATGGAGCTGCAGATCAAAGGGTATGCAGATACAATGATCACTCTTGCGGAACTTGCAAAGGTAACGGCGCACAGTATAGAAGAATTGCAGGAATATCTTGGAGAATTACAGGAGAGTGGAACTATTCTTGTATTTCCGATGAAAAAAGATGTTTATTTGTGGCATAGAGACAGTGAACTTGCCCTTCGCCAGAAAATGGAGGAAACGTTAAAAGAATTTCATGCAAAACATCCATATCGTTATGGAATGAAAAAGGCGGAGATACACAATACGTTTCTTAAGAAAGTGAAACCAATTGTGTTTGATGCCTATGTGGATTATCTGGTAGAAAGAGGATTCCTGGGAAGAAGAGAAGAGTATCTGCATCTTCCTGGATATGAAGTGCCGAAAGATGGTACTTACAAAGCCACCGAAAAACTTTTAATTGATACATTTACAAAAGCGGCATATGATTTTGTGCGTTTCTCTGAAATTGATTTTGGCAAGATCCCGAGAGGCACAGCGGAAGATGTTATGCTGATGCTGATGGATGAAGGAATATGCATTCGTATTAATGATGAAATGTTTACACTTGCTTCTCTTATGGAAGATGCAAAAAATAAAATTACAGAGCATTTGAAAACAAATGATCTGATTACGATTGCGCAAGTGAGAGATATGTTTTCTACTAGTCGTAAGAGTGCAAAACCTATTTTGGAATATATGGACAGCATTAAAGTTACCAAAAAGACCGGAGGAGAAAGCGAAAGGGTAGCATATCTATGAATTTAAAACAATTGGAAGCTTTTGTGAAAGTAGCGGAAGATGGAAGCTTTTCAAAAGCAGCCAAAGCATTATATTTAACACAGCCAACAATCAGTGCACATATTTCTTCTTTAGAGAAGGAGCTGAATGCAAGACTTTTTATTCGAAATACTAAGGAAGTCAGTCTGTCGGAAGATGGAAAAGAATTGTACCAGTATGCTTCTCAGATGGTAGAATTGGAAAAGAAAATTGAAGAAGTTTTTTCAGAAGAATCACGAAAAGATACAAAATGTATTACAATTGCAAGTTCTACTATCCCGGCGCAGTATATACTTCCGGAAATTCTGGCAACCTTTAATGAGAAGTATCCAACAGAACAGTTTAAAGTTATGGAAATGGACAGTTCAAAAGTAATTGAGATGGTAGCCGGGCATATGGCAGATATTGGATTTACGGGAACTGTACTGGAGAAAAAACACTGTAAATATATTCCGTTCTACAATGATGAACTGGTGCTGATCACACCGAACACGAAGAAGTTTAGGCAGTATGCCGAGGATAAAGAGAATCTTGAGTGGCTTCGCACGGAAGGAATTATTATGCGTGAAGAAGGTTCCGGAACGCGAAAAGAAGCAGAGAAGCTTTTGAAAAATATTGGAATTGCTGTGGAAGAATTAAATATTGTTGCGATGATTGAAAATGCGGAAACAATTAAGCGTTCTGTGCGGAGCGGAATGGGAGTGACGATTATTTCTCGACTTGCTGCACAGGAGGAAATTGATGCGGAGAATGTGCTGGAATTTCCACTTTTACCAGAAGGTGGGGGACGAGATTTGAATATTGTTTACAACAAAAATTATCATTTGTCTACATCGGCGGAACGGTTTCTCAAGGTAGTGAAAAAAGTGTATCCTTAAATGAAAGTCCCATTTATAGAACTAATCTATAAATGGGGCTTATTTATTAAATCTATTTATTGGACTAATGAGTGAAGAAATCCTATACTATCTTATAGACGACGTTAATTATATGATGTTAGGGTCAAAAGATGCCTGACGGATTGTTTCGTGCTATGCACTCTCGCAATCCTACCCAATATTCGGATATCGCGTGGCATACGCCCCGCTTTTATCCTCATATCGGGGCGGGTCACTAACTCATAAAACCACTCCTGTGTAAGCACATCGTGATTTATGAGTTTTGACCCTGGCATCATTATATTGAGATATGAATATTACTTCCGAGAAAATAAGGAGAGTTGTTATGATTTATTTAGATAATGCAGCGACGACAATGCAGAAACCACATGAGGTGGTAGAGGCGGTGACGACGGCAATGTGTTCAATGGGGAATGCCGGCCGTGGTGCGCATGCCGCATCGCTTGGGGCGTCGAGAACAGTTTATCAGACCAGAGAAAGGCTGGCGGCATTTTTTCATGCTGAAAATCCCAAACAAATCGTATTTACATCAAATTCAACAGAAAGTTTAAATATAGCATTAAAAGGGGTTCTGGAAGCCGGTGATCATGTTATTACAACAATGATGGAACATAATTCTGTGCTGAGACCACTTTATGAACTGGAAAGGAAAGGCGTAGAATTAACAATTATTAAGAGTGATCTGCAAGGGAACATTGATTATGAGGATTTCGAAAAGGAAATCAGAGACAATACAAAATTGATTGTCTGTACACATGGATCAAACTTGACAGGGAATCTGGTGGACATAAAACATGTAGGTGAAATTGCAAAGAAACACGGACTCCTTTTTGCAGTGGATGCGTCACAGACAGCGGGGGTATTTCCAATTGATGTGCAGGATATGCAGATTGATCTTTTATGCTTTACTGGACAC
>Ga0129315_1000699_pt1 | contig 21794 bp, 27 predicted proteins | sample Cm827metagenome_FD_94432 | JGI IMG/M metagenome (GOLD analysis project Ga0129315, IMG submission 94432) | Eastern black-and-white colobus group fecal microbial communities from Wisconsin, USA - Cm827 metagenome | ecosystem: Host-associated > Mammals > Digestive system > Large intestine > Fecal...
CGTGATAAAGGCGGTCGCTATGTTTTCCTGATCAAAGCTGCCACCAGCGAAGTGTGGTGGCCGGAAGATGCAGATCATATTGCTTTTATTCGCGGGCGTATTGGTTTTGAACTGCCTGCCTGGTTTATCCCGAAGGATGAGAAGCAGGTGCCGACAGGCGCTTTCTTCGCTGGTGCTATTGCTGTTTTCGACAAGACCTGGAAGGGACCGGCAATCAGCTACATCGGGCGCGATGAACTTGAGGCATGTGGTGAGGCCTTTCTGGCGCAGGTTCGCCAGCAGGCGGAAAAACTGGTCAGGGAGATGGCTGCATGACGACGTTAACTCAATGCCAGCAGCAGGTGCTGGATATGCTGATTTCTTACCAGAAAGAACGTGGCTTCCCGCCAACCAATCAGGAGGTGGCAACCATGCTGGGATACCGTTCAGTGAATGCAGCGGTGGAGCATCTTCGCGCACTGGAGAAAAAAGGCGTCATCACGATAAAGCGTGGCGTGGCCCGGGGTATCACTCTTCATACCGCGGTGAAGGACGACGACAGCGAGGCGGTCGGGATTATCCGCGCACTGCTTGCCGGTGAGGAAAACGCCAGGCTGCGTGCAGCCCACTGGTTACATGAGAGAGAGCTGAAAGTATGAAGCTAATACTGCCTTTTCCGCCCAGCGTGAACACGTACTGGCGACACCCCAACAAAGGGGCGTTTGCAGGTAAGAGCCTGATAAGCGCGGCGGGGCGCAAATTCCAGAGCGCGGCGTGTGCAGCAATAGTTGAGCAGTTACGTCGTCTGCCAAAACCAACGTCGGCACCTGCTTCAGTGGAGATCGTGTTGTTTCCTCCTGATAACAGGATCCGCGATCTGGACAACTATAACAAGGCACTGTTTGACGCCCTGACACACGCGGGTGTGTGGGAAGACGACAGCCAGGTGAAAAGAATGCTGGTGGAGTGGGGACCGGTTATCCCGGAAGGGAAGGTCGAGATCACTATCAGTAAGTACGAGAAAACGGCGGGTGCAGCCGCCTGATTAAGAGGAGAAACGAAGTATGAATAATCTGATGGTCATTGATGGTATTGAAGTTCGTCGTGATTCTTATGGGCGTTACAGCCTGAACGATCTGCATCGCGCAGCAGTAGCATCTGGTGCAAATGCCAGAACCAAGGAGCCAGGAAAGTTTCTTTCCAGCCAACAAACTGTTGAGCTTGTTCATGAATTGACCAACACCCAGAATTTGGGTGTTGACCCGGTGAGTGTGATTCATGGGGGAAATGAACGGGGAACGTATGTCTGCAAGGAACTGGTGTATGCCTATGCAATGTGGATCAGCCCGTCATTCCATCTGAAGGTGATCCGTACTTTCGATATGGTAACCAGCGCACCGGAAAAATTATCCGGGCAGGCTGCTGACAAGATGCAGGCTGGTGTGATTCTGCTGGACTTTATGCGTCGGGAGTTAAACCTGTCTAACTCATCTGTGCTTGGTGCCTGTCAGAAACTCCAGGAGGCTGTTGGCTTACCGAATCTGGCACCGCGCTATGCCATTGATGCTCCTGCTGACGCGCCTGATGGCTCAAGTCGCCCTACGCTGTCGCTGAGTGCACTGCTGAAACAGTATGGTATCCGCCTTACGGCTAATCAGGCATATCACCAGATGGCGAAGCTGGGGATCGTTGAACAACGCGAACGATACAGCCGTACCTCGATTAACAACATCAAAAAATTCTGGTCGCTGACAGCGAAAGGCTGCATGTTCGGCAAGAACATCACCAGTCCCGCAAATCCGCGCGAGACGCAGCCGCATTTCTTCGAATCCCGATTCCCTGAGCTGTTAAAGCTGCTCGATACCGTTCATTGAGGTGACCGTGAGAGCACTACTGACCCCTGAAATTGCCCCGCGTATGGGGATCGTATTGTTCAGACCTGGTTCAGAGCTGATGCCCCTGTTTATGCAGGGGCGTGTCCTGCTGGAGCCTGAGCCGGAACGTTATTCATCTTTTGCCAGTGGTGCCGTTCCGGCGGCATCACAACCGCTGGCGGATGATCCTGTCGTTCGGGCCGTGTTCCGCAATGAGGCAGTGATCCGTCGTGCTGGTGGCGTGGAATGTCTTGAAAGCTGGTTACTTCGTGAAAAAGGCTGCCAGTGGCCTCATTCCGACTGGCACAGCGAGAACATGACAACAATGCGACACGCGCCGGGCGCAATCCGTCTGTGCTGGCACTGCGATAACCAGCTGCGCGATCAGTTCACGGAACGGCTGGAATCAATGGCAACGGATAACTGTGCCCGCTGGGTGTTGTCTGTTGTGCGTCGGGATCTCGGTTTTGATGATAGTCACGTTGTGACAATGCCGGAACTGTGCTGGTGGCTGATTCGTAATGACCTGGCGGATGCCTTACCGGAAAGTGCAGCCCGTAAGGCACTGAGATTACCGAAGCCTGTTGTGCCGTCTGTCACCCGGGAAAGTGACCTTGTGCCTTCGGTTCCTGCCACCAGCATCATCCAGGATAAAGCGAAAAAGGTGCTGGCGCTGAAAGTGGATCCGGAGTCGCCGGAGTCTTTTATGTTACGCCCAAAACGTCGCCGCTGGGTTAATGAAAAGTACACACGCTGGGTTAAGACACAGCCGTGTGCATGTTGTGGAAAGCCTGCTGATGATCCCCACCACCTGATAGGCCACGGTCAGGGGGGAATGGGTACAAAAGCGCATGACCTCTTTGTGTTGCCTTTGTGCAGAAAGCATCACGACGAGCTGCATGCGGATACCGTGGCATTTGAAGAGAAGTATGGCTCCCAGCTGGAGCTGATATTTCGTTTTATCGATCGTGCGCTGGCAATAGGCGTACTGGCGTAAGTGGAGAACGAGCATGAACCTTGAAGCCTTACCAAAATATTACTCCCCAAAATCTCCAAAATTGAGCGATGACGCACCGGCGACAGGCTCTGGTGGTTTAACAATTACGGATGTAATGGCTGCGCAGGGGATGGTGCAGTCGAAAGCACCGCTTGGGTTTGCCTTATTCCTGGCAAAAGTTGGTGTTCAGGATCCTCAGTTTGCGATTGAAGGTCTGCTCAATTACGCGATGGCACTGGATAACCCGACATTGAATAAATTGAGTGAAGAAACCCGGCTACAGATCATTCCTTACCTTGTGAATTTTGCCTTTGCTGATTATTCCAGGTCTGCGGCAAGTAAGGCTCGCTGTGAGCATTGTGCTGGTACTGGATTTCATAATGTATTGCGCGAGGTGGTGAAACACTCCAGAAGCGGGGAATCTGTTATTAAGGAAGAGTGGGTGAAGGAATTATGTCAGCATTGTCATGGTAAGGGAGAAGTCAGCACAGCGTGCAGAGGGTGCAAGGGTAAAGGTATTGTCCTGGATGAAAAAAGAACCCGGCTTCATGGCACGCCTGTTTATAAGGTTTGTGGGCGTTGCAATGGAAACCGGTTTAGCCGTTTACCAACCACACTGGCGCGGCTTCATGTCCAGAAGCTGGTACCAGACCTGACGGATTATCAGTGGTACAAAGGATATGCAGATGTCATTGATAAACTGGTTACAAAGTGCTGGCAGGAAGAAGCATATGCAGAGATACAATTGAGAAAGGTGACAAGATAAATGGTTTTCGCCGAAGATGGCGACATGATGCTTGCATTTTTCAAAAAATATGGATAAGATTTTCCCAACGATGGGCTTTGTATGTCTACCGTTGATAAGATTTAAGAACCCGCCGCTGAGCGGGTTTTTTGTGCCTGATGTCTCATGAAACTATGAAATGGATTGGTGCGTTAAACATTTTTTCTTATTATCTTTTAGATTTTGGAGAGATGGTTAACGTCTGTATTCCAGAAACTCGATGAATATTTAATAAATTAGTTTCAATGATGCTTCTAGGTTATGAGTGTAATGAAAAAGGTATTAATAGCAGCGATAGGTTTTTGTTTGGTTGGTTGTGCAGGTATGAAATTACCTGAGTATTCGCAAGTTAAAGCAAGTCCGTATTATACAGATTGCCGTGCGTTTGCCATGGATGTTTATAAAAATGATGGATACAGCAAAATTGCGAAAACTACTATCCTTAGCATGGATGATGTGAAGGCTAGATATATTGTGACAGGGTGTGTAGTTGCTATGGGAAAAAACACTGTAGAGGAGGTCAAAGCTGATCTCTCTGCTAAAGGGAGTTCTTTTGGGCTTATCAGTGGAGCTTGCTCTAGTGCGGCATGTCGGGTTGATGTAGAGCAGCAAATGAACGCTTATGTACTTGGTAGTTATTATGCTGCAAATAAAAAATTCCCGGATAAAATGAAAGCAGAGTTTTAAGAAAACCTTGTTTTCGATTATATGCCGAAGATAAATGTCAGTAACGGCATAATAAGTAAATATATAGCTGTGATAGCAACCCGCCACTGAGCGGGTTTTTTGTACCTGTAAACTTGGTGCAGTACAGTAAACACGCTGGTGGTCGTGAATACTGACTTTTTATCTTGCTGGCTTTTTAGACAAGAGTTATTGGTATGTCATGTTAACCAGAAGGGAAAAAGACATGCTAAAACAGCAAGATATGACAGAAACCGCCGCCGCAGTCCTTCATTTCTTACCTGCTGACAAGTGGGTAACGCCACGCATGATGACGAGAACTACCGGAGTAAGCGAAGCCCGGTGCCAGTTAATACTGACTCAGTTAGTTCTGGCGGGTCTGGCGAAGGATAACGGCGGGTACGGGAATAAATTCAGACGCTGCCAGTAATGGCGGTTTCCTGCTGTGAAAATGGGCGGCTGGTGGGTGTTGGTAGCACCTGCCAGCCATTCGCTCATGCTTACTGGTCACAAGCGAACCACGGCCCACTGCTTTAGCGCAAAAGCAGAGTGAGCCTACCAGAGTTACGCTTACTGATCCATGAAAAATACTGTAAAAATAAACAGTGTTGATTTAATCAACGCTGATTGCCTGCATTTTATTCAGTCCCTGCCTGATGATTCCATTGACCTGATTGTTACCGATCCGCCGTACTTCAAGGTGAAACCCAACGGCTGGGACAATCAGTGGAAAGGGGACGAAGATTACCTTAAGTGGCTGGACCACTGTCTGGCCCAGTTCTGGCGGGTGTTAAAACCTGCCGGAAGCCTTTACCTGTTCTGTGGGCATCGCCTGGCATCTGATATTGAGATCATGATGCGTGAACGTTTCAACGTGCTTAACCATATCATCTGGGCGAAGCCGTCCGGACGTTGGAATGGGTGTAATAAAGAAAGTCTGCGCGCATATTTTCCTGCCACAGAGCGCGTTCTGTTTGCTGAACATTACCAGGGGCCATATCGCGGCAAAAGTGACGGCTATGCAGCAAAAGAAAGGGAACTCAAACAGCACATAATGGCACCGCTGATATCGTATTTCAGGGATGCTCGTGCCGAACTGGGTATAACGGCAAAACAAATTGCCGAAGCCACAGGTAAGAAAAATATGGTTTCCCACTGGTTTGGTGCCAGTCAGTGGCAGTTGCCGAATGAGGCTGACTATCGGAAGTTACAGGCACTGTTTTCCCGTATAGCGGCAGAGAAGTTTCAGGAACAACAACTGGAACAACCACACCACCAGCTGGTGGCATCTTATGATTCACTGAATCGCAAATATTCTGAATTGCTGGATGAGTTTAAATCTCTCCGGCGCTATTTCTCCGTATCAGTCTCCGTGCCTTATACCGATGTCTGGATGCATAAACCCGTTCAGTTCTACCCGGGTAAACATCCGTGTGAGAAACCGGCGGATATGCTCAGGCAAATAATCAATGCCAGTAGTCGACCCGGTGATCTGGTTGCTGATTTTTTTATGGGATCCGGTTCCACAATAAAAGCAGCAATGGCGCTGGGGCGTCGGGCCTTAGGTGTTGAGCTTGAGTCAGAGCGGTTTAACCAGACAGTGAAAGAGATAAACGAGCTGGTGGGGAAATAATCTGGTGGCCACGTCAGGTGGCCTTTTTATTTCCATTACACAGCACCCGCATCTGCGAGGTGGGGTTATGAAATCCATGGATAAGTTAACAACGGGTGTCGCCTATGGCACCTCAGCAGGTAGTGCCGGTTACTGGTTTTTACAGCTGCTCGATAAAGTCACGCCCTCACAGTGGGCAGCAATAGGTGTGCTGGGTAGCCTGGTATTTGGCCTGCTGACGTACCTGACAAACCTTTATTTCAAGATTAAAGAAGATAAGCGCAAGGCTGCGAGAGGTGAATAATGCCTCCATCATTACGAAAAGCAGTTGCTGCTGCTATTGGTGGCGGAGCAATTGCTATAGCATCAGTGTTAATCACTGGCCCAAGTGGTGACGATGGCCTGGAAGGTGTCAGCTACATACCATACAAAGATATCGTTGGCGTATGGACTGTATGTCACGGACACACCGGAAAAGACATCATGCTCGGTAAAACGTATACCGAAGCAGAATGCAAAGCCCTCCTGAATAAAGACCTTGCCACGGTTGCCAGACAAATTAACCCGTACATCAAAGTCGATATACCGGAAACAACGCGCGGCGCTCTTTACTCGTTCGTCTACAACGTGGGTGCTGGCAATTTCAGAACATCGACGCTTCTTCGCAAAATAAACCAGGGCGATATCAAAGGCGCATGTGACCAGCTACGTCGCTGGATATACGCTGGCGGTAAGCAATGGAAAGGCCTGATGACTCGTCGTGAGATTGAGCGTGAAGTCTGTTTGTGGGGGCAACAATGAGCAGAGTAACCGCGATTATCTCCGCTCTGGTTATCTGCATCATCGTCTGCCTGTCGTGGGCGGTCAATCATTACCGTGATAACGCCATCGCCTACAAAGAACAGCGAGATAAAAAAGTCAGTGAGCTGAAGCAGGCGACCGCCACCATTACTGACATGCAGCAGCGCCAGCGTTCTGCTGATGCACTCGATGCTAAATACACGAAGGAGTTAGCTGATGCGAAAGCTGAAAATGATGCTCTTCGGCGCAAGCTTGATAATGGTGGTCGGGTGTTCGTCAAAGGAAAATGCCCTGTGCCATCCTCAGCCGAAACCTCCAGCGCCTCCGGCATGGGCAATGATGCCACCGTCGAACTCTCTCCAGTTGCTGGACGAAACGTTCTCGGTATCCGGGACGGAATCATCAGAGACCAGACAGCACTGAGAACGCTTCAGGAATACATCAGGACGCAATGCCTTCGATGATAGCGATAATTTTACTCATCATCCTCCACATCTGGCTCTGTAGACAGGATGGTGATCACTTCTGGAGTGAATCCAGATTAAACATCTCATTGCTGATGCTTGATATTGAGCATCTTGCGCGCGGTAAGGGGCTGCGTTGAGATAAGAGCCAGTCATTGCAAATACCAGGATTTAGCCTCGCATTCGCGGGGCTTTTTATTGCCATTACAAAAGCCACTCTCTACAGAGTGGCTTTGATAATGGCTTATACCCTACACGGGATAGCTTAACTGATATCCCTTTTAACGGATAAAGGTATTCAAGCCTGACACATCATGCGCTGTATCGTCGCCGTATTCCCGTATTAACAGAGACCGTAGCCCGACGGGGGAACTCCTTCTGCGAGAGTGTGCGGGAATAATCAAAAACGATGCACACCGGGTTTTTACCGCGTTTATGGTTCGCGGGTTTGTCCCTCATGCTCGCCAGTCCTGTGCGGGGGTGGAAGAAACAGGACACTTACACAGATTCTTGTGGGCACGATGCTATGCCTTTATGGATTATCCCGATGCCATTCATGCAAGGCGTTGTATCAGACGTTCGTCAGAGCTGTCAGGCTGACGGGTCCTCCCGGTGGGGTGGCCTGCCACGGGGCGGGAGCGGCGCGGGAAAAGGCTAGTTTTTGAAATTTCATTCGTCATCACCACTACTGTAATGCATTGATATTACATTGGTTTTATTTTTATGGTGTCGATTTTGATTGTTTTTTGTTCATCACTAACACCGTTTGCCTAAAGTTGTTCGCAAGATGCATGTTTAAAACATTCTGGAGCGGGTATGGATCGAGAGTTAAAAAATCTGACGCTGAATATCAGTCAACTGGCGGCACTGTCAGGTGTACATCGCCAGACTGCTGCGGCAAGGCTGCAAAATCTACCCGTTGCAGGGGGGCATGAAAGCAACCTCAAGCTTTATCGGGTGGTTGATATTGTGTCGGCATTTCTGGCATTACCACCGCCGGTTGCAGAAGGCGAAATGGACGCGCATGAGCGCAAAGCCTGGTATCAGTCTGAACGTGAGCGTCTTAAGTTCGAACAGGAAACGGCGCAACTCATTCCGGCCAGTGATGTCAGACGGGAGTTTGCCATCTGGGCAAAAGCGGTCGTGCAGGTGCTGGAGACATTACCGGATATTCTGGAACGTGACTGCGGTCTGCAGCCTGCCGCTGTGAGCCGTGTTCAGTCCATTATTGATGATCTGCGCGATCAGATAGCCCTGCGGGTGACCGAAGCAGGTGCGGATGATGAGGAGGAATTACAGCAGGAGGAGTAATGCTGAATCAGGAAACCGCAAAGGCAGCACGAACCGATTCAGGTTATATCCTTCGCGCACCGAGGCGAATGCGGGTTGCTGATGCCGTTGCTCAGTATATGCGGGTGCCCATGGGGGCAGGGAACTCAGTCCCGTGGGATCCGCTGGTGGCACCGTATGTTATTGAGCCGATGAACTGCCTGGCCTCGCGTGAATACGACGCAGTGATATTTGTTGGCCCGGCACGAACCGGCAAGACTATCGGCCTGATTGACGGCTGGGTGATTTACAACGTGATTTGCGATCCTGCTGATATGCTGATCATTCAGATGACGGAGGAAAAAGCCCGCGAACACTCCAAAAAACGACTCGCCAGAACGTTTCGCGTCAGCCCGGAAGTGGTCAGTCGCCTGAGTCCGAACAAAAATGACAACAACGTTTATGACAGAACATTCCTTGCTGGTAACTACCTGAAAATCGGCTGGCCGTCAGTCAATATCATGTCCTCATCAGATTATAAATGCGTCGCGCTGACGGATTATGACCGTTTTCCGGAAGATATTGATGGCGAGGGGGATGCTTTCTCTCTTGCCTCAAAACGTACCACAACATTTATGTCCAGTGGTATGACGCTGGTGGAGAGTTCCCCCGGCAGGGATGTGAAGGATGTGAAATGGCGACGGACTTCACCGCATGAGGCTCCACCAACCACGGGGATACTGTCGCTCTATAACCGTGGCGATCGCCGTCGCTGGTACTGGCCCTGTCCACACTGTGGTGAGTATTTTCAGCCCTGCGGCGATGTGGTTGCTGGTTTCCGTGATATTGCCGATCCCGTGCTGGCAAGTGAGGCGGCTTATATTCAGTGTCCTTCCTGTTCAGGACGGATTATGCCTGAACAAAAACGTGAGCTGAACGGACGTGGGGTCTGGTTGCGGGATGGTGAATCCATCAATGCGGATGGTAGTCGTTATGGTGATCCCCGACGCTCACGTATTGCGTCATTCTGGATGGAGGGTCCGGCAGCTGCTTACCAGACACTCTCGCAACTCGTTTACAAACTGCTTACTGCAGAACAGGAATACGAGACAACCGGAAGTGAAGAAACACTCAGGGCGGTTATCAATACTGACTGGGGATTACCTTATCTTCCCCGCGCCAGCATGGAGCAACGAAAAAGTGAACTGCTTGAGCAGCGGGCAGAGCCAGTTCCTTCCCGCAGTGTGCCGGATGGCGTTAATTTCCTTGTGGCGACAGTGGATGTGCAGGCGGGACGTCATCGCCGTTTTGTGGTTCAGGTAACGGGCTATGGCAGCCGTGGCGAACGCTGGATTATTGATCGTTACAACATCACGCAGTCATTGCGCGGTGACAGCGACGGGGAGAGCCAGCGAATTGATCCGGCCAGCTATCCGGAAGACTGGGATGTCCTGCTGACGGATGTTTTTCATAAAAGCTGGCCGCTGGCCTCCGATCCTTCTCAACAAATGCGACTGATGGCAATGGCGGTGGACTCCGGCGGTGAAGACGGGGTCACTGATAATGCCTATAAATTCTGGCGTCGTTGCCGTCGTGATGGCCTTGGTAAACGTATTTACCTGTTTAAGGGCGACAGCATCCGGCGCGCAAAACTGATCACCCGTACATTCCCTGATAACACCGGACGAACGGGCCGACGGGCGCAGGCCGCAGGTGATGTGCCGCTCTGGCTTCTTCAGACGGATGCCCTGAAAGACCGGGTGAATAACGCGTTATGGCGTGACTCGCCAGGTCCCGGCTATGTGCATTTTCCTGACTGGCTGGGGAGCTGGTTTTACGACGAACTGACGTATGAAGAGCGGAGCAGTGACGGGAAATGGAGTAAGCCGGGGCGCGGTGCCAACGAAGCCTTTGACCTGATGGTGTATGCCGAGGCTCTGGTCATTCTGCATGGATACGAAAAGATCCGCTGGCCGGATGTACCGGAATGGGCGAGCCGGGAAACCTGGCTGGAGTGTGTCCCGGACAGTACCGAACCGTCACCCTCACCGGAACCGGTATCCACGCCTGTTAAAAAACAAAAACGGAAGAAAACAGTAACTGACGATGTTAACCCCTGGCTGACTTCCGGAGGATGGTTATGAACCAGAATGATATTGAAGCCATGATTCAGCGTTATACGGAAGCTGAAATGGCGGTGCTGGACGGAAAATCCGTCACTTTTAATGGTCAGCAGATGACCATGGAAAACTTATCTGAGATCCGGCAGGGGCGGCAGGAGTGGGAGCGCCGCCTTGCGGCTCTGATTACACGACGACGTGGGCATCCCGGGTACCGGCTGGCGAGGTTCTGATGGCAATTCTTGATGATGTGATTGGCGTTTTTTCACCAGGATGGAAAGCGGCAAGGCTGCGTTCCCGTGCGGTGATCCAGGCTTATGAGGCCGTAAAAACGACGCGGACACACAAAGCCCGACGGGAGAACCGAACTGCCGACCAGTTAAGCCAGTACGGGGCCGTGTCGTTACGTGAGCAGGCCCGTTACCTTGATAACAACCACGATCTGGTCATTGGTGTATTTGACAAGCTGGAAGAACGGGTGGTGGGGAAAAACGGGATTATTGTCGAGCCACATCCGGTATTACGCAATGGGGCCATTGCCCGTGATCTGGCAGCGGAGATACGTACCCGATGGAGTGAATGGTCTGTCAGTCCGGAGGTCACCGGGCAGTTTACCCGTCCGATGCTGGAACGTCTGATGCTGCGTACCTGGCTGCGCGATGGTGAGGTGTTTGCCCAGATGGTTTCCGGGCGCATAAACAGCCTGACGCCTTCTGCCGGTGTTCATTTCTGGCTGGAGGCGCTCGAGCCGGACTTTATTCCCATGACCAGTGATGAGAGCAACAGGCTGAATCAGGGCGTGTTTGTTGATGACTGGGGGCGTCCCGAAAAATATCTGGTGTATAAAAGTCGTCCTGTATCCGGACGGCAGATGGAAACCAAAGAAGTGGATGCAGAGCGAATGCTGCATCTTAAATTTGTTCGCCGTCTGCACCAGATGCGCGGGACGTCTTTATTGTCCGGTGTGCTGATCCGCCTCAGCGCCCTGAAAGAGTATGAAGATTCTGAGCTGACTGCAGCAAGGGTCGCCGCTGCTCTGGGGATGTACATCCGCAAAGGCGACGGACAGAGCTATGAAACGGATGGTAATGACAGCAAGGAGAATGAACGCGAGCTTACCATTCAGCCAGGCATTATTTACGACGATCTGAAACCCGGCGAAGAAATCGGAATGGTGAAGTCGGATCGCCCAAATCCTAACCTTGAAACTTTTCGTAATGCTCAGTTGCGTGCCGTGGCGGCGGGCAGTCGTCTGAGTTTTTCCAGTACAGCGCGCAACTATAACGGCACTTACAGCGCCCAGCGTCAGGAGCTGGTTGAATCCACTGATGGCTACCTGATCCTGCAGGACTGGTTTATTGGTGCCGTCACCCGCCCGATGTATCGTGCCTGGCTGAAACAGGCTGTGGCATCCGGTGTTATCAGGCTACCCCGCGATCTTGACCGTTCTTCACTGTATACCGCGGTGTATTCCGGACCGGTGATGCCGTGGATTGACCCTGTTAAGGAGGCTGAGGCCTGGAAAATCCAGATTCGTGGTGGAGCGGCGACAGAATCAGACTGGGTACGTGCAGGTGGTCGTAATCCGGATGATGTCAAACGTCGGCGCAAGGCCGAAATTGATGAAAACCGCAAGCTGGACCTGGTATTTGATACCGATCCGGCCAGTGATAAAGGAGGCAGCAGTGCCGCAACGAAACGACAGTAGCCGCAGTACACCGACGACCAGTCCGAAGAATAATTCCTGGTTCAGGATGCAGGCAGGTCACCAGAGTGACGCGGATATTTATATTTATGACGAGATTGGTTTCTGGGGTGTTACGGCGAAGCAGTTTATCAGTGATCTGAATGCACTGGGCGATATCACCCACATTAATCTCCATATTAATTCACCGGGTGGCGATGTCTTTGAAGGCATCGCCATTTTTAATGCACTGAAAACACATGGTGCGTCCATTACCGTTTATGTCGACGGTGTGGCGGCGTCAATGGCGTCGGTCATTGCGATGGTGGGAAACCCGGTCATTATGCCGGAAAACTCCTTCATGATGATTCATAAACCATTTGGCTTTACGGGCGGTGATGCGGAGGACATGCGCACCTATGCCGACCTGCTCGATAAAGTTGAGGCGGTTCTGTTACCCGCTTATGCACAGAAAACCGGGAAAACCACCGATGAAATTGCTGCCATGCTGGCGGATGAGACCTGGATGTCCGGTGCCGAATGTCTGGCACAGGGATTTGCTGATCAGGTGACGCCAGCCGTTAAGGCAATGGCATGTATTCAGTCAAAACGTACAGAGGAATTTAAAAAGATGCCGGAATCCATTCGAAACATGATTACTCCGCCACGCAACAGTGCTCCACGCGTACAGGATGATGAACCTGCAGCCTCCCGGACGCCAGTGCAGGCAGCAGCACCCGTGGTGGATGAAAACAGTATCCGTGCGCAGGTACTGGCAGAGCAAAAAGCGCGTGTAAACGGTATTAATGATCTGTTTGCCATGTTTGGCGGGCGTTATCAGACGCTGCAGGCTCAGTGTCTTGCCGATCCTGAATGCTCGCTGGAGCAGGCCCGCGAAAAGCTGTTGAACGAGATGGGGCGCGAGTCCACGCCATCCAATAAAAATACACCGGCTCATATTTATGCCGGTAACGGTAATTTTGTGGGGGACGGGATCCGCCAGGCGCTGATGGCGCGTGCCGGATTTGAAAAAACCGAACGTGATAATGTCTACAACGGGATGACCCTGCGTGAATATGCCCGTATGTCACTGACTGAACGGGGTATTGGGGTTTCCAGTTATAACCCGATGCAGATGGTCGGTGCGGCGTTCACACACAGTACGTCTGACTTCGGTAATATTCTGCTGGATGTTGCGAACAAAGCCATTCTGCAGGGCTGGGAAGATGCCCCTGAAACCTATGAACAGTGGACGCGGAAAGGTCAGTTGTCTGATTTTAAAATTGCCCATCGTGTGGGTATGGGGGGCTTCAGTGCTCTGCGTCAGGTGCGTGAAGGGGCGGAATATAAATACGTCACCACCGGAGATAAACAGGCCACTATTGCACTGGCGACCTATGGCGAGCTGTTCAGTATCACCCGTCAGGCCATTATCAATGATGATCTGAATATGCTGACCGATGTCCCGATGAAACTGGGCCGTGCGGCGAAATCCACTATTGCCGATCTGGTTTATGCCATTCTGACGTCTAACCCGAAAATCTCCACAGATAATGTAAGTCTGTTCGATAAAGCAAAACATGCAAACGTACTGGAGAGCGCTGCAATGGACGTGGCATCGCTGGATAAAGCCCGCCAGTTGATGCGCGTTCAGAAAGAGGGGGAGCGTCATCTGAATATTCGTCCTGCGTTCGTACTGGTACCGACGGCGATGGAGTCTGTTGCTAACCAGGTCATTCGCTCCTCAAGTGTCAAGGGGGCTGACATTAACGCCGGTATTATTAACCCGGTGAAAGATTTTGCGACCGTTATTGCAGAGCCTCGTCTTGATGATAACAGCCAGACCACCTTCTACCTGGCTGCGTCCAAAGGCTCCGATACTATTGAAGTGGCTTATCTCAACGGTGTGGATACGCCATATATTGATCAGATGGAGGGCTTCAGTGTGGATGGCGTGACAACGAAAGTGCGTATTGACGCCGGTGTCGCGCCAGTTGATCACCGCGGTCTGGTGAAATGTACGGCGTAAACGTCGCAGACAACAACTCTGATGGCCCGTAAGGGCTTTTTTTGTACCTGAAATCAGCCCCTGAACGGGGCTGTGCGGAGACAGTTATGGCAAAGAATTTTGTAGAAGAAGGAAAAACGGTGGCGATTGTTGCCAGTGCAGCCATCAGCAGCGGAGATCTGGTGCAGGTGGGTGATGTTTTTGCGGTGGCACTGACCGATATTCCACAGGGTGAAACAGGCGACGGCCTGACCGAAGGTGTGTTTATGCTGCCTAAGCTGAAAACGGATGACATGAAAACGGGTAAGAAGGTTTATCTGAAGTCCGGAAAAGTTCAGCTGACTAACAGCGGCTCTGATCCGCTGGTCGGGGTTGTCTGGGCAGATGCCGGAACCAGTGCAGAAGAAGTGCCGGTAAAACTCAATGTCTGATCCCTTTTCCCGGCTGGCAGCGCGTATGGATGCGATCACGGTCAGAAAGATGGGAAAGACAGCCTCGATTAATGATGTCGATATGACTGTGATCCCGGGAGAAACACTGGCAGAGCTGAATGCTCTGTCCGGACCTGCGGTATCTCTGGTGGTGTTTTCTTCGGGATACCGCCCACGGCGCGGGGATCGCGTTGTTTATGACGGACAACAATGGACGGTCACACGGCATGAACGCTTTAACGGTAAGCCAATGATCTTTATTGAGTAAAGAGGTGTGGGATGAAGGGGCTTGAGAATGCCATCCGCAATCTGAACAGCCTTGATACCCGTATGGTGCCACAGGCCAGCGCATGGGCGATAAACCGTGTGGCACAGAAAGCGGTCTCGGTTGCCACCCGGCAGGTTGCCGGGAATACCGTTGCGGGAGATAACCAGGTGAAAGGGATCCCCCTGAAACTGGTACGTCAGCGTGTCCGGGTGTTTAAAGCCAGTCCGTCAGGAAAAATGACGGCCAGGATCCGCGTTAACCGGGGCAATCTGCCCGCCATTAAGCTGGGGACAGCCCGGGTCAGACTGGCCCGGCGTGGTGGAAAACTGCAGTACCGTGGCAGTGTGCTGAAGGTGGGTAAATATCTTTTCCGGGATGCGTTTATTCAGCAACTGGCGAATGGTCGCTGGCATGTGATGCGGCGTATTGATGGCAAAAATCGTTACCCCATTGATGTGGTGAAAATCCCGCTGTCCGGACCGCTGACACAGGCATTTGAAGATGCCCGCGACCGCATCATTGCTGCGGAAATGCCGAAACAGCTGGGGTATGCACTGAAACAACAACTGAGGTTATGGCTGACCCGATGAACCGACATACACAAATCCGCCAGGCCGTACTGGCACGCCTTCGGGAACAGTGTGGAGACAGCGCCACGTTTTTTGACGGGCTTCCGGCATTTGTTGATGCGCAGGAACTGCCTGCCGTGGCGGTGTGGCTGAGTGATGCTCAGTACACCGGAAAAATGACGGATGAAGATGACTGGCAGGCTGTTCTGCATATTGCTGTCTTCATCCGGGCACAGGCACCGGATTCAGAGCTGGATATGTGGATGGAGAGCACCATTTTCCCGGCCCTGAATGATGTACCGGCACTTTCCGGACTCATCGACACCCTGATCCCACTCGGTTTTAACTATCAACGTGATAATGAGATGGCCACCTGGGCGATGGCGGAAATCACGTACCAGATCACGTACACGAATTAAGGAGGTGGCAATGACCACACCAAATCCACTGGCAAAAACGAAAGGTGCGGGAACGACGTTCTGGATGTACACCGGCAAGGGCGATGCGTTTGCGAACCCTTTATCGGACACTGACTGGCTGCGTCTTGCGATGGTGAAGGATCTGCAACCTGGCGAAATGACCGCTGATGCAGAAGATGACACTTATCTCGATGATGAAGATGCAGACTGGAAAACGACAACCCAGGGGCAGAAATCCGTCGGTGATACTTCGGCGACGCTGGCCTGGCGTCCGGGTGACAGCGGGCAGAAAAAACTGGTTCAGTTGTTCGACTCCGGTGAAGTCTGCGCGTTTCGTATCAAATATCCCAACGGTACTGTTGATGTTTTCCGTGGCTGGCTGAGTTCACTGGGTAAAACCATTGCCTCAAAAGACGTGATGACCCGCACCGTGAAAATCAGCGGTGTGGGGCGTCCATATCTGGCAGAGGAGGGCACTCAAACTGTGGGCGTTACCGGGCTGACGGTGGCACCGGCATCCGCCAGTGTCAATGTGGGAGCAACCACTACGCTGACCTTTACAGTAAAACCTGACGGAGCCAGTGACAAAGCGATCAGTGTGCATTCGACAGATCCACAGACAGCCACTGTGACCCTGAACGGACTTGTGGCCACGGTGAAAGGCGTGAAGCAGGGCAGTGTCAGCATTGTGGGCATGACTTCTGACGGCGATTTTGTGGCAGTGGCTACGGTGGCTGTCAGCGCCGCAGGTTAACAGGATGATACTCATCATTTGCCCCGGTTATTCGGGGCTTTTTTGCAGGTGGAGAACATGATGTTTCTGAAACAGGGCACGTTTAATTATGAAAAACAGTCCGTGGTGCTCAGTGAGCTGTCCGGGCTGCAGAGAATTGAATATCTGGCGTTTGTTCAGCAGCGAACGGCAAAGTTTGATGCCGGGGAGGGAGAACTGCCGGAGGCTGAACGACAGATTGCTTTTCTGCGGATGGGGATGGATATCAATGCCTGGCTGGTTTCCCGCTCACTGTGGAATGCGGATCAGTCTAAGGATGTAGAGACGCTTTGCGCATCCGTTATTACAACATGGTCGTATGATGCCCTGGGTGCGGGGGCGGAGATGGTTCTGTCGCTGAGCGGTATGGGGGCCATTGATAATGCCGGGGATGATGAGCATGAGGCGCTGACGCCGGAAAAGTCCTGACGCGGGAAATGCAGTTTGTCATGCGGCTTGCCCGGGAGTTCCGGCGGGCAGACTGGCGGCGGATGCTGTCGGAAATGTCGGCCACTGAGCTTGGTGAGTGGGGCGATTATTTCCGGATGCAGAGCTTCAGTGATGTGTGGATGGATGCGCAGTTTGCCTCGCTGAAGGCATTGATCGTGAGAATGGTGTCCGGCAGCAGTGATGCTGCGGTGGCTGATTTCAGCCTTTTACCGGAAGAGAACGGGATACCGGAGCGAACGGACGAAGAACTGATGCATCTTGGGGAAGGTATTTCCGGAGGTGTGCGTTATGGACCAGATAGCCAACCTGGTCATTGATTTGGGGATTGATGCGGCAGAGTTTAAAAATGAAATTCCCCGTATCAAAAACCTTCTGAATGGTGCAGCCAGCGATGCAGAACGGTCTTCTGCCCGTATGCAGCGTTTTATGGAGCGTCAGACTCAGGCCGCCCGGCAGACAATGCAGGCGGCTTCTTCGGCTGCAACAGCCGCATCCGTCCATGCGCAGACGGTGGAGAAGAGCGCACAGGCTCATGAACGCATGGCCCGCGAGGTGGAGCAAACCCGCCAGCGTATGGAGGCACTGAGCCAGAAAATGCGCGAGGAACAGGCGCAGGCCATGGCTCTGGCGGAGGCTCAGGATAAAGCGGCTGCCGCGTTTTATCGTCAGATTGACAGTGTGAAACAGGCCAGTGCGGGGCTGCAGGAATTACAGCGTATTCAGCAGCAGATCCGACAGGCCAGAAACAGTGGCGGGATTGGTCAGCAGGATTATCTGGCGCTGATTTCTGAGGTTACGGCGAAAACCCGTGTTCTTACGCAGGCTGAGGCAGAGGCTACCCGACAGAAAGTGGCGTTTATCCGTCAGCTTAAAGAGCAGGCAACCCGCCTGAATCTTTCTTCTTCTGAGTTGCTTCGTGCTAAGGCTGCCCAGCTGGGGGTAAGCAGTGCTGCAGAAGTGTATATCCGCAAAATGGAGCAGGCAGGAAAAGCCACGCATTCGCTGGGTCTGAAAAGTGCAGCGGCCCGCCAGGAGATAGGCGTTCTGATAGGTGAACTGGCTCGCGGCAATTTAGGGGCGCTGAGGGGATCCGGGATAACGCTGGCTAACCGTGCCGGATGGATAGACACACTGATGTCACCGAAAGGCATGATGCTGGGCGGGGTTATTGGCGGTATTGCCGCGGCCGTCTATGGTCTGGGTAAAGCCTGGTATGATGGTCAGAAGGAGGGGGAAGAATTTAACCGCCAGTTGTCGCTGACGGGGCATTATGCCGGAGTCACTGCCGGGCAGCTGTGGACGCTCAGTCGTGCTATTTCCGGGAATGGTATTACGCAACATGCTGCAGCCGGTGCGCTGGCTCAGGTGGTGGGGAGTGGTGCATTTCGTGGAAACGATATCGGTATGGTGGCGAGAGCTGCCGCACAGATGGAGCGATCGGTTGGCCAGTCGGTCAGCGATACCATAAATCAGTTTAAGCGGCTGAAGGATGATCCTGTAAATGCCGCGAAGGCTCTGGACAATGAGCTGCATTTTCTTACTGCCACTCAGCTTGAGCAGATACGCGTCCTTGGGGAACAGGGGCGGTCCAGTGATGCGGCACGGATAGCCATGTCTGCACTGGCAGAGGAAACCGGTCGACGTACTGCGGATATTGATAATAACCTCAATGCGCTGGGCAGTACGCTGAAGTATCTGTCTGATTTATGGAGTCGTTTCTGGGATGCGGCCATGAATATTGGTCGTGAAGACTCGCTGGATGAACAGATTACCGCTTTACAGGAGAAAGTGTCGCGGGCGAAAAGACTCCCCTGGACGGCATCATCTTCTCAGGTTGAATACGATCAGCAGCGTCTTAACGATCTTCAGGAGAAAAAACGCCAGAAGGATTTGCAGGATGCAAAAGAGCAGGCAGAGCGGAATTATCAGGAGCAACAGAAACGACGTAATGCTGAAAATGCTGCACTGAACCGGATGAATGAAACGGAAGCAGCACGACATCAGCGTGAAATTGCGCGTATTAATGCCATGCAGTACGCCGATCAGGCTGTCAGGGATGCGGCGATACAACGTGAAAATGAACGTTACGAGAAAGCCCTGGCATCCGGTAAGAAAAAAACACGCGAAACCCGTAATGATGAGGCCACCCGGTTATTGCTGCAGTACAGTCAGCAACAGGCACAGGTGGAAGGACAGATTGCTGCTGCCAGACAGTCAGCAGGCATTGCCACGGAAAGGATGACAGAAGCGCATAAACAGCTTCTGGCTCTGCAGCAGCGCATCAGCGACCTGGACGGGAAAAAACTGACGGCAGATGAAAAGAGTGTACTGGCCCGTAAAGATGAACTGATTCAGGCACTGACGCTGCTGGATGTAAAACAGCAGGAGCTTCAGAAACAGACGGCACTCAACGAGCTGAAGAAAAAAACAATTCAGCTGACCAGTCAACTGGCTGAAGAAGAGCGCGCTCAGCGTCAGCAACATGACCTGGATATCGCCACGGTGGGTATGGGTGATCAGCAGCGGCAGCGATATCAGGTACAACTGAGTCTTCGCCAGAAATACCAGCAACAGCTGGAGCAGTTGAGGCGGGATAGTGAGCAGAAAGGGACATATAACACGGATGACTACAGAAAGGCCGAGCAGGCGCTGACGGAGAGCCTGAACCGACAACTGAATGAGAATCGCCGTTACTGGCAACAGCTTGAAGTTGTGCAGGGTAACTGGAAAAACGGAGTCCTGCGTGCATTTCAGGATTTTACCGTGGATGCAGATAATACGGCAGGAACAGCAGAACAGGTGTTCTCGTCAGCCTTCAGCAACATGGGAAATGGCCTGGCAACTTTTGTCACTACCGGCAAACTCAATTTCAAATCCTTCACCTCTTCTGTGCTGTCAGATATGGCGAAAATCCTGGCGCAGGCAACCATGATGAAATCGATAAAAGGGATTGGCAGTGTACTGGGATTTGATCTCAGCAGCCTTTCCCTGAATGCCAATGGGGGGATTTATCAGTCTGCTGATTTGAGTCGTTACAGTGGCACGGTGGTTAACCGTCCGACGTTTTTTGCTTTTGCAAAAGGTGCAGGTGTGATGGGGGAAGCTGGGCCTGAAGCCATTCTGCCACTGCGTCGTGGTGCTGACGGTAAGCTGGGGGTTGTGGCGGATATTGGTGGTTCAGGTATGGCGATGTTTGCCCCGCAGTACAACATCGAGATCAATAACGATGGCACGAACGGGCAGATAGGTCCGGCTGCCCTGAAGGTGGTTTATGACCTCGGGAAAAAAGCGGCAGCGGACTTTATGCAACAGCAGGCCCGTGATGGTGGTCGGTTAAGTGGAGCATATCGGTAATGGAGACGTTTCACTGGAAAGTGCGCCCGGATATGAATGTGGTATCAGAGCCGAAAGTGGTGACAGTGAAGCTGGGCGATGGTTATGAACAGCGTCGTGCGGCGGGACTGAATAACCAGTTGTCGACTTACAGCGTGACGATACGTGTTCGTAAATGTGAACACCCATCTTTAAAAGCCTTTCTGGAACGGCACGGTGGCGTCCGCGCATTTCAGTGGACGCCACCTTATGACTGGAAGCCGATCAGGGTGGTTTGTCGTAAATGGTCGGCAAGCGTGGGGGCGCTGTGGGTAACCATAACGGCAGATTTTGAACAGGTCGTGGCATAGGAGGCCATGATGCAGGATATTCCACAGGAAACACATCATGAGACGACACGCCTCACTCAGTCAGCCCAGGTGGTGCTCTGGGAAATCGATCTGACAGAGGTCGGTGGTGAACGTTATTTTTTCTGTAATGAGCAGAACGAAAAAGGTGAGCCGGTCACCTGGCAGGGGCGGCAGTATCAGGCATACCCCATTCAGGGGACAGGATTTGAACTGAACGGCAAGGGCAGTGCTGCCCGTCCGACACTGACGGTTTCTAACCTGCACGGTATGGTCACCGGTATGGCGGAAGATCTGCAGAGTCTGGTCGGCGGAACGGTGGTCCGGCGTAAGGTTTACGCCCGTTTTCTGGATGCGGTGAACTTCGTCAACGGAAACAGTGATGCCGACCCGGAGCAGGAGGTGATCAGCCGCTGGCGCATCGAGCAGTGCAGTGAACTGAGTGCGGTCAGTGCTTCTTTTGTACTGTCCACGCCGACGGAAACGGACGGTGCTGTTTTTCCGGGGCGTATCATGCTGGCCAACACCTGCACCTGGACCTATCGCGGTGATGAGTGCGGTTATAACGGTCCGGCTGTCGCGGATGAATATGACCAGCCGACGTCCGATATCACGAAGGATAAATGCAGCAAATGCCTGAGCGGCTGTAAGTTTCGCAATAACGTCGGCAACTTTGGCGGTTACCTTTCCATTAACAAACTTTCGCAGTAAATCCCATGACAGAGACAGAATCAGCGATTCTGGCGCACGCCCGGCGATGTGCGCCAGCGGAGTCGTGCGGCTTCGTGGTGAGAATGCCGGAGGGAGAAAGATATTTTCCCTGCGTGAATATCTCCGGTGAGCCGGAGGCGTATTTCCGGATGGCTCCGGAGGACTGGCTGCGGGCAGAAATGCAGGGTGAGATTGTGGCGCTGGTCCACAGTCACCCC
>Ga0129315_1000700_pt1 | contig 21745 bp, 21 predicted proteins | sample Cm827metagenome_FD_94432 | JGI IMG/M metagenome (GOLD analysis project Ga0129315, IMG submission 94432) | Eastern black-and-white colobus group fecal microbial communities from Wisconsin, USA - Cm827 metagenome | ecosystem: Host-associated > Mammals > Digestive system > Large intestine > Fecal...
TAAGAGGAAGCATTTGGGTATAAGTTGTGACGGCGAGAAGATAAAGCCTCCCTCCCAGAGGGACGTTTGGAATCGTCGCCACCTGTGGTGGATTCAGACGATGAAAAACGCCGAAGGTTGGCGCGACGAAGGAGCGACGGAAGGCGTAAACTGCCGCAAGCCTAACTGAAAACCTCTTTTTCGGAACATCCCCGGATGTTCCGTTTTTGTATATAAAGTCCTCTCTTCGGCCATCCTTCTTTCCAAAGGGAGGGATACCATGCTTGAAACCGTGAAGACCCGCCTGCATCAGGCGCGGGAGTGGCTGATGGATTATGCCTATCTGGTGACGCTCGGCGCGATGATCGCCGTCATCGCAGGCACAGCGCTCTACACCGATCATCTGCGCAGTCAGCAAAACGTGCAGGCCGCCGCCCCCGCGCCGGAGGTTTCCTCCTCTCCCACGCCGCAAATCAGCCCCATCCCCGTGCCGACGCTTGCGCCCATCTGCATGCCGTCCGCGGCCGGTTCCGTTCGCCCCGTCTCCGGCAGACAGATTCGCGGCTTCTCCTCTCAGCCCGTATTCTGGCAGGGTCTTGACTGCTGGCAGTCGCATTCCGCTGTGGATTTGGCCGCCGAAGCGGGCGAAACCGCCGTCTGCATGCGCGACGGCGTGGTGCTCTCCTGTGTCCGCGACGAGCTTTGGGGCTGGAGCGTCGAAATCCGGCAGACGGATGAAAACGTCTGCACCTATGCGGGGCTTTCCTGCGTGCTTGTGCAGGCGGGGCAGACCGTCGCACGCGGTCAGGCGCTCGGCGATGTGTTGGCGCGCATTCCGGCGGAAAGCGAGCTTGGCCCGCATATGCACCTTTCGCTTGCGCGCGACGGGCAATGGGTCGATCCCGCTTCAACCTTGCCCGAAGCTTAGTTTTTTTGCGATTTGCTGAAAAAGGAACTTCCGAAATACATCCAATAATGGTATACTAAGCTTTGGAATAACCCTCGTCCGAGGGATACGAAGGAGAATACGCGTGCTTGATTTTCTCGGACGCATCAGCGCGTATTGGGCCGGGCTTCCCAGTCTGCATCTGCTGCTGTTTGTGCTGGTCATCTGGGTCGTCTTCGCCCTGATTCTGCTGGCCGACGCGCGAAACAAGCTCAATCAATGGTGCTTCATTGGCGGCATGGCGTTCAGCGTCGGCGTATTCAAAGAATATCTGTATTACGGCATCGGCCCGTCGCTCATCGCCTCCGGCGCATGGACAGTTTCCGGCGCTCAACTGCTGTATTCCATTCTGAGCGCCGCGTTTTATCTGCTGTCCATCCCCTGTGTGCTGATGTTCGCTTTTTATTTTGCGCGGCTGAATCAAACGCGCGTCTTTCCGCTGCTGCGCGTTGCCGTCTGGCTCCCGGCCGTCTATTTGGGTCTTCTCTTCCCGCCCGTACGCACGCTGCCGCTTCAAAGCGATCCCGTCTTCTGCCTGAGCATCGCGGGCTACAACTGGCTCGGCGGCGGCGCCGCCTCGGCCGTCATGCTGTGCGCGCTTCGCTCAGATCGGCGCAGCAGCCTTTATCGCCAGCGCCGCCTTGTGGCCGTCAGCATTCTGCTTCCGCTCTGGGTATGGCTCGTCGCGGCTTTTCCCTATCACGCGCTCGGCATTTCAAACCTGAGCAAAATCTGGCAGATTGAGCTGCCCGTCGTGCTGTTCATTCTGGTTTTCTTTTTGTATCATGCCTTTCGCGAGGGCATCTGGGGCATGCGTCTGCGCCGGGAAACCTATGATTGGAGCGGCAGCCGCGGCGAAGTTTTGCAGCGCAACACGCAGTATGTCGCCCATGCGCTCAAAAACGATCTCAACAAAATCGACTGGTGTACGGCGCTGCTGGATGAACAGATGCCCGGCAACCGCGAAGTCGATATCATCCGCCATTCGGTCGAACACCTGCGCGCGCTCATTTGCCGCACAAAAACGCACACCGACCGCGTCACGCTGGAACCCGATTTCTGCGACGTGCGCGCGCTGTTTGAGCAGCTCATCCACGAAACCCCGCACGCCCCTGCGCTGACCCTTGAGGTTGCCGCGTGCGACGATGCGCCGCTTTTCTGCGACAAAACCCATATCCATGAAACGCTGACCAACCTCATCAGCAACGCTTCCGAAGCCATGCGCGGCTCAGGCAGAATTACGCTTTCCTATACCCATGCAAAACCCGCGCGCAAGGCGGTCATTTCCGTGTCCGATAACGGTCCGGGTATGACGCCGGAACAACAGAAGCGCATCTTTGAGCCGTATTTCACCACCAAATCATCGGGCGAAAATTTCGGTCTCGGTCTGTATTACTGCCAAAACGTCATGAACGCGCACGGCGGAAGCATCAGCGTCAGATCCACGCCCGGCGAAGGAAGCACCTTCTCGCTGCGGTTTCATTCCTCTCCCGAAGAAAGGACACGTCCGTGAAGAAGACCCGCATTTTGTTTGTCGAAGACGATCTGGATTATCGTTACCTGATTGAACGCGAGCTTGAAAAGGAAAAGGATTTTGAGCTTTGCGCAGCCTGTTCGGACGGAGAAACCGCCGTTCAGGCCGCGCTGCTCCACCAGCCGGATATCGTTCTGATGGATTTAAGCCTGGGCAATTCCGCTTTGAACGGCGCTGAAGCCGCGCGCGAAATCCGGCTGCAAACCGATTCCCGCGTCATCATCCTAACCTCGCACGAAAACTATGACACGGTGATTCACGCCAGCACGCAGGCGTTGGCTTCCGCTTATCTGTTCAAAAGCAATTTTTCGGTGCTCATTCCAACGATCCGTGAAACTGCGCGCGGCGTCACCCCGCAGGCCCAGTTGATCTGTTCGGCGCTGCTTGCCCCGCTGACGAACGCGGAACGCAGCGTCCTGCTCCGCATTCTCGGCGAGGATGTCAGCCTGCATTCCTCCAGCAAAACCATCTCCAACCAGCAGACAGGCATTCTGCGCAAGCTGGATCTGCCCGGCCGCAGAGAGCTGACGCATATTTTCAAAGCCTATGGTTTTCAAAAAGCGGAAAACAGTCCCGTTTCTTTCTGAGCAACGCAAAAAGCAGCCCTGCGAAATTCGCAGGGCTGCTTTCATCAGTCAGAGGGAATTACTTGTTGTCGGCCTGAATCGCTTCCGCCGCAGTACGGCCGGAAACGAAGATCTCAACGATGGCGTTACCGCCGAGACGGTTGCCGCCATGGATACCGCCGGTGACCTCGCCAGCTGCATACAGGCCGGGGATCACGTTGCCATCAGCATCCAGCGCATGGCGCTCGGTGTCAACCTTGATACCGCCCATGGTATGGTGAGTGGACGGAGCCATGAAGCGGATACGCAGCTCCACGCCGTCGAGCTTGTAGGTTTCCGGCAGATAATTGCCGTTCTCGTCCTTATCGGCAGAACCGATCAGAGCGTTCGGGTTGGTCTTCTTCACGCCTTCCGGCTGCTCGCCAGCCATGATGGCCTTGTCGTAGTTCTCGATGGTCGCGCGCACGGTGTCCGCGTCGGTCTCAAGACCGAGGGAGTTGAACAGCTCGGCGAGCTGATCGACGGTGCGCACGTACTGACGCCACTCGACGTCCTCGTTGCCGTAGAGGTACGGGCCAGGGATCTTGGAACCGGCGTTGGCAATCTCGATGAACACGCCCTTGGTGCCGTTATGCTCGATGCCGTTGCGGAACTCGGCCAGAGAGAGCACGTCGCGCTCGGAGGTCTCGTCCACGAAACGCTTGCCGGTGGTCGGGTTGAGGTAGATCGCGTAGTTGCCGCCGCCAAAGGCAAGGTTGCCGTCGTCGATCCAGCTGATCGGCATCATCTGGGTGTAGCCCATGCCGGTCACGTCAGCGCCAGCCGCCTGAGCCATCGTGATGCCGTCGCCCTTGAGGGAAGAACGGTTGGTGGTCTTGGTGCTGGTGGAGAGGTAATCGCTGGACCAGTACACGTTGGTATCCACGACCATCTGGAGGTTCGCGGCATAGCCGCCGGTCGCGATGACAACGCCCTTGGTCGCATGCGCAGTCACAGGCGTGCCGTCATACTGGGTGGCCTTCACGCCGGTCACCTTGCCGTCCTCAACGATCAGCTCTTCCGCGGTGGTGCGGAGCATGATCTTGTTGGAAGCGGCGGTCTCGGAGGTCGCCAGCACGGTGTTCATCGGCGCCTTGAAGTAGGTGCCCCAGCGGCCCGGATAATCCACGCCGTCGATGGTCGCGCCGACGAACTCGTTCTCACGATACCAGAGCGCGCCGATCAGGGTCGGCTGGGTATCCTCAACGAAGGTGGAGCCCTGCGCTTCGAGCCACTGCTTGAGCGTCTGGCCGCCCTCGATGAACTGCTTCACGAGGTCATAGTCGCCGTAAATCCAGCTGCTCATGTCCGCAGACGGACGCAGGCCGCCGTAGTAGGTCTGGAAGATGTGCAGGTTGACGGTGGAGAACAGGGTCAGCTGGCCCGCGCCCGCTTCAACCTTCGGCTCCGCCCAATCGAGATAAGCCTGAATCTCAGCCTTCAGATCCTTGAGGGTCTGGAGGTACTCGGCATGCACGCCGTGCTTGGACAGCTCGGCGATGTCGCCCGCCACGAACTCATGATCCTTATAGTAGCCCTCGTCGAACGGCTCTTCGGACCAGTTCAGGATGGTCTTCAGCTCGTCCAGAGTCGCGACGCTCTCGACGACCTTGTTATAGGTGTTGCCGTCATAGCCCACGCCGGTGGTCGCATCCGGATCGGCCGGATCCCATACGAGGTAAGGCATGACGCTCTGATACTGACCGCCGGAAACCAGCGTGTTGCCGCCGACTTCCGCGTTCTTTTCGATGACCAGAACGGTGTTGCCGTCCTGCGCGGCCTGCGCCGCCGCCGCGATGCCAGCGCCGCCCGCGCCGACGACGACCACATCATAGGTCTCCTCGATCGCGGCCTGCGCCTCGTGCTTCACGGTCGCAGCCTTGAAGGCGTCCATGTTCGTGCAGCCCGCCTGCTCGGCAGCGTCGTTCACCGCGTTGCGGATCGCGTTGCTGGAGAAGGTCGCGCCGGAAACGCCGTCCACGCCCGTGCCGTTCGCAGCCAAAATGTCCGCGATCACCGGCTCGAAGGCAACGTTGCCCACGTGATCGGTTTCCTTGTTCGCGCCGACCTCGATGGCGGTCACGGCGCTGTCGGAGAAGGTCACGGAGACCTCAACCGGGCCGTTGTAGCCCTTCGCGGTGCCGGTGTAGGTGCCGGCAGTGAAGGCCACAGCCGCATCGTTCGCAACGGCTTCGCCCTTCGCCTCGGCCAACGCCTTGGCCAGCGCGTCCTTCACGGCGGTGCTGGTCACGGTCGCGCCAGCCGTCGCATCGACAGCGTCAGCGTCGGACACGCCCACCAGAGAGGTGTTATAGCCCTCAATCGCAGCGCCGCCCAGCGTCGGGGTTTCACCCTCGCCGGTCACGGTGACAGCGGTCACTTTTTCTTCGTCCACGGTCACCTTGACGGTTACAGCGCCGCCAAAGCCCTGCGCGGACGCTTCATACTCGCCCGGCGTAAACGTCGCAGCCAGACCGGCAGCGAACGGCACGACGGCCATCGCAGAAGCAAGCACCACAGATGCAAGTTTCTTCATTTGACAAAACCTCCTCATAGGTCGACAACCCCGCCTGCAAACTCCGCATGCTTTTTCGCGCAAAGCATGCCGCCGCAAGCTTTTGGTGTATCTGTTATATTAACACGTCTGATTGCATTCGTCAATTTGTTTGCATACGAAAGATACGCATTATTTTCTAAAGCGGCTTTAGATTCAGCCTCTTCCGTCTAGGCTTCGTCGTTCTGCCTTCCTTTAAGAGAGAGGCAGGCTATCAGAATGCCGACGGTCTGTCAGCGAAGCTGACTGAGAAAGTCGGACTTAAAATTCAAAAACTCCGTCTCCCAAACGGGAAACGGAGCGTTATCAGCCCTTTGCTCAGCCCAGATACGCCTTGCGCACCGCGTCGTCGTGCATGAGCGTGTCGGCGCTGCCTTCCTTGACAATGTGGCCGGTTTCCAGCACATAGGCGCGGTTGGCAATGGAAAGCGCCATCTGCGCGTTCTGCTCAACCAGCAGAATCGTCGTGCCGGTCTGATTGAGTTTCAGGATGATCTCAAAAATCTGTTCCACCAGAATCGGAGCCAGACCCATGGACGGTTCGTCAAGCATCAGCAGCTTCGGCTTGCTCATCAGCGCGCGGCCCATGGCGAGCATCTGCTGTTCGCCGCCGGAGAGCGTGCCGGAAATCTGGCGCTGGCGCTCTTTCAGGCGCGGAAACTGCTCGAACACCTGATCCAGCGACGCGGCGATTTCGCCTGCCGGGCGCGTATAGCCGCCCATCTCAAGGTTCTCGCGCACGCTCATCTGCTGGAAGACGCGCCGCCCCTCCGGGCAGAGCGCAAGGCCGAGCGAAACGACTTTGTTCGCGGGCGTGGTGGTGACGTCGTGGCCCTCAAAGGTGATGCTGCCGCTCTTAGGCTTGAGCAGACCCGCGACGGTATTCATCGTGGTGGACTTGCCCGCGCCGTTCGCGCCGATCATCGTGACAATCTCTCCCTGATTGACCTCGAAGGAGACGCCTTTGATGGCATGAATGCTGCCGTAATAGACGTTAAGCCCTTCAACCTTCAGCATGCTCATGGCTCACTGCTCCTTCCGTTTGCCCAGATAGGCCTCGATGACCACCGGGTTATTCTGAATTTCCTCCGCCGTGCCCTTGGCGATGATCTTGCCGTAATTGAGCACGCAGATGCCTTCGCAGATGCCCATGACCAGGCTCATGTCGTGCTCGATGAGCAGGATGGCGATGTGGAACTGATCGCGGATCTTGGTGATGTTTTCCATCAGCTCTTCGGTCTCATGCGGATTCATACCCGCCGCCGGTTCGTCCAGCAGCAGCAGCGACGGGTTGGTCGCCAGCGCGCGAACGATTTCCAGTCGGCGCTGCGCGCCATAAGGCAGGCTGCCCGCCTGATGGTTCGCCAGATCCTGCATATCGAAAATGCTCAGCAGATCGAGCGCGCGCTCGTGCATTTCGCGCTCGCCGCGCCAATAACCCGGCATGCGGAAAATCCCGGAGAACATGCCGTACCGCACCTGATTGTGCAGGCCGATGCGCACGTTGTCCTCGACGGACATGTTATCAAACAGGCGGATATTCTGGAACGTGCGCGCGATACCCAGCTTGTTGGCCTGCGCGGTGTTCATGCCCGCAGTATCGCGGCCATTGAGCAGAATCGTGCCCATCGTCGGCTGATACACCTTAGTCAGCAGGTTGAAGACGGTGGTCTTGCCCGCGCCGTTCGGGCCGATCAGGCCGGCGATTTCCGTCTTGCCGATAATCAGGTTGAAATCCTCGACGGCATGCAGGCCGCCGAAATCGATGCCCAGGTTGCGCGCCTCCAGCACGGGGCGCTCATGAAAATCGCGTTCGGGGATGATGCCATGGCTGGGCGCCGGAACCATCCTGGTCGCGGCGCGCTTCTTCGTCTCCGTCATGCCTCGTCAGCCTCCTTCTTCTGCCCCTTCTTATGCGGGATGATGCGCTGCACCAGACTGCGCAGCGTCGGGTTGTTCGTGGCCAGCATGACCAGAATCAGCACGATGGCATAGATGAGCATGCGGTAATTGGCAAACGCGCGCAGCAGCTCAGGCAGGATGGTGAGCAGCGTCGCGGAGATGATCGAGCCGCGGATGTTGCCGATGCCGCCGAGCACGACGAACACCAGCACGAGGATGGACGTATCAAACTTGAACTTGGACGCGGCGACGGTGGAGAAATTCAGGCCGTAGAGCGCGCCCGCCATGCCCGCCAGCACGGCGGAGGTGACAAACGCCATCATCTTGTACTTCGTCACATTCAGGCCCATCGCTTCCGCCGCAATGCGGTTGTCGCGGATGGCCATGATCGCACGGCCGGAACGGCTGTCAATCAGGTTGAGCACCACGAACAGCGTGAACAGCACGAGCGCAAAGCCCATGCCGAACGTCGCGATTTTGGTCACGCCCGTCGCGCCCGCGGGGCCGTTGACCAGCAGCTTGCCCGGCACGTTCGGGTTATTGAACGCGATATGCAGCGCGCTGCCGTCCAGGGAGATATACAGGCAGTTGATGACATTGCGGATGATCTCGCCGAACGCCAGCGTAACGATGGCGAGGTAGTCGCCGCGCAGACGCAGCACCGGAATGCCGATCAGCACGCCCGCAATGCCTGCCGCCACGCCGCCAGTCAGAATCGCCAGCAGCAGGCAGACGGTTTCGTTGGCCAGTCCCACACCCTTGCTCAGCCACATGGCCATCACGATGCCGGAGAATGCGCCGACGCTCATAAAGCCCGCGTGACCGAGGCTCAGTTCGCCGGAAATGCCGACCGTCAGGTTCAGCGAAACAGCCATGACGATATACGCGCAGATCGGCACAAGCTGACCTTTGAGCGAGCGGGTCATCGCGCCGGTGGAAATCATCACCTGGCAGGCGATAAACGCCGCGACGACCATGCCGAACGTGATCAGGGTGCTGCGGAATTTTTTGCTTCTCATGGATTTCACCTCACACTTTCTCGCGCACGGGCTTGCCCAGCAGGCCGGTCGGCTTGACGAGCAGCACGAGGATGAGCACGGCGAACACAAGCGCGTCGCCCAGCTCGGTGGAGACATAGGCCTTGCCGAGAATCTCGATCACGCCCAGCAGCACGCCGCCGATCATCGCGCCCGGAATGGAGCCGATGCCGCCGAATACAGCCGCCGTAAACGCCTTAATGCCCGGCATGGAGCCGGTCGTCGGCTGGAGCGTCGGGTAAGCGGAGCAGAGCAGCACGCCCGCAACGGCGGCCAGCGCCGAGCCGATGGCGAAGGTCATGGAGATCGTCGCGTTGACGTTAATGCCCATCAGTTCCGCCGCGCCCTTATCTTCGGAGACTGCGCGCATGGCCTTGCCGAACTTGGTTCGGCCGGTAAACAGGGTGAGCGCCACCATGATGACGATATTGGCGAGCACGGTGACGATGGTGCCGCCGGAGATGACGAGCTGGCCGTCCATCAGGTTGATGGAGCCGAGGGTGATCACGGACGGATAGCTCTTCGGCGCGGAACCCCAGATGAGCAGCGCGCTGTTTTGGAGGAAGTAGCTCACGCCGATGGCGGTGATCAGCACGGCCAGCGACGGCGCCTGGCGCAGCGGCTTATAAGCCAAGCCCTCGATAACAATGCCCAGCGCGGTACACGCGACCATCGCAAGCACAACGGAGACGAGCGCGGGCAAGCCGAGGTACTGCATGGCGCAGAAGGAGACATACGCGCCGATCATGATGACGTCGCCATGCGCAAAGTTGAGCATTTTAGCGATGCCGTACACCATCGTATAACCCAGCGCGATGATGGCGTAAACGCTTCCCAAGCTGATGCCGTTGATCAGGTAGGAAAGAAACAATGTCATTTCATTCACCTCATTTGCTTGAGTAGGGGGAGATTGAAAAAGCGGGGGAGAACGTTGGGGGTGTTATTGGGGCTTTGCCCCAGACCCCACCAAGAACCTGAGGTTCTTGGATTTCCCCTATCATTTATCGCTGCGCGATAAATGAGGAGAGAATTATATGGCTACGGACAGTATGTTTTGATTGCACAGCAATCAATCTGGCGGGAAGTCCAGAAACCTCAGGTTTCTGGCAGGGTTCGGGACGGAGTCCCGATCGTTCCTCCCCCCTGATACAACAAAAGTACATGGCTCCGGCTGACCGAAACCATGTACGCTGAGATTGCTTATTTACTCCGCGCTGACGTAAGCGCCATCCTTGATGACAACGGCAGTCGGGGTCTTGGTGACACTGCCGGTGGCGTCCCAAGTCATGGTACCGGTCAGGCCCTCCACCTGAATCTCCTGCATGGCGGTGATGACCATATCGCAGGCATCCTCAACAGAGGTATCGGCGGTCACGCCCGCCTTCTCGCAGGCAGCGGCCAGCGCGTAGATGCCGTCATACGCATCCGCAGCGAACTGGTTCGGCACGCCGCCGAACTGCTCCTGATACTTGGTGACGAAAGACACGGTCTTCTCGTCCTGAGCGTCCGCGGCGAACGGCGTCAGCATCATCAGACCCTCGGCCAGGCTGGTGTCAAAGCCCTCGATGGCGAGGATACCGTCCATGCCGTCGCAGCCGAAGAAGATCGGCGCATAGCCCATCGTGTTGGCCTGCATGAGGATCATGGAAGCCGGGGTGTAATAAATCGGCAGGAACACGAGATCGGCGCCCGCTTCCTTCGCGGCAGTCACCTGCACGGAGAAATCGGTGGTGTCGTCAGTGAAGGTGGACACGGCGACGATATCAAGACCCAGCTCCTTGGCCTTCGCGTCGAAGGTCTGATAGATGCCGGTGGAATATGCGTCGGCGTTGTTGTAAATCACGGCAACCTTAGTAGCCAGGTTATGCTCGGAGATATACTGAGCGGAAGCGGTGCCCTGCGCCGGATCGGTGAAGCAGACCTGATACACATTGTCCTTGTCGGCGGTGACGTCCGCGGAAGAAGCGGACGGCGTCAGCATGAACACGCGGTCCTCATACGCCTGCGCGCCGACGGCAATGCAGGGGTTAGTGGTGACGGTCGCCAGCATCATCTGCGCGCCCCAGTCAAGCAGGTTGTTGTAGGCATTGACGGACTTCTCTGCGTCTGCCTCGTCGTCCTGCGCGTTCAACTCATACTGCTGACCGCCCAGCGCGTTCAGCTCGTCGATGGCAATCTGCGCGCCGTTGGCGACGGCCGTGCCGTAAATGGCGGCGGCGCCGGTCAGCGGGCCGATTTCGCCGATCTTGATCGCGCCGTCGGCCATTGCCATAGACGCGCTCATCGTCATCACAGCGGCCACAGCCGCAGCAAGCATCTTCTTCATAATCCAATTCCCCCTATACAGGATGTAAGAGATTTCAGCGGGGGCTTTTGTTGTCCTCGCCGTTGATAGGTGGTATTATACAGCAATCGTTCACGCAAAACAAGCGGATTCTTTCAGTTTTCTTCACTTTTCTGATGAATGTTTTTCACTTTTTAATTTTCTTTTTGCAGTCAGTTGCAATTCATTGCCTATTTTCACCAAAAAACAGCGTTTTTTGATGGAGCTTGCAAATTCGTCTGTTCTCACGGGCTTTCGGCGGCATTCAGGCATTTTAAGCTATACAACGGCGCTTTTTTCTTTTATAATAGGATGGAAAACAGATTTTTTCCGACGCGCGGATGAAATACTGCGCTGTTCCCTTTAAACGAAGAAGCGAGGGCTCCGTATGAATAAGCGCCGTCTGATTCCCCTGTTCGCCGCCTTTGTGCTTTGGGGCAGTCAATACGTTATTTCCAAAATCGCGCTGCGCACCGTCCCGCCAGTGACGCTGCTGGCGCTTCGATATCTGGTCTCCGTTCCCGCGCTTTTCATCGTGCTGCGCCTGCGTCATGCGCTGACCCCCGTGAAAAAAGGCGACTGGCCGATTCTCTTTGCCATCGGCTTTACGGGGTATTTCGCGAGTTTCTGCCTGCAAATGCTGGGCATCAACCGGCTGACCGGTTCGGTCTCCTCCCTGCTGGGCGCGATGAACCCCATCTTCATTCCGATTCTGGCCGCTTTCTTCCTGCACGAGCGCATTATGCCCGCCAAAATTGCCTGCGTGGCGCTGTCGATGGCCGGCGTGGTCGTCATCGTCGGCGTGGACGGCACGGTAGACGCATCCGGCGCGCTGCTGATGCTCGCCAGCGTCTTTCTCTGGTCTACCGCTTCTATCATCATCCGGCGCGTCAGCGGGCGATACGATCCCATGCAGATCGCGCTGATCGCCATCCTCTGCGCGCTGCCGTTTACCGGGGGCTGGTCGCTCATCGAGCTGCAAAGCGCCCCCTGCTCTTTCACGCTCGAAAGCGTGCTCGCCGTGCTCTACATGGGCGTGCTCGGCACCGCCGTCACCCATTCCCTCTGGAATTACAGTCTCCGCGTGATGGACGCGAGCTTCTGCTCCATGTTCTACCCCATGCAGCCGCTCGTCTCTTCGATTTTGGGCGTTCTGTTTCTGCACGAAGCCATCACACCCGGCTTCGTTATCGGCGCGCTGATGATCTGCTGCGGCATCGTGGCGGCGGTGATTTCCGCCAAACCCCGGAAAGCGTGATTTCGGGACTAGCCATCGTCCGGTTTTTACGTTATAATCATATGGATTTTGCATTTTGTTTTTCAAAGGTGAACGCATGATATTCAATTCGTTTTCGTATTTGATCTTCTTCCCGGTCGTCACGCTGCTTTACTTCGTTCTGCCGAGGAAAATCCGCTGGATCTGGCTGCTGGTGAGCAGCTATTACTTCTATATGAATTGGCACGCGGAATACGCGCTGCTGATGGCCGCAAGCACCCTCGTCACCTACATCTGCGCGCTGGCGGTTTCCCGCATTGCAAAGCCGAAGGCGCGCAAAGCGGTGCTCGTCGGCGGCATCGTCTTCAACCTCGGCATGCTCGGCTATTTCAAATATACCGGCATGTTCATCGACGTTCTGAACCGCGTGTGCGGCGCATTGGGCTTTGCGCTGCGTCTGCCGCAGGTGGATATTCTGCTGCCGGTAGGCATCAGCTTCTTCACCTTCCAGGCGCTGGGCTACATGATCGACGTCTACAAGGGCCGGACGAAGGCCGAAACCAATCTTTTCCGCTATGCGCTGTTCATCTCGTTCTTTCCCCAGCTGGTGGCCGGCCCGATTGAGCGCAGCAACCGTCTGCTCAGGCAGCTCGCCGAACCGCATGATTTCGATTTCAGGCGTGCGCGCGACGGCCTGCTGATTATGCTGCTGGGTTTCTTTGAAAAGGTCGTTATCGCCGACCGCGCCGCGATCTACGTCAACGCGATTTTCGGCAACTGGGTCGAATCTTCCGGCGCGCAGATTGCGCTGGCGACCGCCGTATTCGCCGTGCAGGATCTCTGTGACTTTGCGGGATACAGCTACATCGCCATCGGCACGGCCAAGGTGCTGGGCGTAGAGCTGATGACCAACTTCCGCCAGCCGTATTTCGCGCACTCGGTCACCAATTTCTGGGCGCGCTGGCACATCAGCCTCAGCTCGTGGTTCCGCGATTACGTTTATGTGCCGCTCGGCGCGGGACGCAGGGGCGAAAAGCGCAAGGCATTCAACGTGATGGCGGTTTACACGCTCAGCGGTTTATGGCACGGCGCAGCGCTCAAATATGTCGCGTGGGGCATGCTGAATGGTGCTTTGCAGGTCGTCGAGGGCATTCTGCCGCAGAAGCGCCCCAAACGGCTGATCAAGCTGCATCATGTTGCCAACGTGTTGTGGACGGATTTTTTGATTCTCATCACGATGCTGATTTTCCGCGCGACCTCGATGAGCGCAGCACTGGGCATGCTCTGGCGCATTCCGACAGCGTGGCGCGCGCCCGCTCTGGCAACGGGTTTCTCCGGCATGCAGGCGCTCTGCCTGGGCGTCTGCATGGCGATTCTGTTTGCCATCGAACTGCTGCATGAAAAGCGCAAAACGCTGACCCAGCTCACCGACCGCCTGCCCCTTTTGGCGCGCGGCGCGCTCTACGTGCTGGCCATTCTGGCGATTGCCGTCTTTGGCATTTGGGGGCCGGGGTACAGCGCGCAGGCGTTCATCTATTTCCAGTTTTAAGGGGATACGTGCGGGACTCTTCCCCGCGCCGCGGCAGGAGTCTGAGGTTCTTGGTTTGGGACGGAGTCCCGACGTGATCCCGTTTTAATTCAGAAAGGGTATCTATGAAACGCATTCTTTCCGTCGTTCTGCTCCTCCTCGCCGTCGTCGGCGGCCTGCTTCTCTGCGACCGTGCAACCCGGCGCGACGACGCGGAGCGCAAATTCGGGTCGTTCTTTTCCGAAAAGCAGGACATCGACGTGTTTTTCATGGGCACGAGCCACGTACTCGACGGCGTAACCCCGATGGAGCTTTGGCGCGACTACGGCATTTCCGCTTATAACATGGCGACGTCCTCCGAAACGCTGGGCATGACCGAACAGATTTTGAAGCTGTGCATCCAAACGCATAAGCCGAAAGTCGCGGTCATCGACGTATATTACATCGATAAACCGGACGATCTGGAATGGACGTACAGCTACCGCCACCTGTTTTTCGACGCGGTGCCGCTGTCTCCGGCCAAGTTTGACGCCGTGCGCGCCATCCTGCCCAAAGGCGAATGGCTTGAATTTATGATGCCTTTCTCGCTTTATCACAGCCGTTGGGAAGAGCTGCTTTCCGGCCAAAGCACCCGGCTGGTGGATTGCGAACCTTTCATGATGGGCAGCGAAATGCGCGTCGGCCACGGCGACCCGCTCCCGTATACCCGCACGCACGACGTCGCTGCCGATGAACTGCCCGGCGAAGCGGCGCTCAGACGGATCATCGATACATGCAGATCAAACGGCATCGAGCCTGTCCTGATGGCCTTGCCCGCGCCGGTTTCCGAGGAAGAGCAGATGGAGATGAACCGCGCGCAGCTGCTCGCCGACGAATTAGGCGTCCCCTTCCTCAACCTGTTTGACGAGGCCACGGGCATCGATTTCACGACGGACTGCTATGATTATCTTGGCCACATGAACCCGGACGGCGCAACAAAGCTGACCGCATTCCTCGGCGCGTGGCTCAGTGAACGCTATGAGCTGACGGATCATCGAACCGACGCGGCCTATGCCGCTTGGAACGAGAAGCTCGAACAATATGAAGCCTATCGCGCCGAGCATTGGCCGGCGGCTTCCGGGACTTGACAAATCTCAGGTCTTTGATACAATGAAAGCATCACATGCAAGGAGAACATCATCATGAACCTCGAACAGCTCAAAGAAGTCATCGTCGCGGCGTTGCCGAACTGCAATCCCGACGCCGTCACCCTTGAAGCCCAGATTGTGCCGGACGTGTGCGCCGACAGCCTGGATACCGTGGAACTGAGCATGGCGATCGAAGATAAGCTGGGCGTGAGCATGCCTGACGGCCTGATGGCCACCATGCTGACCATCGGCGACCTGCTCAAGTATTTGCAGGAAAACAAGTAAGCCCTTTTGCCCGTGCGGAACAATCCGAACGGGCTTTTTAACTCCTTCCGTCACGCCTACGGCGCGCCACCTCCCTCAAGGAGGGAGGCCTTGTTCTTTCACAATGATTGTTTCAAATTAAAGTCAACGTCTTTTTCCGTGAAAGCGCTCTGATTTTAGAACCATGTCAAAACTACCTATTTTATCATAACGGGAAGTCCAGAAACCTCAGGTTTCTGGCAGGGTTTGGGACAGAGTCCCAATCGTCTTTACGTTTTATCAGAAACGAGGTTTTTCCATGAACGGACTGAAACTCATCTCCACCGGGCGCGCGCTGCCCCAAACCGCTGTCAGCAACGACGACATGCGGCGCTATGTCGAAACCAGCGACGAATGGATCGCCAGCCGCACGGGCATCCGCCAGCGCTATTTCTGCGGCGAGGGCGAAACCGCCACGACGCTCGCCATCGACGCCGCCCAAAAAGCGCTTGCAGTCAGCGGTCTGAATCCGTCAGAAATCGGCTGCGTGCTCGTGGCGACCTCCTCCGGCGAATACGTCATGCCGAGCACGGCCTGTCTCGTTCACGCCGCGCTCGGTCTGCCGCAGGACATCCCCGCGATGGATGTCGGCGCAGCCTGCGCGGGCTTTCTGTTCGCAATGGAAACTGCGCGCGGTTTGCTGCTGGCCAATCAGAAGCGCTATGCCCTTGTCATCGGCGCGGAACAGATGAGTTCCGTTCTGGATATGACCGATCGAAACACCTGTGTGCTCTTCGGCGACGGCGCGGGCGCGGCCATCTTCGAGCTTTGCGCGGACGCGCCGTATGAACACATCGTCGGCGTGCGCGGCGACACGCTGATCCGCGTCGGCGGCCCGCTGCGCGCGCAGCACATGACGATGGACGGACAGGCCGTCTTCCGCTTCGCCGTGACGACCATTCCCCAGTGCGTGAACGCGCTCGTCCAAAAAGCCGGAATCACCACCGACGACATCGATTGGGTCGTCTGCCATCAGGCAAACGTGCGCATTCTGGATGCAAGCATCCGCCGTCTGGGCATGCCTGCCGAAAAGTTTTACCGCAACCTTGATCGTTACGCCAATACCAGCGCGGCCAGCATCCCCCTTGCGCTGGATGAAATGCGCGAAAACGGCCTGTTGCAGCCCGGCCAAAAGATGATTCTCGTCGGCTTCGGCGGCGGTCTGACGTGGGCGGGCGTGTATATGGAGGTCTGACATGAAAACCGCTTTTCTGTATGCCGGGCAGGGCAGTCAGCGCGTCGGCATGGGACGGGATCTTTACGCCGCGTCGCCCGCCTTCCGCAAGGCATTCGACGCGGCAGAGCTGGATTTTGACCTGCATGCGCTCTGTTTTGACGGCCCTCAGGAGACGCTGAACCAGACGCAGTATACCCAGCCGTGCATGGTTGCGTTCGCCTGCGGCGTGACGGCGGCGCTGTTCGACGCGGGCATTCGTCCGGATTACGTTGCAGGACTGAGCCTCGGCGAATACAGCGCGCTGGAAGCCTCCGGCGTGTTCGCCGCGAAAGCCGCAATCGAACTGGCCGCCTATCGCGGCGCGGCAATGGCCAGCGCGAGCGAAGGCGTGAGCAGCGCGATGACCGCCGTGCTCATGCTCGACCGCGAATCGCTGGCGCGCTGCTGCGAAGAGGCGGGCGGCATGGTGCGCATCTGCAACTACAACTGTCCCGGACAGATTGTCATCGGCGGCGAAGCGGATGCCGTCGCCCGCGCGGGCGAACTGGCGAAAGCAGCGGGCGCACGCCGTCTTCTGCCCCTGCGCGTCAGCGGCCCGTTCCACACGCCGCTGATGCAGCCCGCCGCCAAAGCGCTGCACGAGCGCTTTAAGACCGAACCCTTCGGCGAAATGCGGATTCCCGTGCTCTTCAACTGTCTTGGTCAGGAAAAAGGGAGCGAGACCATCTCATCGTTGTTGGAGCGGCAGGTCGTTTCCCCCGTTATGATGGAAGACACCCTCCGTGAGCTGGCACGTTTGGGCGTGGATACGTTCGTGGAAATCGGCCCCGGCACGGCGCTCAGCGGCTTTGTCCGCAAGACGCTCGGCGCATCGGTAAACTGTTACAATATCGAAAACGTGGATGGGCTGGAAAAGACAGTGGACGCGCTGAAAGCGTAAGCGCCGCCCGATTCACGCCACATACAAGCGCGCCGCCGACCCAGGCCAATGCCGGTCAGCGGCGCATTTATTTTTCGATGCAAAACGGCTGTTCATCCGCCGTAACGCGCCTGATAAAGCGCGTCGATTTCCGCCTTGCAAGGCATGGCTTTGGCCGTACCCGGCTTGGTGACGGAAAGCGCGCCGGTGCAGTTTCCATAGCGAACCGCGTCAAACAGCTCCATTCCGTTTGAAAGCGCGGTGGCAAAACCGCCGTTAAACGCGTCGCCCGCGCCGGTGGTATCCACAGCGTTCACGGGAATGCGTTCGATCAGCTCCTCGCGCGTTCCATCCGTGCAATATACGCCGTTTCCGCCGAGCGTGATGATCACGTTGCGCACGCCCTTATTCAAAAGTACCCGCGCCGCGCGGTGGGCGGATTCCAAATCGACCACTTCCACCCCGGTCAACGCGGCCGCCTCCGTTTCATTGGGCGTCACGGTATCGACCATGGCCATCATTTCATCGGCTATTTTCTGAACCGGCGCCGGATTGAGAATGACGCGCACGCCGCTTTCATGGGCAATGCGAATCACATGTTCCAGCGCATCCACATTGATTTCCATTTGAACGAGCAGCACATCTGCCTGCTCGATCAGCGTCTGCTTGGCGCGGACATCCTCCGGTGTGATGTGGCTGCATGCGCCGTTGAGCACCATAATCATGTTCTGACCGCTCTGCTGATTGACCATAATCAGCGCTGCGCCGGTTTCACAGGTTTCATCCTCGATCCATTCGCCGGTATTCATGCCCTCCGCGGTATAAAAATCGCGCGCGACGCGGCCAAACGCATCCCGTCCCAGTTTTGTGACCAGCGTGACATCTCCGCCGGCGCGGAAAGCGGCGACCGCCTGATTGGAACCTTTGCCGCCCGGCCCCATTTGGAATGATGCGCCCAGCACCGTTTCCCCCGGCACCGGGAAACGCGTTCCCCGTCCGGTCAAATCCGTCACATAGCTGCCGAAAACAACAATGCGTCCGCCCATTTGAATCCACCCTTTCGCCCGTTTAAATCTGTTTTGTCGTTCATGCTTCATCGCCTTGAGTTTTCATTATAGCGTCAACAACCGGAAAAAGCAAGACGATAATACGCGGCAGGCATACAAAAAGGATCGCTCCGTTTCAAACTCAGCGATCCTCCGCTTGTTTTCGGTTTTTACGGCAATACGATCTTCGGGTCTTTCTCTCTGGCCCGATAGATCACGAAACGGTTGCCGATGCACTGCACCGGCTCGGCGTTCGTGCCCTCGCAGAGAGCGTCGATCGCGTCGCGGGCGGTCATCGGGCTGTTCTGCAAAACGGTGCCCTTAATCAGTTCCCGCGCTTCAAGCGCGTCGGAAGCCTGCTTCACCATATTTTCATTCACGCCATCCTTGCCGACATGGATAATCGGCTCCATGGTATTGGCCAAGCCGCGCAGATACGCGCGCTGTTTACTCGTCATAAGTTATCCTTTCTTTTCTCCTTCAGTCAGCTTCGCTGACAGCTCCCTCTGAGAGGGAGCCCTTTCATGCGTTAATCCGACACCATGCCTCCCTCTTTGAGGGAGGTGGCGCGGCGAAGCCGTGACGGAAGGAGTTTTACTCCACAAAGTCAAATTCCATCTCGCCGATAATCACGCTGTCGCCTTCCTTCGCGCCGGCTGCGCGCAGCGCGTCGATCACGCCGCGGCTGCGCAGGGTGCGGTGGAAATAATTCAGCGATTCCTGATCGGTGAAGTTGACCGAATCGATGAGCTGCTCCATTGCCGGGCCGGAAACGATGTAATAGCCGCCGTCCTTCTCGATGGTAAACGGCGCCTGCTCGACCGTCTCGACCGGCAGTTCTTCCTCAAAGACGCGCCTGTCCGGCAGAGTCGGCAGAATGCGCACAATCGCGCCCATCAGCGCGTCGAAGCCCTGCTGCGTCGCGGCGGAAACCGGATAAACCTCAATGTCCGTACCCTTGAGATGCTTCTTCAGACGCTCAAGATTCTCTTCCGCGCCCGGCAGATCCATCTTGTTGGCGGCGACAATCTGCGGCCGTTCGGCCAGATCGCCATAGGCGACCAGCTCATCGCAGATATGCTCGAAATCCTCAATCGGATCGCGGCCTTCGCTGCCCGCAATATCCACCACATGCACCAGCAGGCGCGTGCGCTCCACGTGGCGCAGGAAACGGATGCCCAGCCCCACGCCTTCGCTCGCGCCCTCCACCAGACCGGGAATATCCGCCATGACGAAATCCATGCCGTACTGGCGGCAAATACCCAGATTCGGGGCCAGCGTAGTGAAGTGATAGTTCGCAATCTTCGGCCTGGCCGCCGTCACGACGGAGAGAATCGTGCTCTTGCCGACATTCGGATAGCCGACAAGACCGACGTCCGCAATGCTCTTGAGTTCCAGTTCAAACTCGGTCATTTCGCACTTCTGCCCTGGCTTGGCGAAATTCGGCGCCTGGCGGGTCGGCGTGGCAAAATGCGCGTTGCCCCAGCCGCCGCGGCCGCCGTGAAGCAGCACATGGCGCTGACCGGCCTCGTGCATGTCGGCCACCAGACGGCCGTCCGAGACCAGCCGCACCGTCGTGCCCACCGGCACCTTGATGACAAGCTCTTTGGCGCTCTTGCCGCGGCACAGGGCCGCCGCGCCGTTTTCGCCGTTATCCGCCGTATACTTGCGCTTATAACGGAAATCCATCAGCGTGTGCATATTCGGATCGGCCAGCAGCACGATGTCGCCGCCGTTTCCGCCGTCGCCGCCGTCCGGGCCGCCGTTCTGCACAAACTTTTCGCGATGGAAAGAGACCGCGCCATTGCCGCCGTTTCCGGCCTTGGCGGTGATTTTAACCTGATCGACAAACATAGTTTTCTTTTACTTTCCTTACCTTCAAACCCCATGGGTCAGTTGAAACAGACTATCCGTGCAATTATAACCGTAAACCCTTGGTTCGTCAAGGGTTTTATCCGCGCTTTGCGCCGATTGGCATGGCTTTGGCGCGCAAATCGCCCCTTTTTCTCATTTTTGCGCCGTTTCGGGAAAAAAATGCGGGGAAAACCCTTGCTTTTTCGCGATTTCTGTGCTATCATACACAACTGGCACATCCTTGTTCTGCATGGAACATTGCAGAGCCAGAGTCCAAAAGGAGGTGAAAGGATCATGAATAAGTACGAACTGATCTACATCATTGATACCGCCGTCGAGGAGACCGCCCGCAAGGAGCTCATCGAGAAGTTCAACGGTATCATCGCTGCCAACGGCGGCGAGGTTGTCAAGGTTGAGGAGTGGGGCAAGCGTCGTCTGGCCTACGCTATCGACTACAAGACCGAAGGTTATTACGTGTATGTCGCTTTCAACGGCGCTTCCGAGCTGCCCAAGGAGCTCTCCCGTAATCTCGGCATCAACGAGAACGTCATCCGTTCTCAGATCGTCAAGCTGCTTGAAAAGAAGAGCAGCGTGAAGCCGCGTCCGGTTCGCGTCGCTCCGGTGAGCGAGGAGACCCCGGCCGAGGCCGCTCCCGCCGAGCAGGCGTAAGCGAAACATCGCCAACTGAGCGAAGCCATTCGCAAAGCAAGAGGAAACAGAGTATATGAACAAGGTTTTTCTGATCGGCAATTTGACCCGCGACCCTGAGATGAGATCCACCCAGTCCGGCGTTTCGGTTTGCAACTTCAGCATTGCGGTCAACCGCCGCTTTCGCAACGCGCAGACCGGCCAGCAGGAGACGGATTTCCTGAACATCGTCGCGTGGCGTCAGCTTGCCGAACTCTGCGGCCGTTATCTGACCAAGGGAAGCAAGGTGGCCGTCACCGGTTCCATCCAAACCCGCACCTACGAAGCGCAGGACGGTAGCAAGCGCAGCGCGTTTGATATCGTCGCCGACGAGGTCGAGTTCCTTCCCTCTGCCAATCGGGCTAACGGCGCCCCTTCCGGCGATTATCACCAAGCCCCTGCCGCCCCCGCCGCCGCGCCGCGCGCACAGGCTCCGGCCTATGCCCCCGCAGATGCCGGGTTCACGCAGGTGGATGACGATGAACTGCCCTTCTAATTCCGAGATGAATTTGTTGAACCGGCCCTGCCGGTGACGAAAGGAGAACTTCCATGTCTGAAGATCGTGGAGCACGCCGTCCGCGCGGCCGTAAGCCGCGCCGCAAGGTTTGTGCGTTCTGTGTCGATAAGATCGAATACATCGACTACAAGGAGTTCCGTGATGTGAACTCCCGTATGCGCCGCAACATCAACGAGCGTGGCAAGATCATGCCCCGCCGTATGAGCGGCAACTGCGCCAAGCATCAGCGTCAGCTGTCTGAGGCCATCAAGCGCGCCCGTGCCATCGCGCTGCTGCCCTACACCGCTGAGTAAGAAGCAAAGCGAAATCAGGCGTTCCTCGCAAGAGGGACGCTTTTTTGTCGCTTTGCTTTTCTTTTGTTTTCATGTAAAATGAAAAAGCGGGCTATGCCCGCATCAACTCCCCCCTGCCCCCTCATTCATGAGGGGGTGTTTTTGTCTCCTCTTTTGTTGTACAATGTTGCTATGAACATTTTGCAGCAAATCTTCTCA
>Ga0129315_1000702_pt1 | contig 21732 bp, 23 predicted proteins | sample Cm827metagenome_FD_94432 | JGI IMG/M metagenome (GOLD analysis project Ga0129315, IMG submission 94432) | Eastern black-and-white colobus group fecal microbial communities from Wisconsin, USA - Cm827 metagenome | ecosystem: Host-associated > Mammals > Digestive system > Large intestine > Fecal...
AAAGTAGAAGTTACTGATGATGGAACGCCGGATGAGGGGAAACTCTCATGTCCGGTGTGAAGTGGGGGAAAATCTGGCGATAACATCAAAGGATTACCTATCACTATAGGATCGTCTGATTGCACTTCATCATTTAGATGTTGGGTGGAAGCCATCAGATCTGGAGCAGCGAGAAGGCCGTATCATCCGTCAGGGAAACCATAACAAGAGGGTAAAGATTTTCCGGTATGTAACAGAATCAACATTTGACAGCTACATGTGGCAGTTGATTGAGAATAAGCAGAAGTTCATTTCTCAGATCATGACCAGTAAAGCACCAGTCAGAAGCTGCGAGGATGTGGATGAAGCGGCACTTTCTTATGCTGAGGTAAAAGCACTTGCAACCGGGAATCCAGCTGTAAAAGAAAAAATGTCACTGGATGTGGAAGTGGCAAAACTGAAACTGCTGAAAGCAAACCACCTGAATAACGTGTACCGCATGGAAGCGGATATTTCCAGAAATCTTCCACAGAAGATAGCGAAGCTGACGGAGATTATCGAGGGATATCGGGAAGACATTGCACACTATGAAGCACATAAGATCACAGATCCGGAGGCATTTGAGATGGAAATTGGTGGAAAAATATTTACAGAAAAGAAAGAAGCAGGTGCGGCATTGCTGGCTGTCTGTAAGCAGATTCAGTCTGTAAATGAGGCAAAGGACGTGGGAAATTATCAAGGCTTCCATATGATGGCACGTTTCGACAGCTGGAATAAAGAATTTATTCTTTCAGTGAAACACACAGCAGTATCTTCGCTTCCATTAGGTTCAGATCCACTTGGAAACATTGCCCGTATTAACAATTTATTGGAAAGTTATCCGAAGAAACTGGCAGATGCGGAGCAGAAACTAGAAACAGTAAAAGAACAGCTGGAAAATGCAAAACAGGAAGTGGTAAAGCCATTTCCAAAAGAGAAGGAGCTGAATCAGATGATGGAACGTCTGTCAGAGTTAAATGCACTCTTAAATATGGACGAGCAAGGAAGTTCCGAAGAGCCTGAGAACAGCGGAAAGCAGAGCATTCACGATAAACTGAATGCAATAAAACAAAACGGTCAACAGGAACATGATCATGATAAACCAGCAAAGGGAAATGATATTGATCGTAGTTGACAATAGAGAAAAATAACTGGAACCGGTGGGAGAAAACTGCCGGTTCTTTTGATATGGAGGAAATACAAATGGCATTAAGAAATTATAATACAAGAGAAGAAAACGAAATGCAGGATCTGACTCAAAAGCAGATTGATCTGGCAGGCTTCAGCGAAAAAGGATTTTCACAAGAACAGATCAATCAGATCTATGAGTATGCTCAGATGGTGGGGGATGAGTTGAAAGTCCGTAATCTGATATGGAGTATTGCTGGGGCAAATGACCAATCAGATCAGGAACGAATTGTACAGCTTATGGATGATGCCAGAAAGGAAATGGAGATTTATCCGGATTCCGAAGTAACGATGAGTGCGTTGCATGGATATGGATATCTGGCTGACGATATGTATCCGCTTAGCAAAGAAGCAGCATTGGATTTGCACATGCGAGGACTGAAAATCTATTGCCTTCAAACAGATGGAACAAAGAGCGAGTACGCCAGTAGAGAAATGATTCAGGAGCATGAAGGGCTTTTCGGTGTCGAAAAAAGAGTATGGGATGCTTTGGAAGAAGATGAACCAGTTTATACAGAAGATATTGAGCCATTGCATGATCCTATGACAGTGATTGATAAAGGGACTGCTTTAAAATATTATGATGCAGGTGCAACGATTTATCTCATTACACCATTTTCACAGCTGATAGCGGCAAGCGAACGGATGGAAATTGAGAGAGGGGCTGATCATTTTCAACTGTCAGTATATGAACAGACATTGTTACAGGATTTGGAAACTGAGATGGAGAATCATCCGCAGTTGCAGTCATTAAAAGAAGCAAGGCTGTTACTTGGAAATGAGCATCGCTATGGCATTTACCAGTTTAAGGAAGGCTCTTTTGCAGAGACGTATGCTTTTATGAATATGAACTACATCATGGATCATAATATTACGATTCATAAAGAAGATTATAATCTTATTTACAGCGCAGAAATGCTTCCAAGTGATTCACTGGACGGGCTGTATGAGCGATTCAATATCGACAGGCCAAGAGATTTTACCGGGCATTCTATGTCAGTGGGAGATATTATCGTTGTAAATGACGAAGGAAATCTGACGGCATATTTTGTTGACAGTATCAGTTTTAAAGAATTGGATCAGTTCATTAATCTTGAAAAGGTTTTGCCGGAGAAGGAATCAGAAATACCGCAAAAAGAAGAATATAAGCCACTGACAAAAGTAGAAGAACTGGAGGAGCAGAATTATAATATGGTTGATAATGTGTTGAACAACGGATTTGGTGAGAAAGAGCGGAGAGAAGAAATCAGAAAAGCAGCAGAGAGCTATCAGCAGAAAACGGGGGCAACTATCACATTCTTTGCAGCTGTATGTGAGGAGTTTCCGTCTATGGGAAATTATTTTGACGGGCTTACCGTTGAACAGGTCACGGACAGATATAAGCAGATCTTGGCAGATCCGAGATTAAGCTATATGGGAAATGGAATGGGATTTGAGTTACACGATTCATCCCTTCCAGATTATCTGGATGGTCCGATGACTTTAATAAAAGGGCATATGATTTATGCGGATAACATTGATTCAATTTCATATTATCGTGAGCATCCATTGGTTCTGGAAGCAATACAGGAGCTTAGAGAGCGGTTCCCGGACTTTAAATATTTTATGACAGCACAGGAAAAGCAGGATATTTATCCGGAGCATATGACAGCGGAAGCAATCGCTTATGCGCTGGTAGACTTGGCAGAAGACTTTGATACTTATGAGTTCCGGGATAACGTTGATGATAAGGAAACACTGGTCAAAGAAATAGAATATGATCTGTACGCAGGACGTGGGAAAAAAGAATATGCCGGATTTTTAAAGGATGTGATGGATGAAAGTGATGAATTAAATACAAAGGCACAGGTTCTTTTGCAGAGAATCAACGATTATTCCATTCCTGAAAAAAAGGATTTAGAGCCAATGGTAAAAATTGTATTTAGCGAATACAGAGAAATGGAAACTGGAAAGTATTTGCCGTTTAAAGAAGCAAACGAAAAACTTGGAGCATTGGATCAGACTTTTTTGAAGGAAAATCAGGCAAGTGATAAATGGGATGACTTGTATTCAGTTGGATATATGGTGCTTTGTTCTATAGATTCAGAGATTCACAAGGTAACAGGAAAGATCATGCTGGGTACCGGTGAGGGCGATATCATTGAACATATGAAAGGAATCGAAGATCAGCGAGATGTCCAGGAACACATCTTACCTTACCTGTATGAATATTGTGGACTGGTGGAAAAATCTCCTGATATAGCTACAGAAGTAAATGAGAAAGAGTCAGCAGCTAATCATAAAGAGGTACAGTCAGAAGCCGTTACTGTAAAAAGCTCCGATAGATCAGCAGGAGAAAAAAAGAAATCCATCCATGATCGTCTGAAAGAGAACAAAGAAAAACTTGGTCAGAAGTCGGGAAAAGATAATCTACAGAAAGGGGTTGAGCTGACTTAAGGAACGAAAGCTAAAATAGATGAGAGGATACCAAACTTGAGAAAATCGAGTACAGGTATCCTCTTATTTTTTTGCTTAAATGGATTGCTCCGGATTTTCAGAGGATAATTCTGGAAGAATATCAGCATCCTGGAGCATCGAGGAAAAGTTGCTTTGTACAATATGCAGAGTTCGCTGATCTGCCTGAAGCTGTGTGAGTTCTTTCTGGGTAGCTGCCAGTTCTGTTTCCAGTTGCTGAAGCTGCTTCTGCAATTTTTCCTGTGAGGGCAGTTTCTTTATCCCAAGATCAGATAATTCCTGAAGGGTAGTATCATGCAGCTGGTACTCTGCCTGATGTTGTTTCTGATATGCTTTTTTATCAGGAGCATCTTTTTCAGCAAGTAAAACAGTTCTGCAATGGCGGTAAACATCACAGCGTTTTTGGAGCAGCCGTTGTGCATCCAGCTGTTTATTCAGGCACTGTATTTTGGATTCTGTAGCTTGAATTGCATCGGCGGAATCAGCTACATGATTTTTGAAATCTTCATAATTCAGCAGATTATGTTCGGATAGATAATTGAAAGTCCGGGCAGCTTCTTTCAGATTATTCAACTTTGCCCAGTGTTCAAATCCTGCTTTATTATGATCGGACAGGTAAGTGGTCATTTCAACGAAAAGCCGGACACGGTTATTTTTTTTCTGAGGAGTGCGAGCCTTGCAACGATTTTTTTCAAGACGAACCAGTAAATGATCATCTGCATAATAGGTTCCCAGTGTCTTCACATTGATAAAGTTGACAGCTCCTGGCGCACGGAACGCCAGGTACTTTCCCTGACGAGTTTCATAACCGGCTTCTTTCATCTTCAAAAGAAATTCATCGTAAGTCACCGATGTCCAGATGGCACGGTCAATCTGATATTTTAGTTTTGCCTTCCAGCTCTGTCCTCGCTTATATTCCATATCTTCTTTATAGGAACGTCCGGCTTCAGAAGTTGGCATAGAAGTAGACAGCCCATGTTCTTTGCAGATGCGGTTACTGATCTGGCAGAGTTTGTGGTAGGTGCGCTTGTTGGAAACATACTTATGATAATCTGTAAAGCTGGTGGCATTAAAAATCAAGTGGCTGTGAATATGTTTTTTATCTGTATGCGTGGTAAGCACATATTCATATTTTCCCTTCAGAACAGAATCTGCGATTTTGGTGCTGACCTCATGGGCAAGTTTGGGATCGGTGAGGTCATTGGGATGATAGGAGATGATCATGTGCCAGGCAAGGTTATCCCCCTTTTCCATGACATTATTTTTTCCCATTTCTGCTGTCATGGCAAATTCCAGATCCGCAGTTTCCGGAGAACAGCCAAACGAAGAGACGAGTTTTTGTTCATCCGTCTTATCTGGATTCGTGATATAGGCCACAGCCTTTTTCACTGTAGATTTGATTGGAAAGATCTTAATGTAAGCCATATCTTTTTCACCATTTCTTTCAGCTCTTCTATATCTTGCGGTGTGGCAGTACCTACGGTGTTTGCAACTTTGGCAAGCTGGTTGATGTTCACACCAATCTTGTGCATTTCCTGATACATTGCTTTCAAATAAGTGGTATCTGTATTGACAATCATGCCATCAATCGCCATCTTACGGAGATAGACACTCATATTAGAGGTCTTGGATAGAATCATCCTCTTGCGGATCATCTTCTTTTCCTCCGGAGTAACCCAGAGCAGTATCTGTACATCTCTTTTTCTGTTTGCCATATAAAAATCTCCTTTATGTTTTCATAAAATCGAGCGAAGCGAAGATTCCAAAAGTGGGGAGGGTCCCGCTTTTGAGGCGAATGCCCGGCAGTGTATATACACTGCCTGTCCCTGCTATTCTCTATCTCTCAGCTATTAAATACAAAAATGATCCGAGAAGTTTAGCAATTAAAGCAATTAAAGGCAATTAAAGTATCTTTGATGACGACGATGAGATCGATACTTTTGCCGATGCCGGACTTGATTATGATGAGTTGGAATTTATGGATCCCTAATATTTATCAAAGTACTCAGGTTCTATCGGTTACTTTTATAATATCTGCAAATAGTCATTATAGTTTCATTTTTTTAGAAACTATCCGTTCGGATAGTTTTATTTCAACTTCCAATTTGCTATAATACTAGCATGAATGCGATGAAAAAGGAGAGAAATATGCAGAAAATAGTCAAATTTACTGACGATAAATATATATGCCCGCAAAAAGCTATTTGCAAATTTCGCTCTGCCAAAAAACTTTGCACGCCGCTATACCTATATGGAGTTACAGGTATCGGGAAGACTTCTCTGGTTATGCACAATCTAAATATGAAATGCTGCAGCTATTACAGTGCATCAGAAACAAGTGCAGACCAGATTAAAATAAAAGAACAATCTGCTGAATACACGGTGGTTCTTGATGATCTTCAAAATCTCACAGATACAACGGAAAGAGAAAACTATTTTGAAGTAATCCGTAAGTTACTGAGCTTAAATAATGTATGGCTGATCCTGATTGCCAGATGTCCGTTTCCGAGATGGCTTCTTCCACTTCGGACGAAATATATATTTGCGGAAATTGAAGAAAGTGATTTCCTTTTTTCATTAGATGAGCAGATTACATATTTAGAACAATATGATATTCATCTTACCCGGGAAGAACATCAGAAGGCATGGAATCTGGGCGGTGGAAATGCAGTAGCTCTTTTATTTTTTGTAATGGAAAAAGGAAATCTGGAACTGACACAGAGACGGCAGTGGGATTATCTGGAAACCCATGTATACGATCAGTGGGATCTAGAACTACAGGAGTTTTTTATGGATATTTCCATTGTAGAAACATTTACGGTCAGACTTGCGTCCATGCTTACAGGACGAAGTGATGTGGAGAAACTGATCTTTCGGGCTGAAGAAGTTGGAAATTTTTTTGACATAAGAGGAACCGATGGAATCTGGAAATGCAGATGGCCTATGAGGAAATCCATGCAGCAGAGACTACGAAGGAAGAGAAGCATTGAGCAGATCAACCATCTTTATTATACGGCTGGCTTATATTATGAATTGGAGGAAAAACCTCTTGAGGCACTTTCCATGTATGAAAAATACAACGACATGGAAAGCATTTCCAGACTTTTGATCTCCAATGCACGTAAGAATCCTTCCAGTGGACATTTTTATGAACTGCGGAAATACTATCTGAAACTGCCGGAAGAACTCATCTCGGGAAGTCCGGTACTTATGGCAGGAATCAGTTTGCTACAATCTATGCTGATGAATATAGAAGAAAGCAACCGCTGGTATCATCAGCTGGAAAAATTTGCAGAAGAACACTCAGGTAGTATGAAAAAAGAAGCTCTCAGCAGGCTGCTTTATTTAAAAATATCACTTCCTCATACTGGCACAGCGAACATGATCGATCTGCTGAAAAATGCAGACCTGTTAATTCATAATAAAAAAGTAGTTCTTCCAGAGCTGTCTGTGACCAGCAATCTTCCTTCTATGATGAACGGAGGAAAAGATTTCTGTGAATGGTCGAAACGGGACACAGAACTGGCACTTACGATCGGTAAATCGGTAGAATTTGTTCTTGAAAAATATGGAAAGGGCCTTGTATATCTTGCTCTTGCGGAGAGCTATCTGGAAAAAGGAAAAGATATTTTTGAGATTTTTTCAAAGGCGGAAAAAGGCCGTATGGATGCAGAACGGGGGGGGATGCTGGAACAGGTTTTTGTAGGAACAGGAATCCTTGCATGGTTGTCTGTTTTGAAAGATGATGCAGATGGTGCACTTACATCTCTTGTAGCATTTCGTGATCGTGCGGAAGAGGAAGCACCGAATCTGATTTCCAATATTGATGCTTTTATTTGCCGAATTAAGCTGTATCAGGGTGAAGATGTTTCAGACTGGATGAAACAGGCACCAGATGAGAATGTGGAATTTTGCACAATGGAACGTTTTCGATATCTGACAAAAGTGAGAGTATATATTTCTCTTGGGAAATTGGAAGCAGCTTATTGCCTGCTACAGCAGATCCTGCATTATGCGGAGATTATGAAGCGCACCTATATTCATATGGAAGCGATGATCTTGCTTTCTATTGTTCAGTATAAACTGGAACAGAAGCAGTGGAAGGATACTCTCCAAACCAGCATCAGTCAGGCGGAAGAATATAATTTTGTGAGAATATTTACTAGAGAAGGAACAGTATTGCTTCCCATGTTTGAAAGAGGGGAGTTTGCATGGAAAGACAATACTTATCGAAACCAGATTATGACAGAATGCAGACAGATGACAAAATCATATCCTTCTTATCTGACTTCCAGAAACAATATTGTTTTAGGTGAAAATGCGCTGAATATATTAAAACTGCAGTCAGAAGGTAAGTCATCTGCAGATATTGCAAAAGAACTAAAAATTTCAGAGGCAACAGTGAAATACCACAATAAAGAAACTTATCGGAAACTTGGTGTCAGGAATAAAGCAGCAGCAATTACAGAGGCCAGAAAGCGGAAACTAATCTGAGTTAATATCTGCTTTAGCACAAATGGCAAAAAGAGGATAATACTATGAAAAAAGAACATAAAAATTGGTTCTGCTTCAAAAAAGCCAGATGGATACTTGCGGCTGCAGCAGCACTTAGCCTGTATCCGGGAAGCGTTTTTGCAGAAGAGAATATAGAAGTAGAAAATACTGCAGCAGAGCTGTCTGTAGAAGAGGGTGCAACGCCAGTACCGGAAAAAACAGAAACAACAGAAATATCAGAACCACAGCTGCAGGAGCAACCGACAAAAAAGGAACCGGCAGAAACAACGGAAACAACGGAAGTAACAGAAGAGAAGAAAGTGCAGGAAACAGCAGAAACACCTGCGTCCACAGAAACACCTACGTCCACAGAAACAGTTAGTTCTACGGAAATGGTTACTCCTACAGAGGCAGTTACTCCTGTTGAGACAGTTCCTCCTACAAAAGCACCAGAACAAGTAAAGACACAGAGATCCGCAGAAAAACAGGAAAAATCAACACCTGCCAAAGAAAAATCAGTTTCTGATGATTCAGTAGAAACAAAGAGCAGTGCGCAGATCATTTCAGTTGATATCACTTGGGGAAATATGGGCTTTGTTTATCAGAAAGGCTTATGGAATCCGGAAACGCATCAGTATGGGGTTGGCACCTGGAACCCGGACGGAGACGGAAGCAGTCAGATCAGTATTTCCAACAATGGTACAGAAAGCGTAAAAGCTTTTTTGACCTATACCCAGGTGGATACTTCTTATTCCGGAAGCTTCCAAAATGGAAATGGTGAAAATATATCGGCAATCACACTTTCAGCAGGAGAGAATACCAGTGCTTATCTTGTTTTAGCCGGAACTCCGTCTGAAGAATTCAGCAACAATGTACTTGGAACAGTAACAGTAACGATTGGAGGGCAGTGATCATGGATAAAGACAAGAAAACGAAATCAAAAATACTGATCACGTTGCTGATCTTGATTACTGTTTGCTGCATAGCAATCACAGTATGGGCAGTTTTTTTCAGAAATAATACAGAAACTGTACTTTCACCTGACCGTGCGCCACAGAAAACGGAAGAGAATGCGGAAAAAATTGAAAATGACAATACTGAAAAAATGAAGGCAGAAGAGGGTGGCGGTGCAGTCAGCATTACCTATTCTAATGAAGTAACGATTGATCTGAATAATAAAACTGCTTCCCTGTTATTTGCCAATCCACCAAAATCCACGCAGGATATGGTGATTCAGATCGTAATCAATGATACTGAGATCGTACAGTCAGGTTTGTTGAAGCCGGGTAATCAAGTGACGGAACTTGACCTTCTGGATAATGCAGAAAAGCAATTGGAAAAAGGCGGATACGATGGGAAATTCAGAGTTTTATTCTATGATCCGGATTCCGGTCAGAAGGCAACTGTTAATACGGAAATCCCGATTTCCATTACCGTTGAGTAATTTTTGATTTATGGCCCACAAAGGCATAAATATAAATAAATTTCAGGCAAGGAGGAGAAGTGATGAGAAAGCTTTTTGCGATCGGTATCGCCGCGGCCCTGGCATTGTCAACAGGTGTTGTTGTATTTGCAGAATCAAGCGAAAAGACAATTGGCGGAAATGAGAGCCAGTCTATTAACGTGATCGCAAAGCGAACAGACACAACTGAAAACAATGTGGTTTACAGTGTGGATATGAAATGGGATGATATGACATTTACATATCATGAAAAAAGTACCAGAGTATGGAATCCCACAGATCATACATATTCAGAGAAAATTATCGGAGGGTGGGATAAAAATACGGCAGATATTTTGGTAACAAATCATTCCAATGCAGACGTGAAAGTTGGATTTGTTTATAAAACAGCTGGAAATACAGATCTGACAGCAACGCTGGATGTTACGGAAAGTACATTAAAAGCTGGTGTAGAGAATGATTATGAACATGCAGATAATGTAACTTCCAAACTGACACTGTCCGGGAAACCGAATGAGACAGTCAGTGAATCAGGCTGCAAGATTGGAACGATCACAATTACTGTTTCACCGGAAAACTATGAAAATTAAAAGAGAAAGGATATGATTATATGAAAAGATTAACCGCACTTGCATTATGTTTAACAACTGTTTTTACTTTAGGAACTTCTGTTTCAGCAGATACACTGAGCAGTACAACGGCTGGAAGCAATACAAGTAACCAGCAGGTTAAAGGAACTTATAGAGATGATACCAATGCAACTGTTTACAGCGTGGATATTGAATGGTCTAACTTTAATTTTGAATATAATAAGGGAAGCAAAGGAACATGGAATCCAGCTACTCATAAATATTCAGAACCAAAACCGGCAGGTTGGGGAGATCAGATGGGTACGATCAAGATGACCAATCATTCCAATGCAGACGTAAGATATACACTTACATGCAGTGTAGATAGCAAATATAGTAACTTTTATTTGGGTACGGATAAATACAGTCAGTTAGGTTCAGATGCAGGAACATTAAAAACAGCAGAAAATACAGCAGTCGAAAATGCACCTTCTAAACAGCTGACTATTTATCCACTCGGAAGTCTGCCAGCTGGAACAAATGATGAAAATGTTGCAACTCTTACGATTACAATCGGAGCTAAGTAATTGAGAGTTACAGCTTCACCAGGACAGAACGGCACACTGTTCTGTCCTGGTATCTGATGTATGTTTATTTTTTTAACGGTGATAATTATAGATCAGATACCAGGAAGAGGAATGGCTGCTTTATCAACAGCAGTGAAGAAGGAGGAGTAGGATGAAGAAATTAAGCCTGGTTTTAATTACCCTGATGGTATTTTTTTCTGCGGGGATATCTGTACTGGCAGAAACAATAGAGCAGAAAGATGTGGATGTAACTGCGCAGTATATTCAAACAGCCGAGGGTTTCAATCAAGCTCCTGTTAAGAATGGAGAAGGAAGTCTCACAACAGAAGAAGGTGTTAAAGTTTCAGTTTCCGGTGCGCCGGGAAATGCCAGATATCTGGTTGTATGCCCTATTCTGAAAAATACAGATGGCGGCAGATGGCTGATCAAATGTTTAAATGGAAAAGGGAATTTTATCTGTGCATATGATATTTATTTTCTGGATGAAGTAGGGAATCGAATTAATGCGAAAGGAACCACAGTTACCATTGATTCTCCAGCAGATACAGATAATTTTGAAGTTTACAGTGTTTCTACAGATGGAGCAGTCGCTGTGCCAGATTATTCTGTTAAAAACAGCAGCGTGATATTTACAGTATCAGGAAACAGTTATTATGTATTTATGGGAAAGACACCATCCAATGCAGCAATAACTCCGACACAGGCGACAAATAATCAATCAAGTACAAAATCCAATACTTCGTCAGAAGTTAATTCTGTTCCGAAAACGGCAGATAATACAAATGTAGCAGGTTTTGTAATTGCACTTATTATTTCAGCAGCATCGGCAGGGATGGTTTTGAAGAAAAAGAGCTTTTTGAAATAAAGACATATAAGACATATTTATAGCAGCCGGAATCCAAAAGGGTTTCGGTTGCTATAACGTTAAGCAGTCTGTTTCTGTGATTTTTGTTTCTTCAAAGTCTGAACACCTTTTATAACAAGGGATTTTAGAGGTCACAAGGTTGGAAAAACAAGACAGGGGTTCTTTGGCGGAATGAATCATTATGATGACAGAGGTCGCAAGACTGGACACAGTGACAGGAATTTATTGGGAGACTGGAATCATTACGATGATTAATGGGAGATATTATCTGTGAGAGAACTGAGGACTAGTCTGAAGGAGCTTCGCATGGAAGCCGGGTTTACACAGTCGGAACTTGCTGAGATGGTTGGAAATTGTAAGGACAATATAAGTAGACTGGAGAGAAATAAATTTAAAAATCCTACATATCAGTTGTTATATGATATTGCAGAATTCTTTGAAAAACCCGTGGAAGAAATTTTTTGGTACGAAGAATTATAAAATAGAAGGCTGGTGCATAGCAGAAGTGAGCTGTTAATGCATCAGCCTTTTAAAATTAGCCAACTACTTTTCCAAAAGTTTTTAAGGTGGAGCCGGAAGTGACTTGGATAGGAGCATATTTTTTATTTAGAGAAATAAGTTGGATACCGGAATCAGATTGATGATATTTTTTTACATAAGCATCACCATCGAGGAAAAAGACACCGATTTCTCCTTCTTCAAGAGTTTCTTGTTTATGAATCCAGATGATCTGTCCATCCAGATAGAGAGGCTCCATACTGTCACCACATACCCGGACACCGAAGTCAGCGCAGGAAGATACTTCATCACCCACTTCAATTTCAGAAAAACGGTCGGAATCAAGTAATTGTCCTGTTCCAGCTGAAACAGGGAGATCATATAAGCTGAGAGTTCTTCGTGGAAACTGGTAAATGATTGGTTCTTCTCGGACGTATTCTCCGCTTTTCACTAATAGGTTCATGTAGTCAAGAACTTTGGCTTGTCCTTCGTCATTTAATTTGGAGAAAAGTTTCTCATCCGTTCCAATCTGGAATGTTCTATTTATATCGGAAATCTCAAGAATCTCACAGAGGGCAAAAAATTGTAAAACATTTGGCAGGTTTACATTTTTTTCCCATTTACTGATAGAATGAGCTTTTACATCTAAGCCTCTTTCACACAGAAGAGCTGCCAGTTGTGGTTGAGACAGTCTGCGTTCTTTTCTTTTGTTAGCGACAATGGATCCAAAATCTTTCTTTATCATCATACACCTCCATATGCAGGTATTTATTCCCTATATATACTATAACCCATAACAGATAAAAAATCAACAATAATAGCGTTAAAATCTATAAAAATGACATATTTGCCACTTTACAAAGATTTAAAAGCGATATATAATGCCTATATAGAAAAGAACACACGTTCTAAAAAAAGGAAAGGTGAAAATGTGGAAAGAGTAATATTGCACAGTGATGCCAATTGTTTTTATGCTAGTGTGGAAATGCTTTATCATCCAGAATATGCTGGTAAGCCATTAGCTGTAGGAGGAGATCCTGAAGCGAGGCATGGAATTGTATTGACGGCGAATTATATTGCGAAGAGAAGCGGGGTTAAGACGGGCATGGCATTGTGGCAGGCAAAACAGGTATGCCCAGATCTGATATTTGTACCACCCAGAATGGATTTGTACTTGAAGTTTTCATTTATGCTCCGTGAAATCTATTCAGAGTATACGAATCAGATTGAACCATATGGCTGCGACGAAGCGTGGCTTGATGTTACTGGAAGTTCTTCACTGAAAGGTAACGGAAGAATGATTGCGGAAGAGATAAGCAGACGAGTAAAAAAAGAATTGGGAATTACTGTAAGCATTGGAATCTCATGGAATAAAATTTTTGCTAAGCTAGGAAGCGATTATAAGAAACCGGATGCAATAACCGAATTTAATAAAGCGAATTATCAGGATTTGATTTGGAAACTTCCAGTGTCAGATCTTCTATACGTGGGAAGATCAACGAATAGAACTTTACAGAAATATGGTATTCGCACAATCGGAGAACTGGCAAGAACAGATCCAGATTTTCTGGAACTGCAGCTTGGGAAAATGGGACTTGTCATTTATTCATTTGCGAATGGCTGGGATGATTCGCCAGTTTCAGTAGAAGGATATCAGGCACCGATAAAGTCTATTGGCAACAGTACAACGACACCCAGGGATCTGGAAAATGATCAGGATGTACAGATTATTCTGATGGCATTAGCAGAAAGTGTCGCAGCCAGACTACGGAAACATTGTTTTAAATGTAATGTAGTGTCAATTTCGATTCGTGATAATGGGTTATTTCATTTCACCAGGCAGAGAAAGTTGCAGGAGCCGACAGACATTACAGATGAGATAATGAGTGCAGCATACCGGCTTTTTAGAGAGAACTATCATTGGCCTCGTCCAATCAGAAGTCTTGGAATCCGTGCAGATGATCTGGTTATGGGGCAGGTTCCGGTGCAGTTAGATTTATTTATGAATGAGCAGCGCCGGGAAAAACAGGAGAAGTTAGACAGGGCAGTAGATGATATCAGGCGACGGTTTGGATATCACAGTGTCCAGAGAGCATTTATGTATCAGGATAAAATATTATCCAGCCTGGATGCACAGGGATCCCACACCGTTCATCCAGTTGGATATTTCAATGGGAGGTAAGTGCTTTGAATGATAACAAAGTTTATGTAGAAGTCATTGTAAAATTCAGCACAGAAGGCGCAATGATGCCAATAGAATTTATTTGGGAAGATGGAACTAAATATTTAATTGATAAAGTAAAATCGAAAGAACGTTGTGCCAGCCGGAAAGCGGGTGGTACAGGAATTATGTATACTGTAATGGTAGATGGTAAGGAATGCCATTTATATTATGAATTTGATAAGTGGTTTATGGAGCGCAAGAGTGCGTAAAGATTTAAGAAAGAAAATAGGATCTGCAAAAGAGCTGACCTTTCCCTTTTGCTCTTTTCAGATTGACATATAAGGGCATTACATCTATGTCCATGAAACAATATACCCACTATATTGTCCATGCAGATGTGGCTCTGCTCAAGAATAATTCTTATTGAGCTTCCGTCAAAATCACAGGGATGGGAGTGTAGAACGTCAGAGAAAGACGATTCAATACGAAAAAAGGAGATTTTGATAATGACAGAGAGAGATTATGCGATTAGATCGTTTAAGGAAATTACATTAAATGCAGCACGACATACAGAAGAGAGAATGGATCTGTACTATGAAAAGATGAAAGCACTGATGAACAATTATCAGGATTTGATTTTGGAAAATCAGATGGTTCTGGATGAATTAGAGCAGGAGTGTCAGGAAAAGATCAATGAGAATATGGCCTATGCCCTTCAGTATATGGATGCCTATGATTACCGCATGAATTTAGGAAAATTGAAAAAAGAAGTAAACAATATCATTCTAATCTATGGACTTTGTGATATGGTCAACCGGGCAATGACACTGGTAAAATATTTTACGCCGAATTTTGGAACAGAATATTATGATGTGCTTTATGGCTGCTTCTGCAGGCACAGAAAAATGACAGATATGGAAATTATGCTTGAACTGGGGATGAGCCGGGCAAGTTTTTATCGGAAGAAAAAAGCAGCTCTCCGGTATATGGGATATTATTTTTTTGAAATCGTAGTGCCACAGTCTGCAAACAAACGATATAAGCCATCTTTTCCAGAAACGGAAGAGTAGATTTGAAAGAGCCTGATGGAATCTCCCCTTTCCATCAGGCTTATATATAATGGAATACTCCCCTATTCCTCTTATTATTCCGCAGATTCTTCAGCTGCAGTTTCTTTCTTTTTTCTGGATTTGCCAGAAATCATTTTATGACCTGAGTAAATGGCCATAGCCATGCAGATCAGTGAACTGAATGCACAATATTTATGTGCTGATTTCATATTCTTATAGCCGGTGTAGCAAGTTCCGATCATGGAAACCAGCGCACCGATAGACCAGTATTTATGTGATTTCATTTGAACCTCCTGAGCTTTTTTTATATCATACATCTTTTTTAGAAATATGCAAACTCCAATTTGAAAACCACAATTTTATAAGTGGTTATTAACCCTCACAGGGTTTTAATAAAATCCTCCAAAAGCCTTGAAAATAAAGGGTTTATCGCAAAATGCTCACCTTAACTTATTATACGATTTCACTTATGTTTATTCTTCCCTTGCAAGCTGATAAGGGCAAACACAAGGGCAAGATAATCTGATAACAAGATATAACAGAATGTGGCAATCGAAGGACTGTGACGTATGTGCGAATATATTATACTGGAGGATTTATTATATGGACAAGTACATTTTTGATGAAAGTAATGGTTTATGGTATGAGTTGCAGGGAGACTATTATATCCCTTGTCTGATACTTTCCGAAGAAGAAACACAGCCTATCGGCTTATGGGGACAACGCCACAAGCAGTATTTGAAGGAGCATAAGCAGTTCCTTTATACTACAATGCTGATTAAGAGTACACTAAACTCCTACCTTGCAGATATTGACAGACAGGCAACAGAAATGATGTTTCGATTGGTCGAGCAGATGGCTGATAAGGAGGGCTTGACCGAACAATTCAAAGCAGAAAACCCGATGTTGTGGGTTGGAAAAATGAATGAGATACAAGCAAGGGCAAGAGAAATTGTCAACACAGAAATTATTTACACATAAACCAAAACGGCAGGGAAAACTCTCTGCCGCTTGTTCTTTTAAAGTTATAAATATTTCACTTTTCTATTGACATCCACAAGGTAAAGTGATATATTTATAACATCGCAAGTGCGAAATATATAACACAGGAGAACAACAATATGAATAAGAAAGTATCCTTAAAAGAAATTGTCGGAACTAAAATTGTCTATGCTATCATCCTCACATCCTATTATTGGATGTGGACAAGAACCGATTGGAAAGACTGGTATGAAACGGTGCAATATGTACTTGGTGTCTTTCTCTTCTCTTTCTTTATTGTACAAATGATCCGAATTTCAAAGTATAAAAAAGAAGGCATCGACGAGATGGCAGAACAAAACTTGAAACGATGCGATTCAATTTGCTTAAAACTTTTTGTTGGTGTAATGGTTGTAGTTGCTTTTGGTGCTGCCATTCTTGGTCATGGGAATGTCGTCAGTACAGGATTTATTGGATGGATGATTGTGTTGTCGATTTTGGTTTTATCTATTATTCGCACAGTGATGTTTGTAGTTATGGATAGTAAGGGGGTATAATATGGCTCTCATTACCAAAATCAAAGAATATCGAGAGCGGGCAGGATATAAGCAAAGTGAACTCGCTGAGATGGTAGGCGCAAGGCGAGAAACCATTGTTCACCTTGAAAATAGCAGATATAATCCTTCCTTAAAGTTAGCTATGGATATAGCGAAAATATTCAATGTGACTGTCGAAGAATTGTTTGAATTTGTAGATAACGAAAAGTAAAGAAGTTTTTCGCAAAATAGCAGCGACTCCCTCTTAGTTACCTGCTATATCGTTTCGCTTATAATTTCTAAGAAAAATAAGAAGTAAGTTTAGATATTTATAATGACACCCTGCAAGACGAAAAAACTTGCAGGGTGTTTTCTTGTGCTCATGTATATGTAAGACCGCAAGGCAGGTCGCCCTGCGGTGGTGATTTCCTATGTCGTGATTATCTGTCCCTGTCTTGGGATTTCTTTCTCTGCTTCGGCTGAGAGTTCTGTTTGCCCTCTTCCTGTAGCTGTCTGAGCCTGTTACGCACACTTTGTTTTTCGGGCGGTCTGTGCTGTTTCTCGGCAAATTTCTGTCCGTCCTTAACTGCCTGCTCCCATTCTGCAAGGTCTTGGTTATACTGTGTCACAATAGCCTCTGCTTTGCGGTAAGTTTTCATAAATGCCTGCACATCAGGATAACCGTCATCGGTCAGAATATCGGGGAGTTTATCCAGTTTTTCATTAAGTTCGGCTTCGGTCTGCTGTATCTGTTTTTCCAGAGCCTTACGTTCCTTGCCCTTGAAAATACCCGTTGTTTCTGCAAGCTGCTGTCGCAGATTCGGGAGTGTGCTCTCCTGTATCTTCTTGATTGCTTTTGCCTGTTTCTGCACCTTTAGCATAAGTGTCTGCATTGTGCGAAACTCGTCCATATCCATATCAAGGACTGGCTTGGGTGGCATATCCTTTTCACGGATGATGGCTTGCAGAAATTCTTTTGCCTTGCCTACGATACCTCTAAACAGATTTGGAAGCCAACCATTTTCACGGATGGACTGACCGGCTTTGTCGTGGATTTCGGTCTGCTTGATTTCCAGTATCTTTGCTTCTTCAATGCCCGATATGAGAGCCAAATCCGCTGTTCTGTTCCATTCCTGCCTTGCGGTGTTGTCCGCTTCGGTTTCGACAGCCTTGGGGTTGTTCTTGCCTATCTTTTTTGTTGGGAGATACACGCTGTTCTTATCGAACACTTTCAGTCGCTGTTCGGGATCTGAAATGTGGGAATTGATAAGCTCCGTGTAAACTTCTTTCGCTTCTGCTATGAACGCTTCACTTTTATAACGCTCATCTTTGGTTGTGAATAAATGGCTTTCGTAAACATCCCCCTTTTTGATAACGGTGCAGCCTTTTCGGACTTGACCGTTTTCGTCTGTGATGTCTTTCTTGGTTCGTACCCTTTTTCCTGTTTCGTCATAAAATACACTTCTGGTGGCAATCTTGATGTCAGGTTCGGGAAGCAGTTTCCTTTCGCTGAATATGAGGTGGATGTGGTAGTTGGTCTTGCGTTTGTTGTGGTGCAGAGCCGATACACATTCCACTCCGTACTGCTGTCGGAATTTATCAGTAAATTCTTCAAGCACCTGCTGTGGGTCAAAGGTGGTGTAAATCTCCGGCAGGGCAATGATTAGTTCCCTTGCTTCGATACACTTTCCTGTTGTTCCGCTTCGCAGGAACTCCTGCTGACTTTCCCTGGCAAGATTGTTCCAAAAGGTATTGTCGGTGGTACGATAGGTGGCATAAAGGTTTTCCTGTTTGGCGTGGCTCGTGATATATGAGATTCTTCCCTTGACATTGGGCAGTTTCGACATTCGGATAAAAGAATGTCTTGCCAACCTTTTGCTCCTTTCTTCGCTGAGAATACCGTACTCATTACGCAACCGAATTGTCGGGTGCGGCTGTCGTAGCTATCGGTGATTGGTGGGACAGCAATGGAAATTGCACCGCAATTTCCTCTGTATCATAACTGAGGTGATGGTGTCCGAAGTTGTGATACAGGCTCCCCGCAGGGGCGAAATACCCAGAGTACAAATCGCAGATTTGTGCGAGGGGTGTATTTCGCTCTCAAACGCCGAGGGCTTGAGAGAACGGTTATTCCACTTTTCGTACATCACTTGGATTGAGTAAGTTCCTGCCCTGATTGACCGTCATAAAACGCTCCAACGTATCCCTGCGGATAATCGTCTTTCGCCCGACTTTCAGAACAGGAAGTTTGCCCCAGTCCACCAGTTTTCGCATTGTGTTCCTACCGATACCCGTACATTCCGCTGCTTCTTCGATAGTTAAACCCATTTTGATTTCTGTCATTACAAATCTCTCCTTTCAAAATGCTCATTTTGCAACTTTACAATTATCATTATACTTATTTTGCCATCTCTTGTCAACTCATTTTACAACTCATTAAAGATATTTTTTAACTTTTATCGAGAAAAGGGTTGCAAAATAGGTTTTGATATGTTATAATTGGTTTCGATAGGAGGTGTAAACCTTGAAAAAAGAAATTACATTCACCGCAAAACAGGTCGGTGAACGAGTGAAAGAACGTCGAACAGAATTGAATCTTACAATGCCGGAGCTTGGCAAGCGTATCGGAGTGAACAAGTCTACGATACAGAGATACGAAGCAGACGGTGTAGACCCAAAAAGAACAATGATTATCAATGGACTGGCTGAAGCATTGCTTACCACTCCTGAATGGCTCACAGGTCTTTCAGAAGATAAGGAATATGACAGCAGAACGCTCTGTGAAAAGGACTTGGAAGAACATATCAAGAAGTACATTGATACTGTGTCTACGGTTGTGAATGGCGAACCGCACCAACAGCTTCTTACCACATTCCTCGGAAAGATGATTGATTTGTATTCCGTTCTCTGCTACCACTTCTCTGACGCTATGGCAGAGGTTGACCGTGTGGCAGAAGATGAAGGACTGAAACAGTCTCTCCGCAGATATGCGATTGAGTCGGGAGCGATTACAGAGCGAGTTTACCATAAAGAAATGGAAGCACCGATTGAGGATATGAAACGATTCTTAGACGGAATTTTACATATCTACGATGAAGGACGCACCGCTGTAAAGATGGGTGACCTTTTCGGGATAGTAGCGGAAGCCGAAGCAAGGCTTGCCGAAAAAGAATAATTCCGTGGCTCTTTGACAATGAAAAAAGCCGATGAAACAATCGGCGGATGTGACACTATTTACTTTACGCACACCATACATCACAGTTCCGATTGCCACGGATAGAAAGGAGACTATTTATCAATGGCAAAAGGATCTGTAAGAAAAAAGGGCAAGAAATGGTACTACCGCTTCTATGTAGAAGATGAAAGCGGAAAGATGGTACAGCGTGAGTTTGCAGGCACAGAAAGCAAATCCGAGACGGAAGCATTGCTCCGTAAGGCAATGGAGGACTACGAAGCAAAGAAGTTCGTGGCAAAGCCTGAGAACACCACTGTGGGTATGCTGCTTGATATGTGGGTGGAGGAAGAACTGAAACCCGGCAATCTGAGCAACGGCACAGTAATGGCATATATGGGGACAGTGAATAGGATAAAGAAATATCCTATCGGAGACAGAAAGCTGAAAACAGTCACTGCGGAACATTTACAGGCATTTATGGACTTCCTTACTTTCGGAGGACAAAACCCTGATGGGACAACAGCAAAGGCACTCAGCAAAGGGTATCTGAGACTGTTCTCAGCAGTATTGCAGGGGGCGTTCCGATTTGCGGTATTCCCGAAGAAACTGATTTCCTTTAACCCTATGCAGTATGTGGTATGGAGGGGAAAGAAAGAGGAATACGAACTGTTTGCAGACGAGGACGGAGAAGTTGACAATGCTCCTACCATTGACCATCAGCAGTTTCTGATGTTGGAGGACTTTCTGAAAAAGAAAGACAATCCTGCATTGCTCCCGATGCAGATAGCATATTACACAGGGCTTCGTATCGGAGAAGCGTGTGCATTGACTTGGCAGGACATCAACCTTGACGGACAGTACCTCACAGTACGACGCAGTATGCGATACAACGGGCAAAGGCACAAGACAGAGATAGGTGCTACCAAACGCAAGAAAGTCCGTACCGTGGACTTCTGCGACACTCTGGCAGACATTCTCAGAAAGGCAAAGACGGAACAGCACAAGAACCGCTTCAAGTATGGCGAACTCTATCACCTCAACTACTACAAAGAGGTAAAAGAAAAAGACCGTACTTACTATGAAGTCTACAGCCTGCCGAGAACCGAGGAAGTACCCGACGGGTACAAAGAAATATCCTTTGTCTGCCTTAGACCTGACGGAGCATACGAGTCACCGAGTACGGTTGGTGTTATGACAAGGTCGGCAAAAAAGAAACTGGAAGGATTTGAAGATTTCCATTTTCATATGCTGAGACACACATTCACCAGCAATCTGCTCTCCAACGGTGCAGCACCGAAGGATGTGCAGGAACTGCTCGGACACGCTGACGTAAGTACCACAATGAACATCTACGCTCACTCTAAGAGGGAAGCGAAACGAACTTCCGCAAGACTGCTTGATAAGGTGGTCGGGGAAGCCTAAACAAAAAGTTTCCCTTGTTTCGGCTCATAAGGGCAAAAACAAGGGAAAATACATAAGGAACAAGTATTAAAATGCCGATTTCCCTTGAAAATACAAGGGTTTCGGAGGATTAATTAGATAAACTTGAATTGAACTAAATCGCTGCGCGATGGCCTGCGAAGGCTGTGGCGCAGTTTTCTCTTTAACTTAAAAAAGGCAGTAGATAATGAGTCCTAAAAGTAGTATTGTTAAATCACCACAAAATAACAA
>Ga0129315_1000703_pt1 | contig 21725 bp, 18 predicted proteins | sample Cm827metagenome_FD_94432 | JGI IMG/M metagenome (GOLD analysis project Ga0129315, IMG submission 94432) | Eastern black-and-white colobus group fecal microbial communities from Wisconsin, USA - Cm827 metagenome | ecosystem: Host-associated > Mammals > Digestive system > Large intestine > Fecal...
ATAATTCATTTGTGGGTGTCTCCTTTGAACAATGATTAATTAACCTGCCAGTTAACAATCATTATTCTATGGGTGGCACTCATTTTTTGCAAACCGGTTATTTGTTACTTAACAGGAATGCTCTATTTTCTTAATAGTCAACAATTCTTTATATATCTTACTGCAGTTCCCGATCTCCATCATAAAGTCCATGCATATATCCCCAATACGCAGTTTCCTCACTAATATTATGTTCCTTTGCAATGCGCTGCACCTCTTTTACAATCATCTTAGCAGTGAATCGTTGCTGATCAGGAGATAATTCATTCATATTTGATTTTTTCCCATATTCAAATACATGCATATACATCACCTCAAAAAAAGATTGCATTAATAAAATATAATACTGTAAGTACAAGAATAGCAGCCTTTGTTAAGTTCCAGACTGTTCTAAAAAAATTCTTTATTGTAACAATAATACGATTCTTTCTATCATGCTTCTTCATTTCTCTGATCATGCCTTCTCTGCCGCCATGGGCCAGGATGGCTTCCGGTGTCATGCTTGCCATAATCTGATCAACAATAGGTCCGTATATATCCTGTTTCATTATAGTACCTCCTCTTTACAATCAGTGTATCATTTTATTTTTATTTTGTCAATGTATTACTTTATAATTATACATACAATGAGAAAAGACAGCCAATGCGCTGTCCTCTCATATCATTCCAGTTCCTTTTTTCTGAAAAACTGCCTTTGTAAATCAAATTGATGTTGTTCAATATATACCTTCAATTCAGGATGATTCCTTTTGAGATTAGTTAAATCATAATATTTGGTAATATCTCCTTCTACCTGGTAAAATACCTCTTCTTTCTCCTTTATTATTCTGACTTTCTCTTGATCCATCTTATCTCCCTCTTCTTCCATTTAATTTTACCGGAATATCTGCTCCTATCTTTTCTACATCCGGCTTACTTCTTTCAGATTCACTTGACACAAGTTTAAACAAAGTATTATCAATACCATATTTCTGAACTTCATCTGTTATATCATTAAACCTTTCCTTAATAGTGTCAACTGCTGTCTGTTCATCCATAAGATTATAATGCCCATAATATAAACTATGCCGGTCCTGGTTCCATGAAGTCCAACATGCATACTGATTCATTTGTGAGTTATACCCAATTACCGCATATAAATGAGAATCTTCCGGATCATTTGACACTCTGCATATCTCAACCGGCTTATAATTTGCAAGACCTGACGATTGTTCAAAATATGATACAACATCATTCATTACTTTCGCCGGTACCGGAGACACATTAGGCATTCTGGAAGCAATAAAACGCAGTGTGCTTTCTTTACATAATACATTCTCTATTGATTCTTTTGTGTTATCCATTTGTTTTGCATCAATCATCTTTTGAATGGAAACCGCCAGAACCTCAGATATCTTTTCTGTGCAAACCAAGCCATCATAATGATCATAATATCTTTTCACAAAATCCTTTATTTTGTCCGGAGTGACCACCTGTACTTCCTGTTCCTGGTTCACCGGTAAAGGATCATACCCTGCATTTTCCAATTTTCTATAATGCTCTGTGAGTTCTCTGTTCGTATATGGCGAATAAAACTGCATCGGATATATAATATCCGTATCTAACTTTTCTACTGCCATATGCAGAAATTCATCAATCTCTCCTGAAATATTTTTTGTTCCTTGCTTTATACTTTCCACAAGTCTTTCGGGATTGGTGTGAACCGTATACTGCATTTCCTGAACAATTTCATTGGCATGAACTGCTGATAAAGTATATATAACCAGATGCGGTCTCTCATATCCCATAATATTAATATCGAGATAATCCTGTGGGCGATGAGTATTCGCCACTCTTCCACTCCATGCTCCCCATTCTGTATTTTCTCGTCCAACCTCTCCTATACATACGTTTTCTATGTAATCAACGCCTGCTTTTAATGCACAATAAACATTATCCTTATCCAAAATAGTTTTCATAGAGGAGTATGATTTTCTAATAATTTGCTTTTCATTCACTGCCAGTTCTTCATTATATAATGCCGGATCGGATAAGGATGTAATATGATTCCTCATATCTACAGAATTAAAATGACTCATGCACTGCAGTTCACCATGGATTATGTACCCTAACTGTTTACCATCTGCATCCGACATTAAGTAGGCACTCAATGCATCCTTTATATTTGAATAAGTAACAGGTTTAAGGTCAGAGCCCATTCCACTTCCTTCCAAGTTAAGAGTATAATAAGCAATTCTACCACTCGGATGTAACAAATCCTCATATTTTACTCTATCACTTTCAAGGATTGGACTCATATCTTCAAGTTCTTCTCCTAATGCCTCCCATCCGTCAGCATCTATCCTTCTCTCCGGTGCTGTACGAAAAACAAAGGATACTGTTGCCATACTGTCTGTTGGTGTTTCAATACGATCATATCCTGCCATTCTCATAGCTTCTGTATAACGCTCTTCAAGTGTCATATCTACTACCATCTGCTTTTCATAGTTTTCAATATCTGTCATTGAGAGCCATTCCGGCTTATTTTCATCCGAAAAGCTATTATACAGTAATTTCATAACTTCTATCTGCTCACGCTCATCCTCTGCCCATAACTGCTTTTTATTTCGATTACCATTTCCTAAATAATATTCACAGTCACTCTGCAGTCTGCTCAATAACTGATATTTAAAAGTATCATCACTATTTACCAGGTCTTCTTTTCTTTTCTGTTCCATATCTTAACCTCCCTATAATGCTATTGCCAACAAGTACCTGTAGTCCCGTACTAAATACAATTCTTTTCTATTCAATAATAGAAGCCGCTGACTATACTTATCTTTCTTTTTATTATGCTGGAAAAACATAAAAGCAGACTTAATATCGCAAAACGGTCTTTGGTAAGGATTTATGTTTTCTATACCCATATCTTTCAATTCATATACAAAATAATCAGTGATAGTTAGGCTGCTCCTATCTCCATGTGGATAATAGCATTCCTGATCAATGGCACAGATGCGTGTATCTGCAAACTGAATACTATCAAGGTTCACGACCTTACCAGACAACACATCAAGCACCTGATTATTCTTATGGAGATCAGTAACATATTTCTCTTTTTCCCGCTTTTCAAACTCTTTATGCTCCGTAAAATAATTCCAAATTAACAACCCCTTATTTGTGTGTCCTTGCTCCGTATACCTGTAGCAGATAATAGAACCATTAATCTTAATACCAATTACATCGCCATGCTGCAGCATAACCTGCCCGGTTTCATGAACCGCTAACAGATAAGAAAGAAAATCTTTGGCTGAACTGCATTCATGATTAAATCTAAGAACTACCTTCCCTTCTCTGCTATCAGACATAAATCCCTTATGTCTTATGCTTCTGAATAGTACGGCCATTGTTTGCAACCCATATAAAAATTCATGCCGGGTTTGCTGCTCATCTTGTATATTTACTGTCGTATAGTTCATAAAAAAACCTCTTTTCTGTCATTCTACTAATAGCATAACAAAAAAGAGGTTTCTAACCGTTGCCTTTACTAAATCAAAATAGCCTTTTAAATGTTTTTAAGCAACAACTCACAAATTTCGTCAAATGATATATCCAGAGCATAGCATATTTTAAGTACCGTACCTATCTTCATACTTGAATATCCTGTTTGGGATGTCTTTGCATAGGTCAAGCTAACCGGAGTAATATCTACAATATGTGCCAGTTCCACATATGTTATTTCTTTTGATAACATAGCATCATTAATCCGTCTTGATACAGAATTCTTGATTTCTCCATTTTCTATCTGTTTTTTCAATCTACAGGAAAATGGTAATATTCTCTCCTTATATAAGGTTTTAGAAATATTTCCACTGCTATCCATCTCCACCTTCAACCCTTTAAAAAGAGTCTTGTATTCCTGCAGAAATTGTTCTATTTCCACATCAGGCAATACCTTCCGCTCTTTCATCTTTGCAATCCGGGCACGATAGCGGTGTTGGAGCTTCATCAGATCAAGTTCCGGTTTTCTCTTTTCTTCCCATACAATCATTCTTTTTGTAATTTCTTCTTTTAGTTCAGGAAAGTAATCATCATAAAACTTTTCAATATGAATATTTATAACAGAGAAAATACGAATAGTTTTATCCAAAGGTAGTGATAATAAAGACTTGGTTCCGTTCTGATATTCAACACAGGAACCTACAGAAATATTGACCTTTTTGCAAAATTCTCTAACAGTCATTCCAGTTTGCTCTCTTTTTTGTTTAAAATATTCATATGCTTCCATGGCAACTACCTCCATGAAGATTGTATCATTTTACTTTTACTCTGTCAATTTTCTATTATTCATTATCAGTGCTTTCTGCATCCGATTCATCAGATTTCTTTTCCTCATCTGCCTTTACAGGCTTATCTCCCTTATAAGCCATTCCATCATAGCATAAGGTATATTTCGTTTCTGTATCAGGAATGGTAAGTATTACATTGCCTTCCATATCCAAATCCAGAGAATACTTTACCTCTGACCTTTTATCCGCACTATAAATGACTATCTCATTTTCTGTATCACTTATATTTACAATTTCATAGGAGTAGTTCATTACATCAGGTGCATCTTCATTAAAATATCCCGAATAAGAATTGCCAGGGGAAAAACAAAAAGCTGTTCCATCCTCTGCTACATAATCTCCTATTAACAAGGAATTATAAACATTATTGTAGGATTCAGCTGATGGTGCATTACGCAGCACATCCAAATTATCTAATCCATCATCTTCCGCATCAGTCATACCATCACCGTACTCGTTTGCAGCCTCTTCCAGATCAGTGGTAAGATTATCCATATTCATTTCTTCTGTTTCCGATTGTGCGACTGTATATGCTTGTTTCATCCTCATATTGCTATAGTATAAAATACCAGCAATAACCAGAATATTTACAGCCAAAATTACCGCTATCGTCAAGCACATTTTCTTTTTTGTAATCATAAATCTTTCTCCTTCATCTCTTCTTATTTTTACAAGTTACATACATGTATTTATTATACTTTCTTAGACCTCCTGCCTTGTTATACTTCAGGCTATAAAGAAAAAAAAGTATGCTGTATTGTCTAAAAAAGGGAGCGGTTTTATCAACCACTCCCTCGTAACACATAATTAGTTGTACAGGAACGACAGGAATTGAGGTAATTTTCCTTCACGTTTCAATTTAAGAATTACTACAATTCCTACAGATACTAACAACATCAGAATAATCAGAACCGTCATAACTACTCTGAATCCTCCTGTATTTGTTTCTGCAGGTTTCTCTGTATTCATTGCCTCCACATCTTCCGTAAATGTAGAATTTACAACTGCCGTCGCATCCTTAATTTCAACTTTTGCAACTGCAACTGGAGATAAACTACTTACATTTAAGGAAAGAGAATTATCGGTTGCTGTTGTCAGACACACTTCATACTGTCCCGCCTGATCTGCTCTTTCATGCACTACAAGATACAATGCACCAGTGGTAATATTCGGAAACTTGAAATTCAGTATAGCACTTCTGTTATTGCGGAATGCTGTTTCCTGAGTAACATTCGGCTTAATATCACCGGCGCCTACCAGACTCAAAATAACCGCTTTAGATTCATCGTGTGCTGCATTTATCACTTCATCAGAACCCAGATTTCCAAGCTCTTCCAAGTGGTTTGCATAGTAACTAAATATTTTATAAATATTTTCCAAAGATTCATCCGTTATGTCATTAATTTCCTTTCCGTTTGTATCTGAAAACTTTACAATCGGGTTCGATTCTGCAAAACGGATGACTTTTCCTGTTGCATACTGCGTTCCCGGAATGGTGTTAATCTCAGTATCGGAAAACATGGAAACTTCACTTGTGGTCCCCAGTCTCTTTTGACTGTTTTCAGCTGCTACAGTACTACCCACTAAAGCATCCGGTACAGCCGTGCTCTTTGTTTCCGTTTTGGTGTCCAGGCTATTTGTGGAACCTTCGATTACATCCCCATCATCGGCTTCCTCTTTTTTCTGCTCCTTAGATGCTGCGTCTTTATTAGTATCGGAAGCAGTCGTTTTATTTTCCTGCTTTGAAGTCGAGGAAGCTGCCGGCGTTGTTGTCGTGTTTCTGTTCGCATTATTTACCTGCGTCCTCAAAGTTGACATTTCTGAGGTTAACGAGTTGTTCTTTGTTGTAAGATCAGTTACCTGATTTGATAAGGTTCCATTCTTATTATTCAGCTCCGTAATCTGGGATGTCAGATTGGTATTGGTTGTCTTTAATCCGGATAACTCACTGTTTAACGAATTTACCTGAGAAGAAAGTGAACTATTTTTCTCTTCCAGGCTACTATTTGCACTGCTCAACTTTTTATTATCCTTTTCAAGATCATCAACATCATCCTCCAATTTGTCTACTTTACTCTGAAGTTGGCTATTTTTTGTTGTAAGATTCGTAACCTGGGATGTCAGACTGTTAATCTGATCCTTTAATGCAGAATAATCCGAAGAAGAACTTCCACTTCCGCCAGAATTAGGATTATCTGTCAGGGCTTTTGCATATCCCTGATTATAACCAGTAGAATAGCCCTGTTTATAGCTTTCAGACTGTGTATTTACTACTTTATCATCCGTTTTCCCTGCGGCACCTGCTGTAACACCTTCTTCATAACCTCGTTGATAACCAGTTTTATAATTATTACTGTCCGGGTTCACAACATCATCAGAAGGATTTTCATCTCCAGTATTTTCAATAGCCGTCTTAACCGCTGCTACAAGTTCCTTTCCTGTCTTATCCGTATTAAGCAATTTTTGAATTGCCTCTATTGTTTCATCTGATGTAATCTTATCACGCACATAATTCTGAATTGCATCAGCAATTTCTTTATCTGTGGAGCCATCCGGCAATGTCAGCCCGAACATTTTATTAGCTGTATCTACAGTAATTTTAAATCCATCAGCTGTATCAGTCAGTGCATCAAGCTGTGCCTGCAAATCAGCAATTTCCTGATTCTTTTTATCAAGCTGCTCACGTAACTGACTGATCGTATCCTGAGCCTCCTTAATATCCTGTTCTTTTTGAACAAGAGTACTCTGCAGTGCTGTGAGTTGCTGGATTGCATTTTCTGTTTCTGCAATCTGGGCCTGCAAACGTTCTGCAGCTGCAGTATCTCCATCTGCTAATGCTTTTTCATACTGAGCTATTAAATCTTCCTTCTGCTGCTGTGCATTTGCCAAATCTTCATTTGCCTTCTGCAGCTGACTTTTTGTTGTTGCAAGCTCTTCCTCTAAAGCACTGTATTCCTGTTCTGCTGTTGTCAGCTTATCCTGCAAATCTTTCACAGTCGCTTTGGCTACATCAAGATTATTTTGCAGCGTGGAGATTTTACTTGTAATTGCAAGCAAAGTATTATTAATACCACTTACATTATCCTGATCCAGGGTAGAATTGGTTAGCAAAGCGTAGATGCTGGCCAATGCACTTTCATATTGGGATGTCAGCTGGTTTGCTCCGGATAATTGTGCTTCCAGATTCTTAATTCTCTCAGCCATATCCTTAATATCTTTTACGACTTCCTTATACTGTTCATCTACAGTCACATCCAGGTCAAAATCATAACCAGCTTCTTTTAAAGCCTCAATAATACTATTAAGACCAGTCTGCGATGCATTCAGTGCTTTTTCAATTTCTTTCAGCTTAGCAGCCGTCTGTCTTTCAATTGCTCCTAAAGTATCTTCAAAGACTTTTCCAGTGTCAGCTCCCGTATCATCAACAATGTGAACTCCCTGCTCGTCCACATAAAATTTGATTGTTTCTGCTTCACCATCTCCGTCTACATCATACCTGCAAATATAAATTTTCTTTCCGTCTTTGGTTGTTTCTCCAGTATCCTCATATACTATCGGATTACCTTCAATGTATACTACATCTTTTACTTCTCCAGTGTCCGGATCCTCATACTTTCCAAAATATCCGGAATCATCAGTAGTGCTACTCGATACAAATTCAGAGAATTTTTCTAAAAGTGCTTCATATGCTCTCTTATACGCTGTCAATTCTACAGATAATTGATTGATTTTTTCTGTATCTGCATTTTTATCAGAACGTAATGCTTCAATTTCCTGCTGCAGCTGCTCTACTTTCTGCGATAAGGAAGCAAGTTCTTTTACAATATTCTCATAAGAACCATACTCCTGTTCTACAAATGACTTGTCTGTGTATTCCTCTACACGAACTGATACCGGAACGGAAAAGTATGCCTCAGCTCCATCTTTTTCATAGAATACTACAACCGTTACCGAAATGGTTCCCGTTTCCTGTCCAGCATCCAAATCTGTATCCATAGCATGTACAGGTTCAAACGCAGAAACACCTTCTTCTGTAACTGCCTGTGCATTTTCCAATTCATTGAATTCTGTTGTTCTAATAATATAAAACTCATCAGAACTATATGTTGTTGTCCCTTCGTTACTGCCATAAATCGGGATAACTGTCATATTATCCTTTACAATGTCTCTTGTGGTAAGAATCACGCCATTATAATAAGCATCAATTCCTGTCTGTGGTACATCTTCCGGCTTATCAGATACCACATGGTCAGACATAAGCTGCGCATCTATACTGTTTACACTATAGAACGTAACTGAATTTGCAAGACCTGTAATATAACTACTATAATCCAGGGAATGTGCATAACAGGTATATCCCAATAAGGACAATACATTTCCGTTTGGCTCAACATTTCTTCCCTGATCTACGGTTTGGTCATTCAGAATATAAACGACAACATCTCCAGATGAACCAAATGCACTTACATAATTACTATCCTTGCCATACATTTCAAACAGAGTATTTTTGTTTTTAACATAAACTTTACGATTATTGTAACTTCCAGTATGTCCTTCCCAATCAAATGCTACATTTGTAACATTTTCATCAAGGATCAGTGTCTGAATACTATCGCAGTTCTCAAAAGCATGATTTACAAGGTTAGTATCTGTTTCCAACTTATTTAAGTGTGTACAGTTATTAAATGCATACTCCTCTACTTTGACACCCGCCGGGATAAATAAATACTCCAGGGAAGTCAGATTATTGAACGCATACTTTCCAACAGAAATGTTTCCATTCATTTGCAGCGAATCCACTGCTGTACATCCGGAAAAAGCATATTCATTTAATATTACATTTCCGGAAATGTAAATCTGTCCAAGACGCTGGTTATTCTTGAATGCATTCTTATTCAGTGTAACTTTGCCATTAATTGTCACCGCTGTTGCATTAGATTCCCGGAATGCAATTGTAGATATGGTAAGACCACCATCTCCACCTTTCAGGGTAACATTTGTGAGCGCATGAGTATCGCCGAATGCTAATGAACCAATCGTTCCACTCATACCATTTACCTTTAAGGACTCAATGGATGAAGCATAAAATGCTTTTACGCCAATATTAGTAATAGAAGAAGGAATTACCACATTGGCCATTGCAGAACTCTTATAAAATGCATAATCCTGAATAATTGCTACAGATGAAGGGAATGAAACAGATGTCCAACTTCTCTCACTTGCCGGGATAAATGGATGTTCTTCTACTCCACTTCCTATTCCAATAACTGTTCTTCCTGCTACTTTGGCCGGAATATTTAATGTCTTGCCACCATCCACAATTTTTACAATGGAATCATCGGTATACAATCCAATGATATCACCGTTGCTATTCAGCTTATAATTCCATACAATACCATTTTCCTCGCTCTGATACCATGTCTGGGAATCAAATTGAACAGAATTTTCAATCTGGTCAGCAACAACTACCAGATTTCTCTCAACAATCTGTGCCGATGTTCGATCATCCGGATCATAATATAGGAATACAACATCTACACTGGAATTATCATTAGATAATATCGGATCAATATCAACACGATTAATTGTTTCTGCAGATGACACCTGGCTATATACTGTTGTTCCAAGTTCCTCAAAATCAGATTTTTTCATAACAAAGTATTCGCCGGCAGCTAATGTTTTACTTCCAATAGTTGCGGTTACAACTTCTGCAATTTCTTTTGCTGAATATGATCTTCCACTATATAAATAACCGTTTTCATTTACCTGCACATCGAAATCGGCATTGGACACGTTAAATGTCATATAAGCTACAGAACCGGACATATAGTCACTTTCATAAGCCGTATATGTTCCTCCATTAGTCTGTGTAAATGTTTTTCCGTTATTACTGTTATCATTTGTTTTCCATGTGGAAGAACCACCAAGCTGCTCCTCGAATAAAGCAAGTGTATATGTTTTTCCTTTAGACAGGCTTGTCGGAATCTGAATATCTACAGTTCCCTCCGTACTTGCATTCGCCAAAGGGCCATAGTAAAGTAATTTTCCCTGGTTATCATAAATCGCAGCGGAAATTACTAATTTGCCATCATTATTTGTCCCAATAGAGTTTACCGGAGTTGTAACACCTCCCTGGTAGTCTACGGAATAGGTATTACCTGCTACAACGTTGCTGGTGTTTTTCCCATTTATACTTGAAGTAAAATCCGAAGCAAATGAAGAGTCCTGAATTAAAAACTTTATATCCCCACTGATATTATCCGGATTATAAGCTGCTAAAGCAGCATTAGCAGTCACATTCGTTCCTGCCTGGGCACTCCGTGCCATTTTGACATGTTCCATGTCAAGATAAAAAGCGGGAGCAACAGCGAACTCGTAAGCGACGTGGCTACCATTGACCTGCCCCGTTGAGTTGACACTGAAACCATCGCGATTACTGCTGGAGTTGACACCCCAGAAGGAGCGGCTCCACAGGTAACTACGGGCGCACTGCCAGCTAGTGCCATTGTAGACATCACTCTTATCTGCTGCAAGGTTTGCAATGACCTGTTCTACCTGCACCGGATTATAGTACATTTCATCAATAGAAGCAGCAAAGAGATGTGCATCCTGCAATACATCCGTTGTTGTAGTATTATTGCTTCCTTCATTACCATCTGTTTTTACATCTGCCGACAGTACTGCGCTTTTTTCAGCCTCTGAAAACCAAGATTGACCCGATGCAGTAATTGTTGGCCTGCTATTTTGAGAACCATCATAGCTGAAACCGTTGTTATACCAATCCTCAACTGTCTGTAAAATAGTGGGCGAAAATGCACTGGACTGCCCGGCAAAAGAACGAGTCATATACTGAGCGAAAAGATACTGATTATCCCAAATTGCATCTGTATCCATTAATTCCCAGGTTTTATCAAAATCAATGTCTGATCTCTGACTATATGTATTAAAGTCAGAACCTCCACTAAAGTTTCCTTTAACAGCCTTTTTTCCATTGTAGGTTGTTTCTACCAGTCTGGCACCATTACTGTCACTATAAACCTTCAGATGTCCAGCAGTACCCTGTCCTGTCTGCTGGACACCACCATCAAGCTGATTTAATGCAGTGAACGCATTGCCAGCATAATAATATTTCACACTTCCGGTTGTGTCCCTTTCCGGTATATTTTCATGATTCCATACCGGCTCTTTTACGGATGCAGAAATTCCCGCCAATTCAGCTGCATACGCTGTATTCGGAGAATATCCATAATACATATCACTGGCTGTAATCATACTCAATCCCATAATTCCAACCAATGCTGCAGAAATTCCACGCTTTACAAGCGTTTTCAGCTTATTGCCTGATTTCTTACTCATAATAATTTCCTCCTTTAAAAATTTTTAACTCTTTGATAGGGAATTTTTCTTCTGATACATTGTGTCCGTATCATGTGTGAACCGATATCGGTTTGATAAATACTTACGAAATTCCCTTGTATCACCTTGTTGCAAAAATGCATAGGTTCCATTTAACTTTGCTTGCACATCTCCAAAAGACAAATCTCCTGTATAATAGTCTTCAGATATTTTCTGATACTTTTTCTTGGTAATTTTCTTTCTATCCGGTTTGACGGAAAGCCGTATCATGCCATCTTCTCCCAACGTATAATGCCATCCGCAGAAAGTAAATCCTCTGCTGATAGGTGCATATACAGTCTTTTGGGGATGCAACCTAATTCCTAATTGCTTCTCTCTTATTATTTTTTCAACTTGAATCTTACAGTCTTTACAACTGCTCTTTGTTGCAAAAAATGAAATAGCATCATCCATATAACGTGTTGTCCCTAAGCAGTCTTCACGTTCTGCAATGTACCAGTCAATATCATTTAAATACATAATTCCTGCCCATTGACTTGGTAAATTTCCTTTTGGCACACCATACGCATTTCCCGGATCGCTTTGTGAAGCATATCCCTTTCCCTGATGCCAATCATCAATAATATTGCAAAACAATACATACCCTAATGCCTGCATCCCTGAAAACTGTTCCTTGATCCTTGCATGACACAAATTATCAAAATACTCCTTCATATCATACTGGAAAAAATAGAAATTTCTTCCGTATCTCTGATATAGCTCCTGTAACGTATTTTTCAAATATGTCTGTGCTACAACCGGACCCTTATTCTTCTGACAGGCTAAATTGTTCGGGTGTATAATATTCTCAGCATACGGTCTTAAAAATTTTTCCGTAAGCCATCCTTCTACAATTCTATCTTCATAAAAAGGAGCACTTATCGTTCTTGTTGGATGGTGTACCTTAAATTGAAAATAACCTCCTGGTTTCCATTCCAAAGAAAGTATTTTTCGAGTCAGCTGATCAAGCTCTCGCCCTATATTCCTTTCAAATATATAGGCTTCCTTAGAGTATTTTTTAATGCCAACTCTATCAATCCAGCAAGTATACAGTTCGTCAAATATTTGATCATAACTTATATTCCAAGTCTGATATGAATTTGTTGGATCATCATAAATTTCTATATTTCCATACAAATCCTGCTCTACACGAATGCCTCGTACCTCTTTATCTGATAGAACTGCTGAATAACTAATTTCTACATTGTTTTTCTTTATAAGCATATAACACCCGCCTATTAATAATAGACTGGTTTTTTATCCCCGGATGACATTGCATCCGACAGGAAAGGAATAACCATACCTTTTTTTCTCATACATACTCCTTAAAGCATGCATACGAGTAAAAAGCGGGAGCAACAGCGAACTCGTTTGCGACGTTGTTATCATTGACCTGCCCTGTTGAGTTGACATTGAAACCATTGCGATTACTGTTGGAGTTGACACCCCAGAAGGAGCGGCTCCACAGGTAACTACGGGCGTACTGTATGATAGTTATCCCTTTATTTCATTTTTAATCCTGCGTTCATCACCTTCTATCCATTTCATATATCCATAACGCAAATTGTTAAATTTCTTATGTAACTCTGCCTCTTGATTCGGAGACATACATCTAAGTCTGCGCAGAACAGGGAGCAAATCGTTGATACGCTCCATATATTCTAACGATTCTTTGTGTGCCTCCTGGCGAAACGGATCATGAAGTTGAATACTATTGGCCTTACGTGCGGAATGAATCAGCTCGCAACAATAATCTTGTACTGTTTTGCAAATAGTAAGACGATATTCCTTTTCTGCCTTAACCGTATATTGGTATACTCTTGTTGCAAATTCCTGACACTTCTCAATTATCTGAAATGAGTTTTTATTCCGATTGCCATCATATTCTTTTCTTCCAGGTTCCTTATACACTGTCATAACATTATTCTCCTCGTTGGTGACCTCGCCACCTTACCCTTAATAATGTGCATTCCTATTCCTCCTCATTCATAGACTGCTAATCCCTGCATAAATACCACTTTACTGTTTACTTCCTTTTCAAAAACCGAAAGACTGATAATGCGAAAACCTTTTTCCAGAACTTGCTTTTCCACGTTATGTTTTAAATCTACCAATGCATCCGAAACATTCATTCCGCAGCCTTCAATCAAAAGAAGAGCCTGTATCTCTTTTTTTGCAGTTACCTCTACCGGAGAAGGCTGCACTTTTTGCACTGGTTTATATAACCGACGATATTCATCAAACTGATTATCTGGAAAAACATCCTGATCACTCAGCCTTTCTCCATCATAAAAGACATAGTTTATTCTATTGTTTTCACAAACTGCTTTTACCTTGTCATAAGCCACTACCGGGAATCCACATTTATACCCTGCTTTTGTTTCTTTTAACTTATATTCCATTAACCCTGAAAGAACCCAAGCGCTGCTATCATATGCTTTATAAAAATTCCCTTGCAGTTCCAACACAAGAGTATCCGGATATTGTTCCTGCAAAATTTCATATTTAAGTTTTGACATTTCTTTTCTCCTATCGTTTTCCGGCTACTTTATTCCGGACAACACTTTGTTCCTGTTCCTGCATTCTAATTCTCATTGATTCCATCATGGAAATCCCATCTAACTGACTGACCATTTTATCCGGCGTCATTTTATTATGAATGCTAAAACCTTGCCAGGTTCCGTGTGTACCATTTATTCCGTTATACAGTTTCACGGCTACTCCCTGCCATTCATTCAAATTTTTTGTAAAATCATCAACTAAAACATCTCCAGGCTTAATTCCGCCAATACATCCCAATGCTTCAGCTTTATTTTCACCATATGGGACATATATCTGTCTCTCTATTGGGATATGTGTATATTGTTCATTCCATTGAATTTTTTCTTTCTTAGAGATAGGTAACAAATAGGAAGATAAAATATACACTTCTATATTTTCAGCAATCTGTTTATCCAGTAACTGATTTACCATGCCACATACATTTTCATCGACTTTACGACTAAGAAAGAATCCTGGCGATGTCATTTCTTCCAAAGATGCATTCTCCCATTTTGCAAGTACACCATCCATATCAATAAAGAAACGCCTCATGCCACACCCCTCCATAATCCTTCCATTTTAAAAATTGTATCTCTTCCCGCTTCTTATTTTGTTTGCTTATATGCACAATTTCCGCTTTTTTCTTTGTAAAATGGCAACAAAAAAGTCTAATACTGCACTGCAGCACTAGACTTTCCATAAACACTATTAATAAACTTATACTATTATATTTTTCTACATAATAAGCCTCGTTATCTATGTAATACAATGTCAATTTGCAACATTCTTTCTGAATGTATATGAACCATCATTATCCATTATAATTTCAGTTTAAGAGAACTTATATCTATCTCTTGATGCAGAACGAAACATCATAAAAAGCATTTCTGATAATGGTTTTTCTCTATTTATGCGTTTCGCATTCTTAATTACTGTCAGCTCTCTCCAATTATTACGCCGACTACTTTCTGTTGGTACAATCACGCCGACAAAATGTTGAATTTCTTTTGATACCGCCACATATACTTCCTCTGGCATTACAAGATAGTTGTAATCACCGATAAAATTTAAGCCATGCCCAGAATGAAAATCCTCAACAGAAGATTTTATCTCATAGCAGTAAAAATCTCCTTTTTCAATGCCGGAGACTGTATTATTTACAGGCTTAAATCGCATATAATCCACTCTAGTTGCATGTCCTGTGGCATAATCAAATGTGACTTCTTTGGCCATATAAATTCTTGTATCATTTTTAGGATTTATATATCTTTCTAGTGAAAGAGAAAGTTCTTTCGTAATTTCCGGTCGATTGCTCATATTTCCTCCGTTAAACTTTAATTAATAACCTATCATCAAATCCTCCATCTTTTGTGGATATGGTAATATTACATTATTGTATAAAACAGTGAATGTGCCCTCAATCGGAGTAGGACTGTCCATAAAAATTACATTTTTCCCATCTTCCACATCTACTTCACGGTTAGTCCAAACCGTGCGTTGCCATCCCCCATCTTTGCACTTATAATAACTTGTAAAATTAAAACTTCCTTCATCAAAATTGAAATGCAATGTAATGGAACATGTCGGCTCGTCTTTTGTAAGCTTTACTTTTATAGGGAAAATAAGATGTAACGTATTATCTCCTATTCCAACTTCAATTCCGAGCAGTATAATCTGTTCCTCATCCAAATCCACAAAGTAAGGATACCCAAGTTTACTTACCTTTCTCCCCATTTTTTAGATATAGTCACATATCCCTTGTTGGGATACCTATGATTACATTTATATTGCTCCAATTTTTCCTCACCAAGTTTAAAATTAAACGTAAGTACATCTTGATTTGAATACGGGAAATAACATCCAAAATCAAGGACTATACAACCCTTTCCTTCAAATATTTTTCCCCCAATTTCGTCAAATATCATCTGCTTATCATGCATTGTTATCACCTTTATATTCTTTCCCCGTCCAGTCTGACAGGAGGCTTTATGGAGTATCCGTGATGTGTGCCGCCGTTACCAGATTTACAGTTTCTTTAGACCATTATGGTACAGGTGTTTCAACCTTTAATTTAATAAACTCTTATCAATAATCTGAAAGTTTGCCCTGTGAATGTATAAAGCCTTACCGTCAATCATAAGTTTTGTGGTTTTGGGTAAATCCTGACATACCTGCCAGTATACTTCGTCACCTGAGTAAGCACAAATTGGATCACCCAACTGAGATTGAATTACAACAACTCTTGATTTTCCGAAATAATTTTTATATCTATTCACAACACTTGCAATAATTACATTGTCACCCAACTTACCATCTGTTGTACTGTTGATAACTTCCGGACTCTTGAAATCAACTTCCGGATTTAATCCATCCTCAGCAAAAATCATTGTACTTCCACAACTCTCAACTTCCTTACCATCAATAGTGATGGTTACTACACTGGAAAGTGTCTGCGTATATCCCCATCCACCATCAGAACTATATGATCGTTCTCTAACAATATTGGATGCAAGATTAATTTTCTGACCGCTCATATCCATAAATTTCTCACCTTCATTGGAATAAAATGAAGCATTATATGTGTTACCTGTAATTGAACCATTAAGCTCATTTACTTCATTGTCCAATAAAGCACATCCTGATAAACTTTCTAATGCCAATGCAGCAATTAAAACAACCGTTACAATCTTCTTTCTCATATGTTTCTCCTTTAATTGTGTTCATGCTTTAATCTATTCCACTCCTTACAATAGGAAACGCACTGCTCCAGAATGAAATTTGAACTTTTCAGGTCCATTCCTCTTGTAATCTCATCAAACTTCTGTCCATTAGTCATCCGTTGATTACGGTCATACGGAAAGAAGTCTGTTGGACTCATTTCAAATGCAGCTGCTATTCGAATCAGTGCGTCCAGCCCTATACGGCTTCTCCCATTAAACATCCTGGATAAATGAGAAAAGCAAACACCGGATCGCATCTCTAAATCTCTTAACGATACATGTTCCTTGTCCATTTGAATTCTGATATTCTGAGTAATTCCATCAAAAATTCGTTGCATCTCGTCTTCATTGTAGATAGCAGAGTCCAAAAATGATATTTTCATATTTTTCATTTCACGTTCAATATCTGTATCTTTTCTTTTCCGAGATTTTACACAGGTACTGGCAACTTCTTTTTGTCCCGACAAATCATTTTTATTATCCATTCTTCAACTTCTCCTTTCGCGAAGAGTAATGATAGTAATATTATTCTTTATTACTTGTAATGGTATCAAATATATAGCCTAAAGTCAACTAATTCTGCTATTTCCAGATTTACAAAGCAACAAACATGGAAAAGGGAGAATGCTTAAATTATTTTCACCATTCTCCCTATCCTCTCGTTATAACTATCCTATATGTCTTTTTTCCTGTTTCTGAACGGTTTCTTCCTTTTCCTCCTTATCCTCCTCTGATAACACGGATTCTAACTCTGCCTGCCTCTTCAATAAATTTTGTAAAGTACTTTCTTGAGGAAATTTCTTTTGAAATTCTTCTTTGGCTGTATTTAAAGCATTGATTGTCTCTTCCAATCTGTTTTCATATTCGCTCAATACCTTTTCAAACCCACGCAGCACATTCTGAATTCGGATAATATTGCCTACGTCACTAATCATATTTGCTGTAACCTTGTACTCATATGTACCGGCAATAATAAAATGTGCTTCTACTTCATTGGTCAGAAAATTATGAGATTTAGTAATTCCTAATTGGAACCCATAAATTTCTCCAAATTGAACAACGCTGCCATTATCCGGGACTTTTTTTATCAAATCATGTAACAGCAATCCAGCCTTTTTTCGTTCAGTGAATACAACATCATGAATTTTCATCTCAAAGGGACTATTATCCTCTATTTCATCATTATTTGTATCCATATTTTCCTTGATCGCTACATGATCTATCCCTCCAAAGGATACATTAGTATCTCTGATTTCAATATCCTTACGAATTTTATCTATAATACTCTTCAGCTGCTCTTTCTTTGAAGGTAGTACTTCTTTATAGTCCCGCTCTAGTTTATATCTGTTAGCATCAAAACTTCGTTTCAGCAGATTTAATCTTGTTATTTCAGCATCCACCTCCATTTTTTCCTTAATAAGCGGATTCCCAGATGCTACTGCTTTCATTTCTGCATAGTTCAATACTGCTTCATCAATATCCTCACAGTTTCTTGCCACATCACCATTAGTCATAACCTGAGATATAAACCTCTGCTTATTCTCGATAATACTCCAGTTATAAGCATCAAAAGTACCTTTGGTAACATATCTGAAAATATGCACTTTATCATACATATTTCCTTGTCGTAGGATTCGCCCTTCTCTTTGAACAACATCAGAACCTCTCCACGGCACATCAATTTCATGCATTGCATATAAACGTTCTTGTATATTTGTACCGGTACCCATTTTTTCGGTTGAACCTATAATTATTCTCTTGACCCCACTGCATAAATCCGCAAACATATCACTTCTTTCTTTATCATTTTTCGCATCATGTATAAAGCAGATTTCATCTGACGGAATCCCTTTCTCAACCAGTTTTTCTTTTATAAAGCGATATACACTAAATTTCTCTTTATCATCAGTCGGTACACCAATATCTGAAAAAATAACCTGTGCTGCCCTATCAGCCTTAGTCTCTTCCCAAATCCGATACACATTATCCACACATTTATATAGTTTGCTATCAATGTCCGGCTGTGCATCCGGATAAAGCATTCGAATATCAGTAGATACTAATTTTGCATCATGACAGACTTTAAGCATATTATCTTCTGTTGGATCAACTGCTCCGTCATGAATGCGTCTTGCTCTCTCTACAAATTCATCCACGCATGCTTTAATATCATCATTCGGCTGACTTTCAACGATATCATATTTTCCACCAACCAGTGTGGGTATTTTAAGATATGGTAACATATCCTGAGTTTGAATATCGGCAATCATACGAAATGTAGTTATAAGCTCCGGTAAATTCGTGAATTTTGCAAAACGGGTTTTAGGACGATATCCTTTTCCCTCCGGAGTCAGCTCCATACTGGTGACAATCTCTCCAAAGTTGGCGGCCCATGCATCAAAATGAGCTACCCCTTTTTCTTCCAGTAAATCAGACTGCAGATATTTTTGCATTAAATACATTTCACACATTGTATTAGAAATAGGTGTTCCAGTAGCAAAAATAACGTTCCTTCCTGAAGTAAGTTCATTAATATATCTCGTTTTAAGCCACATATCATAAGCTTTTAGACTTCCGTTCGGATTAATTCCAGATACGTTTCCTATTTTTGTATTAAAGCTCAAATTCTTATAACTATGGGCTTCATCTACCATCAGACAATCGACGCCCAGCTCTTCAAATGTAATAACATCATCCTTATACTCCGCATTTGTTAATTTCTCTAATTGCACCCTTAATGATTTTTCCTGGGATTCCATTTGTTTGACAGACCAAGTTTCATTACGATTGTGCTTCATTTCCCTAATATAATTCTGTATATCATCTATTTGCTTTTCAATATATGATGCCTGCCGTTCTCTTGAAAGAGGAATTTTTTCAAATTGTGAATGTCCGATAATTACTGCATCATAACTTCCAGTTGCAATTTTACTAATAAACCGTTTCCTCTTGCTTTTTTCAAAATCTTCTTTTCTCGTAAGAAGAATATTTGCATTCGGATAGAGCCTTAAAAACTCATTTGCCATTTGCCCGGTTAAGTGGTTTGGAACAACAATCATGGGTTTATTTGCAAGTCCCAACCTTTTTAGTTCCATTGCAGCTGCAGCCATTTCAAAAGACTTACCAGCTCCTACACAATGTCCTAAAAGAGTATTGCCACCTCTTATAATTCTTGCTACTGCGTTTTTCTGATGAGGTCTTAGTTCAATAAGCGGATTCTTCCCTGGAAGACTCAGAAAACTACCATCATATTCCCGCACTTTAATATTGTTAAATTTTTCATTATACAATCTGACATACTTTTCTCTCCTCTCCATATCTTCAAATAGCCATGCAGAAAATGCCTCTTTAATTTGCTCTGCTTTATCTTTTGCAAGCATTGTTGCTTTAGCATTCAATACATATGATACAGAACCATCCGCATTTTCTACTCTGTCTTTCACCTGTACCTGTCGCATATTAAGCAAAGTCTCAAAGATTTCTAAAGCGTTCATCCTCTCAATACCATAGGTATTGTTAATCTCTATATTGCCGCCCCAGCTCTTATTGTGAATAAAATATGTATTTGTCATTGCATTATACTCTAACCGCAAAGAACTTTTTACATAATACGGAACATGAAATTTTTCGTAAATAAACTGCTGATAATCCTCCGGGGAAATCCAGCTCACACCTATTTTGACATCAATTTCTGTAGCATCAAGGTCTTTAGGAATGACCATCTGCAGTGCATCCACATTTTCTTGGTATCGTTTATCTTTCAATAATGATACATTGGCCGAGGATAATTTTTTTCTTACATCTCCGGATAAATACTCCTCTTTTGTCTCATATCCCTGGAGGGGATAATTGTCATTTGCTTTATCCGGATTTAAGAATATTTCACCCTTCAATTCATTGCGCACCGTATCAAATGGCTTATCATATAACGATAATATATTTTCAAAATTTACATATCCGTAATCAGCAATGGTGATATTAAGAGCTTCTATTGCTGATTCAGCATGCTCATGAACAATATTGGGATAAATCGTATGTTCTGTGAATATTTTCGCTTTAACAAATTTTCCGTCAACAGAATCCTCCAACGCACAAAGCAGGGTATATTCCACATCATCCCCAAAAGCTCTTTTTGATTCCTTATCATTGATATATCCATATTTCAAAACATAAGAATCATATGCCTTGGCTAATTCTTCCTGGCACTCTGAAAGTTTCGCATCAGTACATCCCTCTAATTGTACATTTATAACTTCATGCAATAATTCACGAATAACACATAATCCTTTGATTCTATCTTTCTGCTTAGTTGTTAATTGCTTTTGTAATATGAGTACTTCATTTTCACGCATATACACCTGCTCATCACGAACAACATAAGTATAATTTTTAATACTGGAATCTGCTGGTATAATATCATCTGTATTTTCATTTTTCTTATCCGTATTCTGTTGCACCTTGTAAAATACATTTTTCGGTAATCGTTCAACCGCTTCCGCTATTGCATCTTTTAAATTTTCTCCATAGTTCGGTGCAAGATATGATAATGCCCTATCTGGACCAAAACGCTTTTCATCTACCTCCCATAATAATCTTTGTTTTTCTCTTGTTAACTCGCTTTTTCTCACATTTTCATTTCTTCATAGAGATTACTTCTAAGTCTATGTCATTCCCCTTGGCCATGAATCATGGATATTCGAAT
>Ga0129315_1000711_pt1 | contig 21495 bp, 18 predicted proteins | sample Cm827metagenome_FD_94432 | JGI IMG/M metagenome (GOLD analysis project Ga0129315, IMG submission 94432) | Eastern black-and-white colobus group fecal microbial communities from Wisconsin, USA - Cm827 metagenome | ecosystem: Host-associated > Mammals > Digestive system > Large intestine > Fecal...
GAGATAAATGGCTATATGGGTTGGTATTGCAAAGATAGAATTAAATCAACACTCGGAGGACTTAGTCCTCTAGATTATAGAAGGAGTATAGGCATAGCGGTCTAAAAAAATGTCCGCATGCCCCATTTGGGGATTCAAAAAACTGGAATTAAAAATTTCACTTTACGTAAGAATATGGCAGAATAGAGAATAAAATGCTGTAAATATACAGGCAAATAAGTTGAATGATTTGCAGCAAATGTGTATAATATAGTTAGCAGAGAACAAAGCAAGCTAATTTTATGAAACGGAGGAATTGATATGCCAAATATTAAACCTATTTCGGATTTAAGAAATTATACAGCAGTAATCAGCGAGGTTGCATACGGAAAACGAGTTTATTTAACCCGTAATGGACATGGACAATGTGCAATCATTGATATGAAAGAACTAGATGAATTGGATAAGCAGAAAGCTCTCTATCAGCTTATGAACAAATTGAATGAAGCAGAAATTTCTATTCGTGAGGAGGGAACCATTTCGGCAGATGAGTTAGAAGCAGAATTGGGGGTAGCAGATTGAAGAAAGTTGAATACTCACAAATCGTAAGGCGTAAACTTAAAGTGTTAAGAGGGCGTTTGACAAGTGAATTTGGTTCGGAAGTATCTAGGAAATCATTGAAACAGATTACTGATGCAGCTAGAAGCCTTGAAAAATTTGCAGAACGGGGTGTAGCTGTATCAGCAATGTATGATATTGAATGTGATTACAGATACCTCTATGTGGGACATAATTATTTGTTTTATAGAATTGAGGCAGATAAGATTATCATTGCAGAAATGTTCGATGATAGAGAAGATTTTATGTATAAGTTGTTTGGTATTTCGACAATATCACAAGAGTCCATAGATTATTGGGACGAGTAATTAAAAATGTACGGAAAACATCAGGCTAAATGAAAAGTCTAATCCCCCAGCTATGCTGGGGAGAATGGAATAGCTGGAGGTTGTAGAGCGACTTAGATATAATAATGTAAATAATCAGGTATCGTTTCATACTCTTAAAGCGTTACAATATCTGACAATGGTAAGGAGGAATTCTTATGCCAGAAATGATATATAGTTTTAATGGGAAAGACATTACGATGAACGTATGTATACAGATCAGAGATGTATTAAAATTGTTACAGGATCATTTCCAGATTGATTTTGAAGAAGCCGTGCTTCGTTTTTATAAGTCTGAAACATACAAGACCTTACAGCAGACCGAAAATGGATTATGGGCAGAATCAGCAGAATATATTGCAGATCAGTACTATGAAGAGATGAGGGGTGAATAAAACATTGCAGAATATGAACCATATTATGGATTCGGAGCAGGAATTTGAGAGCGCAGTTGAGAAGATATAGAAAAATATGGAATTATAGGTGTAAGGTATAAAACAATGTGTTATATCTTACACCTATTTTTATGATACAATGCAGATACGTTAATGCTATTAAAAGATGTATTGTAAATGAACAATTATACGGCGGTGCTTGTTTTGTATACACAACTTTGGTAAAATGAAGACAGGACTTTCGGGAAGGGGTAGGTAGGTGCATGAATAATAAATTATATAAATTAATGAACTGGCCAAGGATTGAAGGAATTGTGTATTCGGAGGAAGCAAACCCGCAGGAGATTCTGGGGATACATACCACAGGTAAGAATGTCCTGTTTCAGATGTTCTGGCCTGGGGCAGTGAAGGTAAATGTACATTTTACGGAAGAGAAGCGTTCTGAAGCTGCAGAGGTAGTATCCTCTGCAAAATTGGTACTTCCGATGGAAATGGCAGATGAGAACGGTTTCTTTGCATGTCTTTATCAGGGAAAGAAGCCGCAGCACTATGAATATGAAATTATTGATGCCGAGGGGAACAGCAGAATGATTAAGGATGCCTATGCATTCGCACCGGTATCCTTATCTGAAAAGGATGCTGTAAGGTTTACTTCAGGTATTCATTATACCATTTATGAACATCTGGGAGCACATCCTTGTACGAGAAACGGTGTTGCCGGAACACAGTTTGCGGTGTGGGCGCCGAATGCGGTTCGTGTCAGTGTCGTTGGAGATTTTAACAATTGGGACGGGCGCATTTATCCCATGATAAAGGATGGTACAACCGGTATTTTTGAACTGTTTATACCGGATGTTCAGGCAGGCGACTGTTATAAATATGAAATCAGGAAAAAGGGCGGCCTGACCGTTTTAAAGGCAGATCCTTATGCATTCCGCCAGCAGCTTCGTCCGGATACGGCTTCCATCGTGGAAGATTCTCATTACAGCTATCAGGATGCAGAATGGATGAAGAATCGGAAGAAATATGCCGAAAAGAATGCGCCCATCAGTGTTTACGAATTATATCTGGGCTCCTTCCGTCATGGAGAGGATGGAAAAGAAAGCTTATCCTACCGTGAACTGGCGCCTCTTGTTGCAGAATATGCAAAGGAAATGGGCTATACACATGTAGAGCTGATGCCGGTAATGGAGCATCCCCTGGATGCATCCTGGGGTTATCAGGTGATTGGTTATTATGCACCGACCGCGCGCTACGGAACACCGGATGACTTCCGGTACTTCGTGGATACGCTTCATCAGGCGGGCATCGGTGTGATTCTGGACTGGGTTCCGGCACATTTTCCGAGAGATACCTATGGACTTGCCGAGTTTGACGGAACCTGTCTCTATGAGCATGCGGATCCCCGGAAGGGAAGTCATCCGCACTGGGGAACATTGATTTATAATTACGGACGCCCGGAAGTATCCAACTATCTGATTGCAAATGCGTTATACTGGGCAGAGCAGTTCCATGCCGATGGAATCCGCATGGATGCGGTTGCTTCCATGCTGTATCTGGATTATGGGCGTAAGGATGGCGAGTGGGTTGCCAATATTTATGGCGGCAATGAGAATCTGGAAGCGATTGAAATGATCAAGCATCTGAATTCCATTATGAAAAAGCGGAATCCGGATGTATTGATGATTGCCGAAGAATCGACCGCATGGCCGAAGGTTACAGGAGCCCTGGATGACGAAGGACTTGGCTTTGATCTTAAGTGGAATATGGGCTTTATGAATGATTACCTGGCCTATATCGGCTATGATCCATATTTCCGTGCACATCATCATAATGAATTGACTTTCAGCATGATTTACGCCTACAGTGAGAACTTTATGCTGCCGTTTTCCCATGACGAGGTCGTACATGGCAAGTCCTCCATGATTGGCAAGATGCCGGGCACGATCGAGGATAAATTTGCAAACTTACGATTGACCTATGGCTACGTGATGACCCATCCGGGCAAAAAGCTTCTGTTCATGGGACAGGACATTGCGGAGTTCCAGGAGTTTGACGAAACCAGACAGACGAAATGGGAGCTGATAAAGGAACCTGCACATAAAGGAATCCATGATCTGGTGCGTGATCTGAATCACTTATATCAGGAGCTTCCGGCACTTTATGAGAAGGATACGGAAGCAGACGGTTTCCAGTGGATTAACTGCATTTCTCCTGAGAAGTGCATGCTTTCCTATATGAGAAAGGCTGCAAAGCCGGAGCAGACCCTTATTGTGGTTGCGAACTTTGCCAACATCGGGCAGGAGTTCTGTATCGGGGTTCCGATGGCAGGCAAATATAAAGAAATTCTGAATACAGATGATAAGGCCTATGGCGGAAAGGGACGGGTAAACGGCCGTGCGATACCTGTGAATGATGAGGAATACGATGGACAGCCCTGTTCCTTTACCATGAAGGCTGCACCGCTTTCTTTGAGTATCTTTAAGTTTGTTGCCTATACAGCCAAAGAGAAGCAGCAGATCGAAAACCGCAAAGCAGAAACGAAAGCGATCCATCTGGCACAGGAAGCCGGGCAGCGTGCAAAAGAGGCTGAAGCAGAAGCCGAAGAGCTGACCTTGCGTGCAAAAGAATTAAAGAAGCAGGCAGAAGAAATCATGCAGCAGGCCCAGAAGGCCTTACAACGTGCTAAGGAAGAAGAGAAGCTTGCTTCAATTGAATGGAAAAAGGCAGAAGAGGCAGCAAAGAAAGCAAAATAAATAGGATAATAAGATTTTGGAAGGGTATGAGATATGGATACCAATATTACTGAGATATCAGACATTACCGACATTGATCTTTCACCGGGAGTGATTGAAAAGTTTTTAGACGAATTACCGGATAAATTATTCCGGTTCGGCTTTAAGCTGTTGATTGCCATTATCGTTCTGGTCATTGGACTTCAATTGATTAAGCTGATCCGCAAGATCCTGCGCAAGTCTCTTGAAAAAGCCAATGTGGATGAGGGCATTATCCATTTTACGAACTCTTTGCTAAAGGCGATTCTGATGTTTGCCCTCTTTGTGGTAGTCATTGCAACCTGTGGTGTGGAAATCAGCAGCTTTCTTGCAATATTGGGATCGGTCAGTGTGGCAATTGGCTTTGCATGGCAGGGAAGCCTGAGTAACCTTGCGGGAGGCCTTCTGATTCTGGTATTAAAACCGTTTCATATCGGAGAGCGGATTGTGGATGAAAAGGGAAATGACGGAGTTGTTGAGGAGGTGGACATCTTCTATACGAAGATTGTAACGGCGGATCAACGTGTCATTGTTCTGCCGAACGGACCGCTCGCGAATGGCTCCATCACAAACTATACGAGATGTCCGGAGCATCGGATTGATATTCCGGTAGGAATCAGCTACGATGCAGATATCCGGAAAGCACGGGAGGTGCTTCTTGATCTGCTTGAACATACAGATAAAATTCTTCAGGAAAAGGATAAACAGGTTATTGTAGATTCACTGGGAGACAGCAGTGTAAACCTCATTGTCCGTTGCTTCGTAAAGACGGAAGACTTTTATGAACGGAAGGCATATCTGACCGAGAACATCAAGCTTACACTGGATGAGGCAGGAATTTCCATTCCCTTTCCGCAGATGGATGTCCATCTTTCAGAAAAAGTATAAAAACACTTGCAAAATATTTATTCCATGTATATAATAATTTTTGTTCGTGTATTGCTACCGTGGCTCAGCCGGTAGAGCAGCTGATTCGTAATCAGCAGGTCAGGGGTTCGAATCCCCTCGGTAGCTTTCAACTCAAAAATGATCCACTGGATCATTTTCTCATATGCACGGCAACTAATGTCAGGCTGTCACAGAATTGTGGCAGCCTGTTTTTACTTCAATTCTTAACTGATTGCATTCTTTTTCTTGTTCCGGTGTTCGAGATACTGCAGGAGCTGATAGAGAAGTAATGCCAGGAAGCACAGAATCAGAATGGAGGTAATCACCATATTCAGCTGGAAGACCTGGGAGCCATAGATAATGAGGTAACCGAGTCCTCTTCTTGCAGCAAGAAATTCACCGATGATAACACCGACTAAAGCAAGACCGACATTGACTTTCATATTGCTGATGATTCCGGGAACGGAGGAAGGAAGAATAACCTTTTTATAGACATCAAATTTTGTTCCGCCAAGCGTATAAATCAGTCTGGAACGTTCCTCATCCACCTGCTTAAAGCAGGTATAAAGGTTAATCACCGAACCGAACAGGGCTACGGAAATTCCGGCAATAATAATGGTGTTCATTCCTGTTCCAAGCCAGACAATAAGGAGTGGAGCAAGTGCGGATTTGGGCAGACTGTTTAAGACAACAAAATAAGGTTCGGTCACCTCGGCAACCGGATGATAATACCAGAGAAGCGTTGCAGAGAAGATTCCCAGAATACAGATCAGTGCAAAGCTTACAAGAGTTTCAAATAAGGTGATTCCGGTGTGGACAAAAAAGCTGCCGTCTTTGAGCATTTTTAAAAAATAGGAAGCTACCATGGAAGGACTGCTGAAAAAGAAGGAATCAATCCAGTGGAGCCGTGAGGCCGTTTCCCACAGAATTAAAAAGGCAATCAGCAGGAAAATCCGTAAGAAGGTAATCGTGTTGTGATGGCGCCGGTGTTTTATATAATATTGCTGCTGGGCATAGGATTCAGTGTTCATCCGAGATCTCCTTCCATAGGATATTAAAATAATGATGAAATTCCGGAGCGTTTCGGGCAGCCAGAAGCGAATCATCCGGAAGCGTCAGGGAGATAGGAAGATTCCGTACTACTTTTCCGGGGCGTTTACTTAAAACAATTACGCGGTCAGCAAGGGAAATTGCTTCCGATAAATCATGCGTAATTAAAATGGCAGTAATTCCGGAATGCCGGATAATCCTTCCAATATCTGCAGATACCAGGAGGCGCGTCTGATAATCCAGGGCACTGAACGGCTCATCCAGAAGAAGCAGCTCCGGCTCCATGATCATGGTACGGATGAGAGCGGCACGCTGGCGCATACCACCGGACAACTCATTCGGATGCTTATCCTTGAAGGGAAGGAGCCCATAATCGGTTAAAAGGTGCATGGCCTTTTCCTTCTTGGCAGGAGTCAGGTTCTTCTGGATTTCGGGGCCTAAAAGAATGTTGCTCCAAATGGTACGCCAGGGGAGCAGATGATCCTGCTGGAGCATATAGCCAATCCGGGGCGAATCATGTGCAAAGGTAATCGTTCCGGACTCCGGCCTGATCAATCCGGCAATCATGGAAAGGAGCGTTGATTTGCCGCAGCCGCTGGGACCGACGATTGCAAGAAATTCCCCTTCCGTAACTGTAAAGGTGACATCACTTAAGGCCTTGGTTTCTCCGTGAAGGGTATGATAGGAAAAGTCTATATGCTGAAGACGTAAAAGAGTCGGATTCATAGATTGCCTCATTTCTACACATTCTGAAGATATAGATAATTCGTAACTGTGAGGGTACTGAGCAGTTACGATAATTCTAATATAACTTATGAATAAAAATACCAATATGTGCGTATCTTTTGTTGAAAAGCTTCTAAAAGTATGATAGTATCAAATTCAGATTTAATAATTGGAGGATGGATATTTATGGCGCAATTGTGGGGCGGCCGTTTCACCAAGGAAACGGACAGGCTGGTATATGATTTCAATGCATCCATTAACTTTGATAAACGGTTATTTGAGCAGGACATTGAGGGCAGTATTGCACACGTTGTCATGTTAGAGAAACAGGGGATTCTGACCTGCGAAGAAAAGGATCAGATCGTAAAGGGACTGACCATGATCCGGGAAGATGTCCGCGATGGAAAGCTTGTGATCACTTCCGAATACGAAGATATTCACAGCTTCGTGGAAGCCAATCTGATTGACCGGATCGGTGATGCCGGTAAGAAAATGCACACCGGAAGAAGCCGGAATGATCAGGTAGCATTGGATATGCGTTTATATGTCCGTCATGAGGTTATTGAGGTTTCTGAGTGTTTAAAGGAGCTTCTGACGACTCTCCTTACGATTATGGAGACGAATCTTCACACCTATATGCCGGGCTTTACCCATTTACAGAAGGCACAGCCGACTACGCTTGCACATCATATGGGAGCCTACTTCGAAATGTTTAAAAGGGATCTTCTTCGCATGGAGGATATCTATAAGAGAATGAATTATTGTCCGCTCGGAGCAGGGGCCTTTGCCGGAACGACCTATCCGTTGGATCGTGCCTACACCGCATCCTTAATGGGCTTTGAAGGACCAACCTTAAACAGTATGGATTCCGTTGCGGATCGTGACTATGTGATTGAATTTTTAGCAGCATTATCTACAATTATGATGCATTTAAGCCGTTTTTCCGAGGAGGTCATCATCTGGAATTCGAATGAATACCGTTTTGTAGAGATTGATGACGCCTATTCTACCGGAAGCAGTATTATGCCGCAGAAGAAGAACCCGGATATTGCAGAACTTGTAAGAGGAAAGACCGGACGCGTGTATGGAGCGCTTGTTTCCATATTGACAACCATGAAAGGAATTCCGCTTGCATATAATAAAGATATGCAGGAAGATAAGGAAGTGACTTTTGATGCCATTGATACCGTGAAGGATTGTCTTGTTTTATTTGACGGCATGTTAAAGACCATGAAATTCCGTAATGAAATTATGGAAAAGAGTGCAATGAACGGCTTTACCAATGCAACCGATGCTGCCGATTATCTGGTTGGAAAAGGAGTTCCGTTCCGTGATGCACATGGCATTATCGGACGTCTCGTTCTTTATTGTATCGAGAAGGAAACAAGCATTGATGCGTTATCCTTAGAGGAACTGAAGGAAATCAGTCCGGTATTTGAAGCAGACCTTTACGATGCGATCAGCTTGAAGGCCTGTGTGGAACGCCGTCTTACAATCGGTGCCCCGGGCGAGGATGCCATGAAGGAAGTGATTCAGATTAATAGAGAATTCCTAAACCACATCTGGTATGAAGAGCAGTAATTCCGTTTATAGGACCAGAAGAGTCTTTTAAATATTTTTACATGAGGAGAGGAAAAATGAGCGACAAATTAAGAGTAGGAATTTTAGGTGGAACAGGTATGGTTGGACAGAGATTTATCTCTCTGCTTGAGAATCATCCCTGGTTCGAGGTAACAACAATTGCAGCAAGCCCACGTTCCGCAGGCAAGACCTATGAAGAAGCAGTAGGGGATCGCTGGAAAATGGATACCCCGATGCCGGAAAAGGTAAAGAAGATAGTTGTCATGAATGTCAACGAGGTAGAAAAGGTTGCTTCCGAAGTGGATTTTGTATTCAGTGCCGTTGACATGACCAAAGAAGAAATCAAAAAGATTGAAGAAGATTACGCAAAGACCGAAACACCGGTTGTTTCCAACAATTCTGCACACAGATGGACACCGGATGTACCGATGGTCGTACCGGAAATCAATCCGGAGCATATGAAGGTCATTGAATTTCAGAAGAAGAGACTCGGCACAACCAGAGGCTTTGTAGCAGTAAAGCCGAACTGCTCCATTCAGAGCTATGCACCGGTATTAACTGCATGGAAGGAATTCGAACCGTATGAAGTTGTTGCTACAACCTACCAGGCGATCTCCGGAGCAGGAAAGACCTTTAAGGATTGGCCGGAAATGGTAGGAAATATCATTCCTTACATTGGTGGGGAAGAAGAAAAGAGTGAAAAAGAGCCTCTTCGTATCTGGGGTGAAATCAGGGACGGTGTGATTGTACCTGCTACAAGTCCCGTCATCACCTGCCAGTGCATCCGTGTGCCTGTATTAAACGGACATACCGCTGCCGTATTTGTGAAGTTCCGCAAGAAACCGACCAAGGAGCAGTTAATCGAAAAGCTGGTTACCTTCAAGGGCGTTCCACAGGAGTTAGAGCTTCCGAGCGCACCGAAGCAGTTTATCCAGTATCTGGAGGAGGACAACCGTCCACAGATCCAGCTCGATGTAAATTACGAAAACGGAATGGGAATCAGTGTCGGACGTATCCGTGAAGATTCCGTATATGACTGGAAGTTTGTGGGACTTTCCCATAATACCGTCCGTGGTGCTGCAGGCGGTGCAGTTCTTTGTGCAGAGCTGTTAAAGGCACAGGGGTATATCGCAAAGAAGTAAATCAGTAGCTGCAAATTTGCAGAGCGGTTATATCAGACTTACTAGTTGGGAAGAGAAGGATTAGATCGGTATGGATGAGTTACGTTATCAGGTAGACCTGTTAAGCGCAATGAATCAGAAAATGGAAAATGATGAACGAATGTATAGGTTGTTGTGTGCAACATCTACCAGTGCATTTATTTACGTAAACTTATTGGATGGTTATGTGCGGACTCTTGGAAGCTGGGAGAGCTTTTTTCCGGAGTTGCAGATTCGTGATGTAAATGATTTTTCAAAGTTGTACCCGCGAATGGAAGAACAATATGTTCTTCCATTCCGGAGACTTCTCAGTCTGGAAGATTCCAGAGAAACCTCAGGAAGTGATATTCTTAAATTGACGGATGGTAAGACATGGATAGAATGTGAAGTAAATATTATTTATGATTATGCACAGCTTCCTACGGATAAAATCATCCGGTTCAAAAATATTTCCAAATTAAAAAAGCAAAATGATGAACTGACATATATGGCTTACTATGATGTGATGACCGGATTGTACAGCCGTAATTATTTTGTACGTCTTCTGGCAGATTTTGTGAGGCGGGCAGAAGAAGAGAATACGGTTGTATCCGTCATGTTCATTGATGTGGATGATTTCAGCAGGATTAATGACGGATTCGGACTTGCTGTCGGTGATGAAGTGGTTCAGCAGTTTGGACAGTTCCTGCAGGAATTTTCTTCGGAGCATGTGCTGGTATCCCATTTTAATGCTGATCTTTATTGTATTGGTATTTATGAACCCATGGGGAAATACAGTGTTGACAGTATCTATCAGGCGGTAAGGGAGCGGACGAAACAGCCATTTCGCTTAAGCAACGGTCAGGATGTGGATATTTCCGTCAGCGTTGGTGTGGCAGAGTTCCCAGAAGCAGCACAGAATACCTTAGAGCTGATTAACTGTGCCGAAATCGTTATGTTCAAGGCAAAGAAGCGTGGAAAGGATTCCATGCAATATTTTGATGCATCTATATTAAAGGATTTCCTTCATAATGTTGCGATTGAAACAAAATTAAAGGAAGCTGTATTTGCCCAAAACTTTACTATGAATTTCCAACCACAGTATTTTACGGAGAATGGGAAGCTTCGTGGTATGGAGGCACTGATCCGCTGGCGTGACAACGATGGCCGCATGATCAGTCCTGCCGTGTTTATTCCCATTGCGGAGAAGAATGGAACTATTGTTCCTATCGGGGCATGGGTGGTCGATGAAAGCATCCGGTTTTTTTCCCAATGGAAAAAGGATTATCATACACCAATGATCTTATCTTTGAATATTTCAGCTATTCAGTATAACCGGGATGATTTTGTGGACATGATTCTGAATTGTCTGAAAAAGTATGACCTGGATCCGAACTTCCTGGAACTGGAAATTACAGAAAGTGTATTTATTGAGAATTTCCATGATGTAACAGAGAAGCTTCGTCTGCTGCGGGAATATGGAATCAAAGTGTCTTTGGATGATTTTGGAACGGGATATTCGTCCCTTTCTTATCTGAAAAAGCTTCCAATTGATACCCTGAAAATCGATAAAAGCTTTATTGATACCATAATAATTGATGAAAACACACGGGTCATTGCGGATTCTGTCGTGAACATGGCAAAAAGACTTGGCTATGAAACTATTGCAGAAGGTGTGGAAGATCAGGATCAGTTTAATTATCTGAAAAAGATCGGCTGCGACTGCATTCAGGGATTTTTTCTTGGCAGACCATCTACTTCTGAAGAAATTGAACGTTTACTGCTCCGTATTGAGGAGTGTGAGGAGTGAAAGGATGTTTTTAGGTCGTACATCAGAATTGAACTATCTGAACGCATTTTATGACAGTGAAGGAAGTCAGCTTCTTGTCGTGTATGGACAAAAGAATATCGGAAAAACCAGTCTTTTAAAAGAGTTTGTAAAAGGGAAACCTTATCATTATTATTGTGCAAGATCCGCATCAGAGCGTGAGCAGACGTATGAGTGGGGGAAAGAACTCACAGATCACACCGGAGATCTGCCGGAATATCCTTCGTATGCTGAAATTTTTCGGAAGATTTCAGGGAACGAATCCGGCAAGACCGTTATGATTGTGGATGAATTTCAGCACGCAGTGAAGTCAGGAAACGCTTTTATGAAGGATCTTGTTTCTTTTGTGCAGGGAAGCGAAAAGCACGGGGAGATTCTGGTTGTACTGTCAAGTTCATCAACCGGCTGGGTGGAAAACAGCATGGTGATGAAAATCGGAGAATCAGCATATGCCCTGTCAGGCTTTCTGAAGATCAAGGAGCTTTCGTTTGAAGAGATGCGGCACTTCTTCCCGAAGTTTTCAGTAGAACAGTGTGTGGAAGCGTATGCCGTTTTGGGAGGCTTCCCGGGACTTTGGACACAATTTGATGATTCCTTAAGCATGAAGGAGAACATCTGCCGGTTTGTTTTAAACCCACATACCTATCTGCAGGAAGAGGGACTGCGTACCGTTGCGGAAGAACTGCGGGAGACAGCTGTTTATCATACAATTCTTTCATCCATTGCAGCCGGAAGACATAAGCTGAATGACCTCTACCGGCACACCGGATTTTCCAGAGCGAAAATCAGTGTTTATCTAAAAAATCTGATGGAGCTTGAACTGGTGGAAAAGGTCTTTTCCTTTGATACCGAGGGAAAAGCAAATAGCCAGAAGGGGATATATCGGATCAGCAATCATTTCGTTCATTTTTACTTCCGGTTCCTGTACCCGAACCGAAGTGCGCTGGCATTGATGAGTGCAGATGAATTTTATGAAAAGAATATTCAGTTTTCCTTTAAGAATTTTGCAGCCCTGTATTTTAATGAGATCTGTAAACAACGGATTGAGAAATGGAACCGGGAAGAAAAGCTTCCTATTGCGATTGACCGCATTGGGGAATGGGTTGGAAAATCAGGAAATATTGATGTGGTTGCACAGGATGAAAACGGCAGAACACTTGCAGCATACTGCAACTGGGAAAAATCCGTGATGCAGTATGGAGATTATGAGAAGCTGCTTTCCAGTATGGGAAAGGCAAAGCTGAAGGCAGATATGATCTACCTGTTTTCCATTCAGCGTTTTGATGAAAAGCTGAGTCTGGAAGCAAAGATGAAAAAGAATCTGAATTTGATTAGTCTGGAAGACATGTAATGGGAAAAAATTTATTTATTGCAGAAAAACCGAGTGTTGCCCGTGAATTTGCGAAGGCTCTGCAGATTACGGGGAACAACCGGGACGGATATATTGAGTCAAATGATGCCATTGTAACCTGGTGCGTTGGACATCTTGTGACCATGAGTTATCCGGAAGTTTATGATGAAAAATATAAGCGATGGTCTTTAAATACGATTCCGTTTATACCGACGGAATTTAAATATGAGGTGATCGACAGTGTAAAGAAGCAGTTTCAGATTGTAAGCGGACTGCTGAACCGTGAGGATGTGGAAACGATCTATGTCTGCACCGACTCCGGACGGGAAGGAGAATATATTTACCGTCTGGTAGAACGTCAGGCAAACGTTCATGACAAGATAAGAAGAAGAGTCTGGATTGATTCCCAGACGGAGGAAGAAATTCTGCGTGGGATCCGTGAGGCCAGGGATCTTTCCGAATACGATAATCTGTGTGCAGCGGCTTACCTGCGTGCCAAAGAGGATTATCTGATGGGAATTAATTTTTCAAGAGTCCTCACACTGAAATATGGCAATGCAGTCAAGGATTATCTGAAGCTTGACCGGGCAGTTGTAAGTGTCGGACGTGTGATGACCTGTGTACTTGGCATGGTTGTGAACAGGGAACGTGAAATCCGTAACTTCGAAAAAACACCGTTTTTCCGTGTGGTGGCATCCGTTCTTTTAGGAGAGCGTGGGATTGATTGTGAGTGGCGTGCCGTAGAAGGAACCCCATATTTTGCTTCACCGCTTTTGTATAAGGAAAACGGATTTAAGGAACGTGAGCCGGCGGAAAATCTGATCCAATATCTGTTGGAGGAGCCGCGGAAAGCCATCGTTCATTCTATAGAAAAGAAAAAGGAAAATAAGAATGCACCGCTTTTATATAATCTGGCGGAACTGCAGAACGACTGTTCCAAATATTTCAAGATCAGTCCGGATGAAACCCTGCGGATAGCACAGGAGCTTTATGAAAAGAAAATGACGACCTACCCAAGAACGGATGCGAGAGTGTTATCGACTGCCGTTTCGAAGGAGATCTATAAGAATATTAAAGGTCTGACAAACTTTCAGCTGGTAAGCTCCCCGGCTTCCCGGGTATTGCAGGAAGGAACCTATAAGGGAATCGCAAAGACAAGATATGTTAACGACAAGCAGATTACCGATCACTACGCTATCATTCCGACCGGACAGGGGCTTAATAATTATAACCAGCTAAGCTCCACCGCACAGAAGGTTTATGAAATTGTGGTCCGCAGGTTCCTGAGCATTTTTTATCCGCCTGCGGTTTACCGTAAGGTGGCACTGTGCGTAGCCATCCGGGAGGAGAAGCTGTTTGCCAATTTCAAAGTGTTGGAATCCCCCGGATACCTTACCGTTACAGATTTTTCTTTCCGTAAGAAAAAGGAAAACGGCCGGGATACGTCAGGAGATACAGACAACGAGGAAAGTGCCAATGCGGACAACACAGAAGAGCAGAGCCTTGATGTGGGACTGATGGAGGTTTTGAACCATCTGAAAAAGGGGATGGAGCTTCCGGTAAAGGACGCACAGATCAGGGAAGGGGAAACCTCACCCCCGAAGCGTTACAATTCCGGAACCATTATTCTGGCAATGGAAAATGCAGGACAGTTAATTGAAGATGAAGAGCTTCGTGCACAGATCAAGGGAAGTGGAATCGGAACCTCTGCCACGCGGGCTGAAATCCTGAAAAAACTGGTCAATATTAAATATCTTGCATTAAACAGGAAAACACAGATCATTACCCCGACATTGATGGGAGAGATGATTTATGAAGTAGTAAACCAGTCCATCCGTCCGCTGCTCGACCCTAAGCTTACCGCAAGCTGGGAGAAGGGACTTACACTGGTTGCCGATGGTAATATTACAGAACAGGAATATATGGATAAGCTGGACGACTTTGTAAGAAGACGGACGAATATCGTGAAACAAATGAACAATCAGGCTGCCTTAAACCGACAGTTTCGGGAAGCCGCAAAAAATTATCGAACCGGAGGAAAATAACATGGAACAATTTACAATCAGGGAACTCTATACCTTAGAGGAAACAATCGCTGCTGATCTGTTTGAGGGTGCAGTTTATCCGTGGGAATTACTGCCAAAGATCAGCGCCTTTATCGTGGAGCTTGGAGAAAAGCTTCCCAAAGACCGTTATACGGAAGTAAAAGAGCATGTCTGGGTAGCCAATAATGCCACGGTTGCACCGAGTGCCTTTATCAATGGACCGGCCATTATTGATGAGGAGGCAGAGGTTCGTCACTGTGCATTCATCCGTGGAAATGCCATCGTTGGAAAGGGTGCTGTTGTCGGAAATTCGACCGAGCTTAAAAATGTTATTCTCTTTAATAAGGTACAGGTGCCTCATTATAATTATGTCGGTGACAGTATCCTGGGATTCAAGGCACATATGGGTGCCGGCTCTATTACCTCCAATGTAAAGAGTGACAAAACGCTTGTTGTCGTGAAAAACGGTGAGGAAAAAATGGAAACCGGATTAAAGAAGTTCGGTGCCATGCTTGGCGATCATGTAGAGGTTGGCTGTAATTCCGTGCTGAATCCCGGAACCGTTATCGGATCGGATACCAATATTTATCCGACCAGCTGTGTGCGCGGCTGTATTCCCGCCGGAAGTATCTACAAAAAGCAGGGAGAAATTGCGAAAAAGTACTAGATTTTTTTGGCATTCTATGCGAAAATATATAGCGGATTATTAAATATCTTTACATATTGAAAGGAGTTTTCACATGATTTATTCAAAAGAAGTTGAAGAAATGTGTACTGTTGCTCAGGGTGTTAACCATGGGTGTGCGCCCATCCCTGAAGAAGCAAAATGGGTTAAATCCAAAGAAGTTAAAGACATATCCGGTCTTACACATGGTGTAGGCTGGTGTGCTCCTCAGCAGGGTGCCTGCAAGCTTACCTTAAATGTTAAGGAAGGTGTCATTCAGGAAGCTCTTGTTGAGACCATTGGATGCTCCGGTATGACTCATTCCGCAGCTATGGCTGCTGAAATTCTTCCCGGCAGAACCATTCTTGAAGCATTAAATACAGACCTTGTATGTGATGCAATCAACACTGCTATGAGAGAATTATTCTTACAGATCGCTTACGGCAGAACCCAGAGTGCATTCTCTGAAGATGGTCTTCCGATCGGAGCCGGTCTTGAAGATTTAGGTAAAGGTTTAAGAAGCCAGGTTGGTACAATGTACGGAACCTTAAAGAAAGGTCCCCGTTATCTGGAAATGGCAGAAGGATATGTAACCGGTATCGCACTGGATGCAGATAACCAGATCATTGGTTACAAGTTCGTAAGCCTTGGCAAGATGACCGACTTCATCAAGAAGGGTGATGACCCGACAACAGCTTATGAGAAGGCAAGCGGACAGTACGGACGTGTTGCAGATGCTGTTAAAATTATTGACCCCAGAACAGATGAAGAAGTGAAATAAGTAAAGAGGAGGATATTAGAATGGCTTTATTTGAATCATATGAAAGACGAATTGACAAAATCAATTCCGTATTAAATAGCTATGGAATCGCTTCTCTTGAAGAAGCAGAAAAGATTACAAAAGACGCAGGTCTTGATGTATATGCAATGGTTAAAGGCATTCAGCCGATTTGTTTTGAAAATGCATGCTGGGCTTACATTACCGGTGCAGCAATCGCAATCAAGAAGGGATGCAAGAAGGCTTCCGAAGCTGCAGCAGCAATCGGTGAAGGCCTTCAGGCGTTCTGTATTCCGGGATCTGTTGCAGATACCCGTAAGGTAGGCTTAGGACATGGTAACTTAGGTAAGATGCTCCTTGAAGAAGATACCGAATGTTTCGCATTCCTTGCAGGACATGAATCCTTCGCAGCAGCCGAAGGTGCAATCGGTATTGCAGAGAAGGCTAACAAGGTTCGTCAGAAACCGTTACGTGTTATCTTAAATGGTCTTGGAAAAGACGCAGCACAGATCATTGCAAGAATTAACGGATTTACTTTTGTTGAAACTGAATATGATCCTTACACCAATACCGTTAAGGAAGTATTCCGCAAGTCTTACTCTGAAGGACTTCGTGCTAAGGTTAACTGCTATGGCGCAAACGATGTCTGCGAAGGTGTAGCAATCATGCACAAGGAAGGCGTTGATGTTTCCATTACCGGTAACTCCACCAACCCGACCAGATTCCAGCATCCTGTAGCAGGTACCTACAAGAAGGAATGTATTGAACAGGGTAAGAAATACTTCTCTGTAGCATCCGGTGGTGGTACAGGCCGTACCCTTCATCCGGACAACATGGCTGCAGGTCCTGCTTCCTACGGTATGACCGATACCATGGGACGTATGCATTCCGATGCACAGTTCGCAGGTTCTTCTTCCGTTCCGGCTCACGTAGAAATGATGGGTCTGATTGGTGCAGGTAACAACCCGATGGTTGGTATGACAGTAGCAGTAGCTGTTTCTATCGAGGAAGCTGCTAAGGCTGGTAAGTTCTAAGAAATTTACAAATAGTTAACCAAATGTAATCATATAGAGATATAAGAAAGTGTCGTATTTGATAATACGGCACTTTCTTAATTTTGGAAATTCCTGATTTATAAATGAATATGAGGAAGCTTAGATCCTAGATTGTTTTCGTAACTTACCAGGAGAAATTCCCGTTTTTTTTTGGAATTGTTTGCAAAAATGCTCTACATTATTATATCCACATTGCATAGCTATTGTTGTAATATTTTCTGTGGTGTAAAGTAAAAGGTCTTTTGCTTTAAGAATTCGAAAAGATATAACATCATCCATGCATGATATATGAAACTTTTGCTTATATAAGAGTTGTAAATATCCATTACTTATATTAAGTGTTTGTGCCATAGAAGTTATGTCCCAAGGAAGTTCTGGTCTTAAAGAAATCTGCCTCCGAAGTGATAATAGTGAATTATCATAATTTGAAATAGTATGACATTGGATATCACTATTTAACTTATCAAATAAAATATGAAGAAGTTGAGATATGGTCATTTTCTTCATATTTTCATTCATATTTTGATGTTCTAAAAGTGCATCTCTGTTTTCAGTTAATGTTCCGGCATTTTGATAAAAACGAGAGGATGCCGTTAACTGAGAAGATTCCCAAGTTAGAAGTTTAAACAAACAACGATAATATTCTGGATCCGAAATATGAAATGGACTGGCCTGCAAAGGAAATTTCGTAACAAATGATTCATTGGAAATAAAACGTAACCAATGATTTTCATAGATACCTTTACAAGAAGCATACCATATATCATGTTTGGGAGGATATAGAATAGCTGTATGAGCAGGATATTCCCTGATTTCTGATTGAAGACGTAATAAAACTGGTGTTTTAGTCACAACCAGTAAAAAGGAATCGAAACCATTTGGTATATCATATGTAAAATTTTGAGGGTGAATACCATCATATCCCACATATATAATTTGATTCATAAGAAATATCTCCTATAAAATTATATGAGAATAGTTCATTTTTTTTAAAGTATAGTTCATTGAGAAGCTAAAATCAATAAGTTATACTGATAATCACATTCATACATTTTATGATTAAAATAGTTTTTGAAAGGACATTGAAAATGGTAAAATTTCGATTTGGTATTTTGGGAGCATCAAATATAGCTAATAAATTTTGTAATGCGGTTAACAAAATTGATAATTGTGAAATTATAGCAGTTGCAAGTAAAAATGAAGAAAGAGCAAGGCAATTTGCCCAAAAAAACAATATAATTCATTATTATGACTCGTATGTTCAGATGTTGGATATCGAACATCCTGATTGTGTTTATATTTCTGTTACTGTAAATGATCATTATCGTTTGACAATGTTATGTATTGAAAGGGGAATTCCGGTATTATGTGAAAAGGCAATGTTTCAAAATTCTCGACAGGCAAAAATAGCTTTGCAGCGTGCAAAGGATCTTGATGTATTTGCAATGGAAGCAATGTGGAGCCGATTTCTGCCAGCAGTCAAAAAAGTAAAGGAATGGATTAAAAATGAGAAAATCGGAACAATAGAACTGGTGCAGACTACGCTTGGATTTATTGCACCAGTTGATTTTGAAAATCGCTATTACAGTTCTCAACTGGGTGGTGGAGTGGCAAGAGATCTTACCGTGTATGCATATGAAATATTAACGTTTCTCCTGGATCAACAGATAAGAAATATGACCGTCTCGGCCAAGTGGAGTGAAAGTGGAGTGGATATTACGAATCATATCACGCTTTCATTTGAAAATACATTAGTGAGTTTAATGACTACTTTTGTTTCTAAAGTGGAAGAGAAAATGATACTTTATGGACGTGAAGGGAAAATTATATTACCATTTCCTCATTTCGCAGAAGAATGTTTTCTGTATAATCGAGAAGGAATATTGATAGATCATTTTAAAGATAGTAAAACAGAAAATGGATTCACTTATGAGATTCGAGAAGTTATGCATTGTATACAGAAGGGAAGTATTGAAAGTCCCATAATCCCTCATAAAGATACCATAGCATGTGCAGAATTATTTGATATAATTGATGCAACAAATGAAAATTCAGTATTGAATATATAAGTCTATAATTAAAGCAGATCTATATTACAGATAACAATAATTAAAAAGAATTCTTATTAAGAAAGGAAAGCAAAGAAATGATCAAATTATGGAGTTATACAAGAGAACCAATTGATAAGGTATATTACGATCCAAGATTGGCTTATAGCATGCATTTATTATTGGAAGAAAATGGTGAAATTTGTATTTTGAATCATAACAGTGGGATATTGTTTGCAAAAGCTACGGAAAATGAAGATGGTTCTTTAAATCCTAAAAGCATTAAATATCCATATATATACGCGAAGGATGATAATTTTGAAATAATGGCGATGCGTACTCTTGCAGACGGAGAACAAGATGAAGAAAGCGAAGGGAAGGTGCTGATTTTTAATACCAGTGACTTTGTTACATATAAGGAACTTGGTTTGTATAATCCGACCAAAGAATATCTGGAATTAATCGCTTTTTGGGACTCTGGAAGATATATAAAAGAAGCAGAGGAAATGAAGAATCTTCCGGAAGGTGCACATTTATGGAATTATATTGAGATTACAGATGATATGGCTCGAAGGCTGAAGAATAAATTTCTTACCCCCTGCCATGTAGCAACTATATTTCCTGAAAAAATTCAAGTAAAAAACAAGGCAGAACTCACTGCGTTAAAAGCTAAAAAGATATTTTCCGACGGTACTGAGACTAGTGTAGCAATAGATTGGAATCTTGATGAATATGATTTTGATTTACAAGAAGAAAAAACAATTGTCGGGACCCTTCATCAGGATAAGTTTCCTTTTCCGGTAGCTAGAAATCATGCAGATCCATGCATCGGCAAATGGAAAGGAAAATATTATTTTATCGCTACCTATGATGGAGACCATGAACATACCATGTATATAAGAGAAGGGAATTCAATACCGGAATTAGTTAATGCTGAAGAAAATTTGATTTTGGATAGTACTACTTATGAGGGGATTGGCGGACTTTTATGGGCGCCTGAACTTCATATTATCGGAAATAGATTATGTATTCTTCATGCTGCTACTCCGGGACCTTTCTACGAAGAAGAAAGTCGTGTAATGATTTTGAAGGAGGGTGGAAACCCTGTTGTAAAGGAAGACTGGGAAGCACCTAGAAGGATTGTTAAAGCAGATGGAAGCAATATATGTGAGGCTGGAAAAGAGATCACTTTGGATATGACTCACTTTGTATGGGAAGGAGAGGACTATGTTATTTGGTCTCAACGACAGTTTCTTCCTAAAGATTTGGGAGCATGGCTTTATATTGCCAAATTGAACCCTGAGGAACCATGGAAATTGGCTTGTGATCCGGTAATTCTTACAAAACCGGAGTATGGTTGGGAAAATAATCATACCTTTGTTGTGGAAGGACCTTTTGCATTAATTCGAAGTGGAAAATTGTATATTACTTATTCGGCTGCGGCTGTGGATACTTCCTATGTAGTCGGTCTTTTATCTATCGAAAAAGGAAGAGATCTTCTATGTGCGGATCAATGGAAAAAAAGCAATTATCCACTCCTTACGTCCAGAAGTGTTTCAGGAGAATTTGGAACAGGGCATAATGCGTATATAGAGGATGATAATGGAGATGTATGGAATACTTATCATGCACGCCCCGGTATCGATGCACCACGTTGCAGTGGCATCAGACGTGTACATTTTGATATAGATGGTCAACCGGTTTTGGATGTAACAGAGGATTTAGATTTAGCTGAAGATCTGATGCAGGTAAAAACAGAGCTTCATTTGAATTAATGTAGAAATGAAAACGTCTTTTATATTTAATATGTATATTTTCAAAATAACCATATGATACGTAAAAATATTATGATATTATTATCTAACACATACTAAAAATATTATCATTTGGATGGAGACTAATCAGAAAGGTTATTATGAATTTGTAATCGGAAGAAAAAAGAAAATTTGCTGCGTTGGAATGGGATCTGACATGTGCTTATAAAACGATTGAATATGCCATAGATCCATCCACAGCTTTGCAACTTATATGGCCTGTGCTTTTGGCATGGAGGCCTGCAAACACTACTACACAGTACGGTATGTGCGGCTTCCTGATTTATTACTGGACTTACAGGCTGCCAGAGATAGCGGAACTTTTTCAACTGTCCTGAAGAAGTACACCAAGCCAGTAGTACTGATCATTGACGAGTGGCTTCTCCTCAAACTGACGGAAGCTGAAGCCAGAAACCTTTTTGAACTGATACATAAA
>Ga0129315_1000712_pt1 | contig 21452 bp, 19 predicted proteins | sample Cm827metagenome_FD_94432 | JGI IMG/M metagenome (GOLD analysis project Ga0129315, IMG submission 94432) | Eastern black-and-white colobus group fecal microbial communities from Wisconsin, USA - Cm827 metagenome | ecosystem: Host-associated > Mammals > Digestive system > Large intestine > Fecal...
GTTTTGAGGGAACGAAAGTTTTCTCGAGTAATTCAGTGGCGATAGCTACGAGGCACCACCTGTACCCATACCGAACACAGTAGTTAAGCTCGTAAACGCCGAACCTACTTGGCCGGAGACGGCTCGGGAACATAGGTAGCCGCTGACTACAAAAACGCCCCTGCATTGGCAGGGGCGTTTTTATGTGCAGATGTAGCCGCTTGAAGGTAAAAGGAGTGCAGCAACGCGCTCGGCATGCAGTCGCTTATGCCGCAACTTGTTTGCGGCAAAGCAGGCGCCCCCGCAATAGCGGGGGTGTTTTTATAGTAAACAGATAGAGTCGCTTCCCGGGGTGCAGTCGTGCATACTGTCGCAGGTAGCGTAAGCGACGCGCAAATGACATGTGATCGCTTATGCCGCAACTTGCTTGCGGCAAAGCAGGCACCCTCGCAATAGCGGGGGTGTTTTATATTAAGCAGGCACAGTCATTTGAAGGTAAGCAGGCGCAGTCATTTGTAGGAGCGTAAGCGACGCACAAATGACATGTGATTGCTTATGCCGCAACTTGCTTCCGGCAAAGCCGGCACCCCTGCATTGGCGGGGTGTTTTTATGTACAGATATTTATGGGTGCGTAGTAACGCGTAAACGGCATGTGATTGTGCATGTCGCAACTTGTTTGCGGCAAGGCAGCTGCCCCTGCAATCCAGTGGCGGTTTTGTGTCCGGGTATAGGCGTTTGCAACTGTGCGGTTATGTATTCTGCCATGAGCGCCCCGCAAATAATGTATTCCGCTAAGAAAAACACCCCACAGGGTGTTTTTTAGTGCGTGCAGTTATTGGCAGGGAGCGGATGCCGTCACGGGCCGGCTCTGTTAACGACATAGCATATATCTGTCAATGCGTGCGATGCCGGATGGGAAGTACGTGTATTGACTTGCTGCGATGTAACTACTGTCCGGTTGGCGGCTGCGATAGGCGAGTGCCCGGCGAGGGGAGGTACCGTGTGGCGGGCGCCGATTTTCAGTTCTGCAAAGAGGAGGTTTTACGACAACGCGGTTTTATTTGTCAATATGATAAATATAGAATGTTGTCAATGTGGTCTCGCTACGATATAATACATAATTAGCATTAGCAATTTTGCTAATGACGGCCAAATAAAAAACTGAAGAAAGGGATGTGGTCGAATGACAAGAAAGACACAAGTTGTATTGACTTGTGCTGTTTTGATGCAGTTGACGGGATCGTTTGCTGCAGTGCACGCCAGCGAAGCGGCGAGTGCGGGAGGCGGGTATCTGTATACGCTTCCGACGGTAGTTGTGGAAGGTACTTCCTTGCTGGAGGATGCGAAGTTTGCTTCGCAAAGTACGACGATTATTACCGCGGAGGATATCGAGAAAAAGCAGGCCAAGTCGGTAGAAGATGTCATTTTCAATGAAACGGGTATGGTTCGCAATACGGATGCCATGGGGCGTGTGACGCTGTCGATGCGCGGCGCGGAGCCACGCCATACGTTGATTTTAGTTGACGGTCACCCGGTCATGGGAGATTTGGCGAAGTATAGCGGTCAGGCGGATGAATTGATGCGGTTGGGGACGGAGAATGTCGAACGCATTGAGATTGTTCGCGGCGCGTCGAGTGCCCGTTACGGCGCGGATGCGCTCGGCGGTGTGGTCAATGTGATTACGAAAGCGGCCGCGACAAAGCCGCAATGGCAATTGAATTGGGAAGGTCGTCGTGTGGCCGACGATGACGGGCAGTTGCCGTATAAGAATTATTTCCTTCGTGCCGATACAGGGGAAATCGGGAAGTTTCGCGCGGCGATTTATGGCAGTCGCCGAGATGTGATGCCGATTTACAGCAGTACGCTGTTTTATCATGCGATGAACGCTGACGGGCCGATTCGCAATGCATTGCGCTTTTTCGGTGAGATGCAACATGTCGGTGTGTTGGCGACGTATCGTATCAATGATAGCGCCGAGATTGATGTGGCGGCCAATCGGACGGATGAAGTGATGAAGCGATTGACCAAGCATTCCGAGGATGGCCCCGATCCGGTGGTGCATTACGGACGCAATGTGCTTCGCGATACATATCGCTTGAGTTATCGTCAGCGGCAGGCTCGAACGGATTGGCAAGTGGATATCGGTTATGCGAAAATGGCGGAAGATGACGTGACGATTTCTTCCGTGGCGGCGTTTTCCAAGTATGAAGGAAAAAATAAACTTCGCTACTTGGACCATGTGATTCATCAGAATTGGAATATCAAATTCAGCGGTCGAACGGAGCTCAATGACAAGCATACCTTGTCGTTCGGTGCCGGATATGTCAAGGAGCGTGGCGAGGGCACGCGGGTCAAAGGGGCGAAAGATATCATGACGCGCCACATCGATCCGTGGGACTATGATAAAAATCTCCATACGGATAAGGGCGTGCCGGACTCGGCGATTGAAGATTATCCGATGGCGTTGAACGAGCAGGGAATACCGCAATATGACCGGAACTATGACTTGTACGGCTATCGTGATGAAAACGGTCGTTCGCATGCGCCGGCGTATTCGTATGAGGATTATGAGCGGGACGATGCGGCCGATGAGGCGAAAAGGCAGCAGTTTATTGCAGAATTGCGGCAGGATAATCCGGCGTCCGCGTTTGTCGATGAAGACGGCGAGGCATTGGACGACGATACGATTTTACGGCGGTATTACGGCGACTGGAAGCGGACGCTGACATGGCATGGTAAGAAGTTTGAACAGGAGAAGACGGATCGCAAGAATCGGCAACGTATCGGTCGGGCGGAGATTGAAAAGCACTATGTGTTCTTGCAGGATCAAGTCCATATCAATGACAATACCATCTTGGCACCGATCGTGCGGCTCGATCACAGCAACTTGTTCGGATCGCAGGTGAGTGCGAATGTAGGGCTTACGCACTTGGTCGGCGGTGATGAGAATCGGCGTTTCAAAGCCAATATCGGGACGGGATATACGGAGCCGGGGATCGGTGAATTGTACTACCACTGGGAGATGTATGCCGGGATGCCGTATGATTTGGGTATCGGCAAATTGGGACACTATTGGTATGGCAATCCGAATTTGAAGCCGGAAAAATCGGTGAATGTGGATATCGGCTATGAGCAAGACGGGGAGCGCAACCGTTTCCGGATTCATGTGTTCCATAATCGTATCCGTGATTACATGACGACGTACTTTACCGGCATGTTGATGAATTTCCACCCGGAAGCGGATGCGAAGAAGGAGACATGGATTACGCCGCCGGATATGATTTACAGTTTCAAAAATATCGGCCGGGCGGAAATCACCGGCGTAGAGACGGAAGTTTCCGGCATGGTGAATGATTTCCTGTCGTGGAAGCTGGGGTATACGTATCTGCATGCCGTGAACAAGAGTGACCCGTTCATGCCGCGGCAACTGCTGAACAAGCCGGAGCATAAAATCGATATCGGCTTGACGTATGAGCATCGTGCGCGGGGCCTGCGGGCATCACTGTGGGGCAGCTATTATCTGAATATGCTGGATAGCAATACCATCGCCAACAACGGGAATTATGTCCACAATGATATCGGTGACGGTTCGCCGGTGTACAAGCTGGCGGAAAACGGTACCCAAACGTATGAGAACAAGCGTTTCGGTGTGTGGAATTTGCTCTTGCAAAAGCGGTTGAATGAAGATGCTACGGTCTATCTGGGCGTGGACAATCTGCTGAATCATCGGGATGACGATCAGGCGATGCCGGAGCGGACATATCGCGCCGGTGTGAATTTGAAATTTGACGGAGCGGAGGATTTGTTTTCGCCTTCGGGGCTCATGCCGCGGGTGACTTTGTCGCCACAGACCGCGTTTATTGCGGCGCCGTTTGCGGAGCGTGAGGAGAGCGTCCGCGTGTTCGGCGACTATCGCATTCGGCATAATACGTACAGCGGCAAGCACAAGCCGGCGGATGCACGGGTGACGACACAGGCAACGGTCGGATCGGCGTACAAAAATTATTTGGAAAAAGCGGATAGCGGCTGGGAGCAACGCATCCGTCTCGGTGTGGCGGCTCGTCTCGGTGCGCGTACCCGGGTGACTATCGTCGGCGCACTGTCCGACAGCAGCGGGGTGGATACCCGACAGGATACGGGTACGACGGCGCTGAATCGGTTACGCCTGGAAGAAGCGGATCTCACGCACCGCGTCAACAAGTGGGATATCAGTGTCGGGCGCCTGACGGAACCCATGGGGGTCAGCGGATACTGGTTCGGCAAGGAGTATGACGGTATTCGTGCGGTTTGGACGCATCGCAACAATCAACTTCGCGTCGGCTACGGTGATTTCAGCAAGAGTACGGGCGTCGTCGATTCCGCATATACCCGTGCGGAAGAAGAGGTGTTTATGCGGGCGCCGACCAAGGCCGAATGGCTGGGGTATGACGGCACGCTCGTCAATGATGAAACCTATACCGTGCCGCATAAAGTCGTAGAAGGATTTGCGTCGTTATATGACAAGTTGGCGCAGGCCAAGACACTGGAAGACGAAAAGAAGGTGATGACGGAGTATTTCCGAATTATCGCCAAAGACGATCCGAAGGCCGCGGAAAAACTGCGGCATCCTTCGTCGTACAACGCCAACAGTCATATCTGGCGAGTGGTCACGCTGACTGACAGCAAAGGCAATGTCCAACAGTTCCTGACAACGGACATTTTTGATACGGCGGGTATCGAGGGCGATGATGCCTTTGCTACGGAGGCGTTGCGCAAGGCGGGAGAAGTGTCCTGGGAGACGGTTGCCACGCGGACCGGCGAAAATCCGGAATCGTTGGATATGCGTTATGTCAGCGGGTCGGGTCTGGTGCGTGACCAACGTTACAAGTTCACTTCGGAGTTCTACGGCTACGGTACGTATACCGGCGAGGAGACGCTGGTCGACTTAGGGCTGTCATGGGGCGGTAAGCGCTATGCAGGTTTTGCGTTGGACAAGCTTAATCCGGCCGATTTCCATGCCATCAGCAAAGAGGAGGCCAAGGAACGGGCGATTTCGTCACTGTATGACAAACGTCACGCCTTGGAAAAAGTGCGCAAAAAACGGTCGGACGGGACGCAAGTATTCGGCTATCGGCGCGCGAATATTACCCCCGTCTCCGAGAAGATTATCGCGTTGGCGGCCGGCAACAGTTATTGGAAACCGGAAGACAACAGTAAGCTGCCCTTGCATCTGTTGGCGCAAGAAGGCTATCTCTTCCCGCAAAAAGGACTCGTGCTCAAGGCGGACAACATCCCGTCGCTGGAACGGGCGCTGTATGTACAGCTCCGCCATGCAGTGACACCTGACCTGGGGGTCACCGCGTGGTACTTGCGCTCCGATGCGGACAAGAAGGGGCGTTTGGCAGACGTCATCGGGCTCGGTGCAAAATGGAACATCGGCCGTTATGCGACGCTCTCCGCCGACTACGGCGTCAACTGTACGGAGTTCGGTGCGTACATGAACGGCACTACGCGCTATACGCACAAGGCCGGCACGTCCGATTTTGTCATCGAAGGCCGTGAACGCGGAGAGTATCCCGCCTTCGGGGTGATTCGCTTGGATGTCGGACGGGCGGAACCGGAGGTCGCCGGCAGTTGGAATGCGTTCATTGACTACAAATTCTTTGAACACGGGGCGTTCTTCGGCGGCAACGGTACGGAGTCGCTGCCGGATCGCTACCTTGACGGCATTCGCAGCTTTACCGTCGGTGTCGGGTATGTGCCGACGAAGCACCTTTTGCTTGAAGGATTTTATACCTTTGCGGCGGAAGGCATCGGCGCTCGCGATACGCTCTACGGTCCGGAACGGTTCCGCCTCGGCAACTATACCCGCGTGCAAGCGACCTATCACTTCTGACATAGTTGACAGGCGTCACACGGGCGAGCGTTTGGCGTGGACATAAGTGGATATAATCGAAACCGGTGATGTCGCGGGCAAGTAGCGGCATCGTCAGCACAGCTCCGCTACGGCGGGGCTGTGTTTTTGTGTCGGCGTGAACGGTGCGGTATGCATGTCATCGCTGCCGCATCGTTCATTTGCCTTTGCGACGAGGTCTCGTTGGGATATAATAGGAATAGAATACGGATTAATATGTCGATGTTTGGCGGCGGATGGTCATGCGAATGACACGCCGCGCAGGTAGGAAAGAAGGAGGGAAAATGTATGGAGAGTCGTCCTGTCGTGTCACCGGAAGTGAGGCCGCCGGCCGTTCGTGCGCATATGGGCTGGATGGATGCGCTGCGGATTTGTGTGACACAAAAGTACGCGACGTTTCAGGGAAGAGCGTCGCGGGCGGAATTTTGGAAATTTACCTGTTGGATGTGGCTGATTTCAGGTGTACTGAATGCGCTGACGCCGATATTGCCGATGGTGATGATTGTATTGTCGTTCGTGTTTTCGCTGGGGTTCTTTTTGCCCTCGATGGCCGTTACGGTCAGGCGGTTTCATGACATCGGGAAGAGCGGTTGGTGGGTGTTGTTCCCTGTCGCAGTCGCCATGATTGCGGGCCTTCTTATGGTGGTCATGATACGGTCGGGGGATGTTTCGCCGGTCTCGGCGGGACTGCTGGGATTGGTGTACCTGGGCGTTATCATCTTGATGTGGTATTGGTGGTGCAAGCCCTCGCAGCCGGGGGCGAATCGCTACGGCGAGCAGCCGCCGGAAACGATAGCGGTACGCGGCGAGGTGCGAGAGGAGGAGCAATGAAGGCGTTATCGATTCATGCCGATAATGGCGCGGCCATCATGGCGGGACGCAAGACGGATGAGTTTCGCAGTTGGCAGACAGATTATCGCGGGGACCTGCTCATTTGCGCAAGTGTCAAACCGTGCGGGGCGGAGTACCTGCACGGCCATGCCATCGGTGTAGTGGAGCTGGCGGATATCGTCCGCGACGGAGCGTATGATTTTGTCTGGAAATTGCGTCGCCCGCGGTTGATTCATCCGTTTCCCGTAAAGGGGAAGCTGCATCTCTATGAGGTGGACGAGCCGATTACGTATTGGGATTTCCGCGCGGCGGGGCCGGAGGCGGACACGGAGGCAGGACGGTATCGGCTGTGGGCACGGGCGCTTTTCGAGCGCGGGTTGATTCGTGCGTGGCGAGAGCGGTAGGTGCGGACGGTTGCAAGGCGTACACGCGTGTTGCGGTGCGGTCTTGGCGGGGGGATGGATGGAGTTTACTTTTCGTGATGAATGGAGTATAATGGCAAGGTATCGACATAGCGAGGCGGATCGAATCTCCGACGATGGGCTTGGCTATGCTCAGTGAATGAACAAGGAGGAATCAGTATGTTGACATTGGAACAGAAACAGGCATTGATTGCCGAAAATCGTGTGCATGACAAGGACACGGGCTCGCCGGAAGTGCAGATTGCCATTTTGACGGCACGGATTAACTATCTGACGGAGCATTTGAAGGAACACAAGAAAGACCATCATTCCCGTCGCGGCCTGCTCAAGTTGGTCGGTCAGCGTCGCGGTCTGCTTGACTACCTGCGTCGCAAAGATATCGAACGGTATCGTGCGTTGTTGGTCAAACTGAATTTGCGCAAATAAGTGAGAAAGGACGGTACGCCGTCCTTTTTTGTTGGGAAAATCGCGCTACAGTTTGCATCGGCGGATGGGGTAGTGTATAATTACAACTAGGTATTAGTAGCTGGTGCTAAGTGAAGGGAGGTGCACAGATGAGGGTCGGACGGGAAGAGCGGCAACAGGAGCTGCTCGCGATGCTTACGCGTGAACCGTTTTTGACGGACGCGGAGTTGGCGGACAGGTTGGCGGTGTCGGTGGGAACGATTCGTTTGGATCGGCATGTGTTGCACATCCCCGAGGTGCGTCAGCGCATGCGGATGGCGGCGGGAGAGGTGGCTGACGATCCGGTGTTGCCGATCGGCGAGGTGCTGGAGATGCGCCCGCGCAAGTCGGCGATATCGGTCTTGACGGTGACGTCGGCGCTGTTGCGCGGGGAGCGGTATGTCCCGGCACAGGTGCTGTACGGCATTGCGGCCAAGTTGGCGGAGGCGGTGCTGGATTTGTCGGCGGGCTTGTGCGGCGTGGGCAATATCAAGTATAAAGCGCCGGTGGCCGCAGGCGACCGGTTGTTGATTAAGTTGAGTGTCGTTCGGACACGGGCCAGTGAGAATTACGTGTGGGTCAAGATGGCGCGGGATTCGGCGGAGGTGTTTCGGACGAAGTTTATTATGAAGTCGTGGGAAGAAGGTACATCGTGAGTGAACGAATCGCGATAGATGCAATGGGCGGCGATTATGCGCCGCGGGAGATTGTGCTCGGCGCGCTCGATGCGGTGCGGCGAGACGGTATCGGCGTCGTGTTGGTCGGTGATGAAGCGCAGGTGCGGCCGCTGGTGGAAGCGGAAGGGATGCAGGACAATCCGCTCGTGACGATTCATCATGCGTCGCAGACGATTGAGATGGATGAGCATCCGGCGATGGCGTTTCGCAAGAAAAAAGACGCGTCGGTGTCGGTGTGTGCCCGCTTGGTCAAAGACGGTACCTGCGGGGCGATGATTGCACCGGGGTCGACGGGCGCGGCGGTGACGGTGGGATTGTTCGGCTTGGGACGGATACCGGGAATTCACCGGCCGGCGATTGCCTCGGTGCTGCCGAATGAAAAAGGCGGCCTGACACTGCTGATTGATGCCGGGGCCGGCACGCAGCCGGAGGTAAAAAACCTGCTCCAAAACGCGTTGCTCGGGCATTATTATGCCAAAGAGGTGTACGGTATCGCCCGGCCGCGGGTCGGATTGCTCAATGTCGGCACGGAAGCGACGAAGGGCAGTGCGCTGATTGCGGAAACGTATGCGGCGATGCAGGCGCAGTCGCAGTATCATTTCGTCGGCAACGTGGAAGGCCGGGAAGTCTTGGGCGGAGATGTCGATGTCGTGGTGTGTGACGGATTTACGGGTAATGCGCTTCTTAAGTTCGGCGAAGGACTGGCGCGGATGTTTTTCACATTGATGCAAGACGCCGTGATGACGGGCGGACTCCGCGCAAAAGTAGGCGCGTGGTTACTGCGGCCGGCGCTGCGGGCGATGAAACGGCGGGTCGATTATAAAGAATACGGCGGCGCGATGCTGCTCGGAGTCAACGGCGGTCTGGTGATTTGTCACGGGGCGTCGGATCGGCGGGCAATCGCCAATGCGACGCGGCTTGCCGCGAAAATGACGGCATCGGGCGCGCATGAAAAGGTCCGTGCGGCGTTGGCCGCGGAGGCGGTATCATGACGGGGGCCGGCATGGTCGGTGCGGCGGTGACGGGGACGGGATTTTATGTCCCTGAGCGCATTTTGACGAATGCGGAATTAGAACAAATGGTGGATACCTCGGACGAGTGGATTCGCACGCGGACGGGGATATGTGAACGGCGTATCGCGCCGAAAGGGACGCGTACCGCGACCTTGGCGACGGCCGCGGGACGGCGGGCGTTGGCTTCGGCGTCGCTGGGGGCGGAGGAGATCGATCTCGTTATCGTCGCGACGTGTACGCCGGACACGCCGACACCGTCGACGGCCTGTGTCGTTCAGCAGGAGCTGGGCGCGACGCGGGCGGCGGCCTTTGATTTGGCGGCGGGGTGCAGCGGTTTTGTCTATGCGCTGGCGACGGCGGCGCAATTTATTCATGCGGGGGTCTATCGGCATGTCCTCGTCATCGGGGCGGAAGTGCTCAGTCGTGTGGTGAATTGGCACGACCGCAATACGTGCGTGCTGTTCGGCGACGGCGCGGGCGCGGCGGTCGTCAGTGCGGCAGCGGTCGACGGCGTGCGCGGTATCGAACTCGGTGCGGACGGATCGGGAGCCGACGTGCTGGGGATTTTCGGCGGGTCATACATGCCTCATGCGGGGCTTGACGCACAGGCATCCTGCCCGCAGATTTATATGGAAGGACAGGAAGTATTCAAATTTGCCACGCGGATTTGTGCGACGGCGGCACAGCGTTCGCTTGATGTGGCCGGTGTACCGCCGGAGCAGCTCGGATTATTGATTCCGCATCAGGCCAATTGGCGGATTATTCATGCGGCGGCCAAACGCCTGCACTTGCGTGACGAACAGGTATTTGTCGATGTCGACCGGTACGGCAACACCTCGGGCGCATCGGTCGGGATTGCGCTGGCGGAAGCGGTGGCGGCGGGGCGTATCGCTGCCGGTGATGCGGTCGTGCTGGTCGGATTCGGCGCGGGGCTGACGTGGGCCGCGGTCACGCTGATTTGGCAGGGGGGAACGAAATGAGAGAATGGATTACGACGTTGCTCGGCATCCGCTATCCCGTGATTCAAGGCGGGATGGCATGGCTGGGTACATGGGAATTGGCGTCGGCGGTATCGGAAGCGGGCGGACTGGGTGTCATCGGTGCGGGCAATATGCCGGGCGAGGCACTGCGTGAGCAGATTCGGCAGATGAAAGCGCATACCGACCGGCCGTTCGGGGTCAACCTGATGCTGCGTTCGCCCTTTGTCGATGAGTGCGTGGCGGCGGTCTGCGAGGAACGCGTACCGGTGATTACGACCGGCGCGGGCAATCCGGGGAAATACATGGCCGATTTTCACGCTTCGGGTGCCAAGGTGATTCCCGTGGTTTCGTCGGTCGCGTTGGCGCTTAGGTTGGCGCGGGCGGGCATTGATGCGGTCATCGCCGAAGGCGGTGAAAGCGGCGGTCACGTCGGCAAGATGGCGACCTTGCCGCTGATTCCGCAGGCGGTGGACGCACTCGACGTACCGGTCATTGCCGCGGGCGGTATCGCCGACGGGCGCGGTGTGGCGGCGGCGTTGGCGCTCGGCGCGGCGGGGGTGCAGATGGGGACGCGTTTCGTGATGAGCACGGAATGTATCGCACATCCCGCGTACAAGGAAGCCATTCGCAAGGCGCATGATCGCTCGACCGTAGTGACCGGTGTGACGACGGGCCATCCCGTCCGCGTCATCGCGAACGCGCTCTCGCGCGAATATGAAAAAATGGAAGCCGCCGGTGCGCCCGTCTCCGAAATCGAAGGCTTGGGCGCCGGTGCCTTGCGCAAGGCGGCCATCGAGGGAGATGTCAAGTACGGCTCGGTCATGGCGGGACAAGTCGCCGGACTGGTGAACGATATCAAACCGTGTGCAGACATTATTGCGGATATTATGGAGGATACTCGTCGGGTCTTGGCGGACCTGCAAGGGGTGACACTATGAAGACAGCATTTGTATTTCCGGGACAAGGTTCCCAGCAAGTCGGTATGATGCGGGATTTGTACGAGGCGCATGCGTCCGTACGGGAGCGTTTTGCGGCGGCGGACGAAGCGCTCGGGTTGTCGCTTTCGACGCTGATTTTTGAAGGGCCGGAGAGTGAACTGGTCAAGACGGAATTCACCCAGCCGGCGATTTTGACGGCCAGTGTCGCCGCCTATGACCTCGTCGCGGCGGCGGGTGAGCGGGCGGATTTTATGGCGGGACACAGCCTGGGCGAATATTCCGCACTGGTGGCTGCCGGTGCAATCGACTTTACCGATGCGGTGCGGGCCGTGCATTTGCGCGGGCGCTTCATGCAGGACGCGGTGCCGCTCGGCGAAGGGGCGATGGCGGCGATCATCCGCTTGGAGCGTGACGTGATTACCGCGATTTGTCGGGAGGTATCGGCGGAAATCGGCGCCGTGCAGGCGGTCAATTTCAATTGTCCGGGGCAGGTCGTCATCGCCGGCAAAGCCGATGCGGTGGCGGCGGCGGGAGAACGGATGAAGGACGCCGGTGCGGGACGCATCGTACCGCTGGCCGTGAGCGCGCCCTTCCACAGCACGCTGATGGAGCCCGCGGCACAGCGACTCAAGGCGGTACTCGATGACATCGAAATCCGGCCGCCGCAGGTCGCGGTGATTGCCAATGTGCATGCCCGCCCCGTGACGACGGCGCAGGACGTGCGCGACGCCTTGGTCGAGCAGGCGGCGCATCCCGTACTGTGGGAAGACTCCGTGCAGTATATGCGTACGCAAGGGCTGACGCGGCAAGTCGAAATCGGACCGGGCAGCGTACTGACCGGATTTATGCGTAAGATTGACCGCCATATCGAGATGTACCATGTCGAGGATGAGACCACGTTGGCGGATACATTGGCCAAGCTGAAAGGAGCGGCAAAATGAGCAAAACAGCAATTGTAACAGGAGGATCCCGCGGATTGGGGCGGGCCATTGTCTTGGCGTTGGCCGAGGACGGCTATGACATCGTCATCAATTATGCCGGCAACGTCGCGGCCGCGGAAGAGACCAAAGCGGCGGCGCAAGCGCGTGGTGTGAAGGCGCTGGCGGTGCAGGGAGATGTCTCGGACAAAGCGGCGGTCGAGGCGCTCGTCCAGACGACCGTTGATACCTTCGGGGGCGTGGACGTGCTCGTCAATAATGCCGGTATCGTCCGCGATCGACTGATGCGCCGGATGAAGGAAGAGGACTGGGACGCAGTACTCGATACCAACCTCAAGGGCGTGTGGTTGATGACGCAGGCGGTCTCGCCGTACATGCTCAAAGCGCGGCGCGGTGCGATTGTCAATATCAGCTCGATTGTCGGTGAAATCGGCAATCTCGGGCAGTCCAACTATGCGGCCGCTAAAGCGGGCGTTATCGGTCTGACCAAAGCGTCGGCCAAAGAATTCGCCGCGCGCGGTGTCCGTGTCAATGCGGTCGCGCCGGGATTCATCGAAACCGATATGACGGCGGTGCTGTCGGATGCGGTCAAAGAGCAGCTGGTGGCGGATATTCCGCTCGGTCATATGGGGGCGCCGGAAGATATCGCGGAAGCGGTGCGCTACCTGGTCTCCGATCGCGCCGCGTTCGTGACCGGTGCGGTGCTCGACGTCAACGGCGGTATGGCCATGTAGGTCGGCTCTGCGGTCATTGAAATGGCCGGGGAGATGTAATATAATAGACAAAATATGAAAGGTGGTGAAACGGATGGGCACATTTGATAAAGTAAAAGCAATCGTAGTCGAACAGTTGGGTGTCGATGAAGCGGACGTCAATATTGATTCGACTTTCATCGATGACTTGGGCGCGGATTCTTTGGATATCGTCGAATTGATTATGGCGTTTGAAGAAGAATTTGAAATCGAAATTCCGGATGACGTAGCGGAAAAAATCAAAACCGTACGGGATACAGTGGAATACATCGACAAAGCAATCGCCTAAGCGCGGCCGATACCGGGAGGCAGGACCTCCCGGTTTTATCATAGGAGGAATCTATGCACTTACCGACACTCAATATCGGCAAATTACATGCGAAGTTACCCTTCGTGCAAGGGGGGATGGCGATTCGGCTGTCCCTTTCCAAGTTGGCGGGCGCGGTCGCGCGGGAAGGCGGCATCGGTCTGATTGCCGCGACGGCGTTGCCGCTCGACGAATTGCGGCGGGAGATTCGCGCCGCCCGCAAGTTGGCACCGGAAGGGATTATCGGGATAAATATCATGGTGGCGGCGAGCTCGTTTGCCGAAACGGTCAAGACCGCCTTGGAAGAAAAAATCGATTTGGTTGTTGCGGGCGCGGGATTTTCCCGTGACGTGTTCGACTGGTGTAAGGAGGCGGCGACCGAGTTTGTGCCGATTGTATCGTCGGCGAAGCTGGCCCGTATCGCCGAACGGCTGGGCGCGTCGGCGGTCATCGTCGAAGGCGCGGAAGCGGGCGGTCACTTGGGGACAACGCGCTCCGTGAAGGACATCGTGCCGGAAGTCTTGGCGGCGGTGAAAATCCCCGTCATCGGGGCGGGAGCGATTGTCAATGGATATGACGTCGCGGCGATGCTGCGGCTCGGCGCGGCCGGCGTCCAAATCGGCAGCCGTTTTGCCGCCAGTACCGAGTCGGCGGCGTCGGACGTGATGAAAGAAGCCTATGTCCGCGCGAGCAAGCCGGAGGACATCATCATCATCCAAAGCACGGTGGGACTTCCGGCGCAGGCGATACGGACGCCGTTTTCCGAGTCGATTCTGCAAGATACGGTGCCGCGGCCGACGGTCTGCACGAATTGTCTGAAACATTGTACGCGACGCTTTTGTCTGAGTCAGGCCTTGATTCGTGCTCAGCAGGGCGACGCTGAGACGGGACTGATTTTTGCCGGCTCGAATATGCTGCGCATATCTTCCATCCTTCCGGTCAAGGACATCGTGGCGAAGATGGTGACGGAGGCACAGGCGGTACGGTCGTACTTGCCGTGGCGCGAGTTGTTGCCGCAGGTGCCGCGTTGGACGGGTAAGTTGCGCAGTATGCCGATTCGCCAGATCGCGGTACAGCGGGTGGCGTTGACGTGGGAAGATACATGCAGTGCCTTGGCCGATACACGCGCGGAACTGGCGGGCAAACGGGAGGAAATTCGCGAAAAACGCCGCGAACTGCTGGCCAAACGCGCCGCCGTGTGGAAACGGGTGCACGCCCGTATCGGTGCATGGAAGCAGGCAATGGTGAAGGGCGAAGAACCGCTCGGGACGATAGGATGAGGTGAGAGAATGAAGCAACGACGAATAGCAGTAACGGGTATCGGTCTGGTGACGCCGCTGGGATTGGATACGGCGTCCACATGGGAAGCACTCTTGGCGGGGACATCGGGTATCGGCCCGATTACGGCGTTTGATGCGAGTGACTATGCCGTCAAGATTGCCGGCGAAGTCAAAGGATTTGACGCGACGGCGCATTTTGACCGTAAAGAAGCCCGCCATATCGACCGCTTTGCCCAGTTTGCCGTCGTCGCCGCACGGCAGGCGGTGGCCGATGCAGGCTTGGACATGGCGTCCGAAGACCACGACCGGATCGGGACGGTGGTCGGGACGGGTATCGGCGGGATACTGACGACGGGAGAGCTGTACCGGCAGCTGTATGACCGCGGTCCGTCGCGGATGAGCCCGTTTGCGATTCCGAAGATGATTGCCAACATGGCGGGCGGTCAGGTGTCGATTGACATGGATTTGCGCGGGCCGGTCTTGACCGACGTTACCGCGTGTGCATCCGGTACGAATGCGGTGGGCGATGCGATGCGCTTCATTCGCGACGGCGATGCGGATATCATGGTCGCGGGCGGTACGGAAGCGGCCATCGACGGGATGCCGATGGCGGGGTTCGCTGCGATGAAAGCACTGTGCGCCTCGCACAACGACGACCCCGAGGGCGCGTCGCGTCCGTTTGATGCGACCCGGGACGGGTTTGTCATGGGCGAAGGTGCCGGGATGCTCGTCCTGGAAGAATGGGAACACGCGGTGGCACGCGGCGCGCGGATTTATGCGGAGCTTTGCGGCTACGGTACGAACGGCGACGCGTATCACATCACCGCCCCGGCACCGGAAGGACGCCAGGCGAAACGCTGCATGGAGCGCGCACTGGCCGATGCCGGCATGACGGCGGACGAGATTGATTATATCAATGCGCACGGCACCTCGACCGCGCTCAACGACAAAAACGAAACGATGGCGATTAAGAGCCTGTTCGGTCCGCGGGCCTATGCACTCGCCGTCAACTCGACGAAATCGATGACAGGGCACCTGTTGGGGGCGGCCGGCGCGGTAGAAGCGGCGGTGTTGGCGCTCTCGCTGGCACAAGGGCGCGTCCATCCGACGCGAAATCTGACGACGCCCGATCCGGATTGCGATTTGGATTATGTGACGGACGGCGCGCGTAACTTGTCCTTGCGGGCGGGCATGTCCAACTCCTTCGGTTTCGGCGGACAAAACGCCGTCATCGTGATGCGGCGCGCCGTGCAGGAGTCATGATGTCCAAGCAGGAAAAACGGCTGGCAAAGGTGCGTGCCTTTGCCGCCGAACAGGGCATACCCGTGCATAATGTGCACTTGCTGAACCGAGCGCTCACGCATACCTCCTATGCCAACGAGCACCGCGAAGAGCATGTGCACGATAATGAACGGCTGGAATTCTTGGGGGATGCGGTACTTGATTTGGTCATCGGCGAGTACCTGTTCCTCAAGTATCCGGAATGGACCGAGGGAGAGCTCACCCGCGCCAAAGCGAGCGTCGTCTGCGAGAGTGCGCTGGCGCCGCGGTCGGAGTACTTTCACGTCGGCGAATACTTGCTGCTGGGACGCGGGGAAGAGCAGACCGGCGGGCGGACGCGCGCGTCGATTTTGGCGGATGCGTTTGAGGCGATTGTCGGGGCGATTTACATCGATAATTCCTACGAGCAGGCGGCGGCGTTCATCCTGACGCACCTGAACGTGTACTTGGAGCAAATCGAGTCGGGCGACTATGCGCACGATTACAAGACGGATTTGCAGGAATGGGTACAGCGGCAGGGCGAGGCGGAAATCCGCTACCAGTTGGAGCATGATGAAGGCCCCGACCACGACAAGACATTTTATATGGGCGTCTATATCAACGGCACCCGCTACGGTACGGGCACGGGCAAAAGCAAAAAAGAAGCGGCGCAGCAGGCGGCACGGGAAGCCATGGCGGCGCTGACGGAGCAAGCGCGATGAATATCGCGCTTCTTTACTATGCGTAACGCGATTATTCCGCTCTTTATTCCGCATGACGGTTGCCCGTACCGGTGCACGTTTTGCAATCAATGGCGGATTACGGGGACGCAAACGGGAGTGACACCCGCGCAGGTGGCCGAGACGATTGCGGCGTATCGCAGGTCGACGACGCGACCGTATCGCTGGGAAGTCGCCTTTTACGGTGGGAGCTTTACGGCGCTCGCACCGGACCGTATGCGCGCACTCTTGGCGCCGGCGACGGCGGCGTGGCAAGCGGGCGAGATTGACTCGATTCGGATTTCGACACGGCCGGATGCGATGACGGAGGAGATTGCCCAAGAACTATATGCGGCCGGCGTGCGGACGGTAGAACTGGGCGTACAGAGTATGGACGATACCGTGCTGCATTTGGCCAAGCGCGGTCACACGGCGGCGGATGTCGAGCGGGCGGTGCCGATTTTGCGTGCGCATGAGATGGCGGTCGGGCTGCAACTCTTGCCGGGACTCATGGGGGAGACGCGGCGGACGTTGGCGCGGACGGTGCGGCGGGCGGCGGCGCTGCGACCGGACTTTGCGCGGATTTATCCCGTTCTCGTGATGGCCGATACGGAGCTGGCGACGGACTATCTGCGCGGGCGCTATCAGCCGCTGTCGATGCAAGCCGCCGTCTGTATCGCGGCGTGGTGGCGCTCGTACTTGCAGGCGCGCGGGATTGCCGTCATTCGTATGGGCTTGCAGGCGACCGCGGCACTGGATGCCGGTGACGGATTGCTGGCAGGTCCCTACCATCCCGCCTTCGGGGAGTTGGTCATCAGTCGCCTCTACGGGCAGCAACTGCGGCATGCCCTGCGGCGGACGACGGGCGCGGTGACCGTCGTGTTGTCGCCGCGTGACGCGAGCAAGGTCTACGGCCTCGGAGGACGGCAACGCCGGGAGTTGGGGGCACTCTGCCCGGACGGCGTGACCTGGCGCATCGATACGGCGCAGCCGCAGGGGCATCTCCGGCTGTACGATGCGGGCGGTGTACGGGAGATTATCGCAGAGCCGGCGATGAAGCGACGCGACTAGGGGGCAAGGCGGCGGCTATGATATAATAAGTACGAATTCTATCGATACAGGAGTGTGAAATGCATGAACGAACCGCCGGCACAACGTATCGGCCGCATCGGTAAAATCGTCGCTGCCGTCGTCGCGACAGCGGCATTGCTCGGCGTGCTTTGGCTGGGCTGGGGGACGAACCCTTGGGGCGTCTCGCAACCGGTGTCCGTGCGGATTGCTAAAGATATGACCGGTCGACAAATCGCCGACGAGCTCGTCGCCCGCGGTGTCATTCACCATGCGGGCGTGTTTCGTGCGGCGTTGTTGCTCAGCGGTGCGGGACGGGAGTTGCAGGAAGGCACGTACCGCCTGCATACGAATATGTCGCCGATGGCGGCGATTGCAGAATTAAAGACCGGCAAAGAAGAAGGCGTCCGCGTCGTCATCCCCGAAGGGTTCACCGTGCGGCAGACGGCGCGGGTGCTTGCGGCGGCCAAGATTACGACGGAAGCGGAGTTTTTGGCGGCGGCGCAGGCGGCGGACTTGCCGGCGGACATGCGCAGCAGTGTGCCGACCGATTTTGCGGCGGAGGGATTTATCTTCCCCGATACGTACGAATTTGTCGTGCCGACGCCGGCGGCGGAGATTGTGCGGCGTATGCAGGATGAACTCAGCGCGCGGCTGACGCCCGAGCGGCGGGCGCAAATCGCCGCGGCGGGCTACTCGGTGCATGATTTCATCACCTTGGCCTCACTGGTGGAAAAGGAAGCCAAATTCCCCGAAGATCGGCCGCTGATTGCGGCGGTATTCCGTAAACGCCTGGCCATCGGGATGCCGCTCCAGTCTTGCGCGAGCATTCAGTACATTTTGGGCGAGCCGAAGGCGCTGCTCTCGATTGCGGACACGCAGATACCGTCCGCGTACAATACGTACCTGCATCCGGGCTTGCCGCCGGGACCGATTGCCGCGCCGGGGCTGGCGGCCATGGACGCAGTCCTGCAGGCACCGCCGACAGAGTACCTGTACTTTGTGGCGGATGCTGAAGGACATCACCATTTTGCGACAACCTATGAAGAACACGAAGCCAATATCCGGCGGGTGACGGCCGATGCCGCATCCTGACGACGACACGCGGGCCCTGCGGCGGCGGGCGGAAGCGCAGCATATCCCGCTCCTGCGGGCGGAAGAAGAGCGTGCGTTTACCGCGGCAGTCAAGGCGGCCCGCCCGCGGCGCATTTTGGAAATCGGGACGGGCATCGGCTATTCGGCCCGGCTCATGGCGCAATGCGCGCCGACCGCGACGATTGTCACGATGGAGTCGCTCGCCGCACGCTACGCCGAAGCGCGGCACAATCTCTCACCGCTGGGGGCGCGGGTGCGGCTGCTCTTCGGAGAGGCGGATGACATCCTGCCCTGCCTGACGGACACCTTTGATTTGTTGTACTTGGACGGGCCGAAGGGACATTACCTGGCACATTTGCAGATGATAGAACCGAGGCTGACACCGGACGCGACCGTCATCGCGGACAATGTCCTCTTTCGCGGCTACGTGGAGGGCTGCGTGCCGGTGCCGCGCCGCATGCGGACGATAGCGGCGCGCATGCGGGAGTATTTGGCGTACGTCGGCGATGCCCGACGCTATGTGACGACCATCGACCGGACGGGCGACGGGCTCGCCGTGTCGAAACGGAAAGGAACGAGATGAAGAAGTTGGAATTAATGGCGCCGGCCGGCAATCCGGAGAAATTGCGGTTTGCGTTGGAATATGGCGCCGATGCCGTCTACTTGGGCGGAAAAGCCTTCGGCCTCCGGGCCTACGGGGGCAATTTCGATGAAACGGAAATGAAAGCGGCACTGGCCTATGCGCACGAACGCGGGAAAAAGATTTATGTCACGGTCAATATCATCCCGCACAATGCGGACTTGCCCGATTTGCCCGAGTATGTGCGGAATCTGCGCGATTGGGGTGTCGATGCGATTATCGTCGCGGATGCGGGGATTTTTTCGCTGGCGCGCAAGGTGGCGCCCGATTTGCCGATACATATTTCCACGCAGGCTAACACGACAAACTGGGCGGCGGCGCAGTTTTGGCGCGATTTGGGGGCGGAGCGGATCGTCTTGGCGCGGGAAGTGTCGCTCGACGATACCCGCGAGATATACGAACGCACGGGCATCGAGCTGGAGAGCTTCGTCCACGGAGCGATGTGCATCTCCTACTCGGGGCGCTGTTTGTTGAGTAATTATTTTTCCGAAACACGCGACTCCAATCGCGGCCAATGCATCCAGGCCTGCCGCTACAAGTATCGTGTCGTCGAAGAAGAACGTCCGGGTGAATATTTTCCCGTCGAAGAAGACGAACGGGGCACGTACATTTTCAACTCCAAAGATTTGTGCATGCTGCCCTTCATCCCGCAGATGGCGCAAGCGGGGATTACCAGCTTCAAAGTGGAAGGCCGCATGAAGAGCGCGCACTATGTCGCGACCGTCACGGGGGTCTATCGGCAAGCGCTCGACGCCTACCTGCGCGAGGGTGATGAGTACTACGTCCGTCCCGAATGGTATGCCGAATTGGAGAAAATCTCGCACCGGCCGTACACGACGGGATTTGCCGTCGGTCGCCCCAGCGAGAACGACCAGATATACGCCTCCTCGTCCAACACGCAAAGCCACGACTTCATCGGCTTGGTACTCGGCTATGACGCGCGGGCGGGCGAGGCACTCATCGAACAGCGCAATCATTTTGCCGTGGGCGAGACGGTCGAATTTCGCACACCGGAAGGGGACGTCATCACGCATCGAATCGAACGCATGACCGATGCCGACGGTACGCCAATCGAGCGCGCGCCGCATGCGCGCATGCAGGTGCGGATTCCCGTCGCCCGTGCGCTCAGCGTGCACAGCCTGATGCGAAGGGAGATTGCCGCGCATGACTGAAGCCGACGTCTACCTGCAGCTTGCCCCGAAAGATCTCAACTACCTCGTGCGGATATTGGAAGGCTATGAACACCTCGGCGTCGTGACCACCGTGAGCCGCGCGGACGGCATCGTCAAAGTCCGCGCCACGGCCGATACCGCGCCGCTGGTACGGGAGATTGCGGCGAGTCTGCCGATTACACTGAAATTATTACCGGATTACGCGGAAAAATCTTGATTTTTATTTGGTAAAAAGCCGGTAGATGTGATATACTGTACAAGTCAACAAGAGATGGCGAGATAGCAAAATCCCCTTGACAGCGGCGGCGGTGTTCGTTATAATAGTCTTTGTTACGGCACGCTGGCGTAGCTCAATCGGTAGAGCAACTGATTTGTAATCAGTAGGTTGTGGGTTCAAGTCCTATCGCCAGCTCCAGTGACACATGGAGGGATTCCCGAGCGGCCAAAGGGAGCAGACTGTAAATCTGCCGGTTTTCACCTTCGAAGGTTCGAATCCTTCTCCCTCCACCATTTGACATCGCGGGGTGGAGCAGTTGGTAGCTCGTCGGGCTCATAACCCGAAGGTCGTAGGTTCAAGTCCTACCCCCGCAACCAATGTATATAACGGTATGGTATCACCGACGGATAGGCTGGTGTAGCTCAGTCGGTAGAGCGTATCCTTGGTAAGGATAAGGTCACCGGTTCAATCCCGGTCATCAGCTCCAGTACGGCGGCGTAGCTCAGTTGGCTAGAGCATGCGGTTCATACCCGCAGTGTCCGGGGTTCAAATCCCTGCGCCGCCACCACTTTACCCCCTACGGACAGGGGCTTTTTTATTGCCGTCATCATTTTACTTGTGATTATCGGCTTGCAGTGGTATGATAAGTACGATAAAATAATCATAAGATGCACCTATTTTATTCAAGGAGGAATCGTCTCACATGGCAAAAGCACATTTTGAACGAAACAAGCCGCATGTCAACATCGGCACCATCGGTCACGTCGACCACGGCAAAACGACCCTGACCGCAGCGATTACGAAAGTACTCTCGGATAAAGGCCAA
>Ga0129315_1000714_pt1 | contig 21443 bp, 16 predicted proteins | sample Cm827metagenome_FD_94432 | JGI IMG/M metagenome (GOLD analysis project Ga0129315, IMG submission 94432) | Eastern black-and-white colobus group fecal microbial communities from Wisconsin, USA - Cm827 metagenome | ecosystem: Host-associated > Mammals > Digestive system > Large intestine > Fecal...
AATAACATTTGACAATGCATTTGATAGCAATTCTGAATGAATCATATTAGTTAAAGCCTCCGGTCTTTTCATGATGTCAGGGTTTAACAATTTTATAGCATATTCTCCTTGGTCTGTACTCACCTGATACATTTTATGCATCAATCCACCTGTTACAAACTTGGGCTCATCTATTAAGTTACCCAGATTATAATTCATACATAATTCAGCTATCTTCTTCATATATTTTGTCTCCGTAACCAATTTTGTTTGTATTGAACTGAAAATTCAACACTTCTTTTTTGATTTATTATTTTCTTCAATAAATGCGAACTATCTCTGTCCTTATCACCATCATACATGACTGATAATTTATCTAATTCCATTTTTGTAAACACACTCACGAATCGTTCCCCCTTCTCCTCAAATCCAAAGTCATTAAGCATATTCTTTGATATGTAAACAAAGTTATCTGTTATCAAAATACTGCCGCTATAAAATGAAAATTACGCCAAGCATATTTTATAAAATCACAGTATGAAAGTAGCATAAAGCACTTCTTTGACATAGAATAAAAACATATTTATATACCTTTCATCTCATATGAAACAAGTCCATAGCAGACAATCTAAATGTTTTCCTATATCATCTGATAGTATTTTAATGCTTCCACGATCGCATCCTCTTTCTCCTTTGGACACTGTGGCTGCTTCGCATTCCCTGATTTAGGCAAATTATAATTCTCTCGCTCTATAATTCCGCATTTAGCCTTCACCTGGGCGATATTCAATGAAGAAACCTTCATCCCGTCATTATGCTCAGCCACATATTTCTTAATTTTCTCATACGTAGCCTTACTCTCCGCAGATGTAATGTCCATCTCATCCATATCAACAGTTACATTCACATAATGCTTCGCTTCATGTAGTTTGGACAAAAGGCATACCGTCTCCACATGCACCGTCTGTGGAAACATATCGACCGGGCGGATGCGTTTCAATTCATAGCCGCCGTCACACAGAATCCGGAGATCACGGGCAAGCGTTGCGCTGTCGCAGCTCACATAAACGATCCGGTCCGGTGCCATCTTAAGCATGGTATCAAGACACATCTCATCGCAGCCCTTCCGTGGAGGATCCACGACAATCACATCCGGATGAAGCATGCCTTCCCTGCCCTGCTCCGCGCTTCCTGCAGAATGGGATACCGCATCTTTTCTTCCATAGAATTCCGGCAGTACCTCTTCTGCCTTTCCAACAAAGAACTCTGCATTCGTGATTCCATTATTTGCTGCATTCTGCTTTGCATCCTCAATCGCCTGTGGCACAACTTCCACTCCATAGACCTTCGATGCCTTTCCGCTTAAGAACAGGGAAATTGTTCCGATTCCACAATACAAATCCCACACGGATTCCTTACCGCTAAGTCCTGCATAGGAAAGTGCCAGACTGTATAGCTTTTCTGTCTGCACCGGATTTACCTGATAGAAGGAAAGCGGTGAAATAGAAAAAGCAATGCCATCTCCGGTACGTGCGAAGCAGTTATCCACATCACGGACGAAAATCGTATCTGTTATCCTCTCTTTTCCCCAAAGTGTATGAATTTCTGTCCCCATAATGACATTGGTTTTCTCGCAATTAATGCTTACAGATATACTGGTCATACCCCGGATTGCCGCAAGTCGTTCAATCAGCTCCTTCTGATGAGGCAGCCATTCCCTTTTGCCGTTCTTCTCTCTTATCCCGGTACGGCCTTTCATGTGTTCCGGATTAATTACCAGACACACCATAATTTCTCCACTGGTAAAGCCCTTGCGGATTAACACATGACGGACCAGCCCTTTTCCGGAAGCTTCCTCATATGCACTTATGCGATATTCCTTCATATACTGCAAAATCGCTTCCAGAATCGTCCTGTTCTCATCTACTCCCAACAGGCATTCCGTATTGGCAATAATACTGTGCGTGCGCCCTGCATAGAAGCCGGCAACCGGATTTCCCTCTTTATCCCTGCCAATCGGGTACTGCGCCTTGTTTCGATATCGAAACGGCTCCTCCATTCCCACAATCGGCTCCATAATCCGGTCAAGCTCCTCCGGCCCGAATCCACCGATACGAAGCAGATTATTCCGCACCTTATTGTGTTTAAATGCAAGCTGCTGCTCATAGCTCATTGCCTGGATCTGACATCCTCCGCATTGCCTGTGAAAACAGCAGGACGGCGTTACACGAAAAGGAGAAGGTGTAATCACCTTCTCTAATCTTCCGTAACCGTAATTCTTCTTTAATTTAATTGCACGGATCTCTACCTGATCGCCAATGATCGTATCCTTAATGAAAAAGGGATAACCGTTTACCTTGCCAATCCCTTCTCCCTCCGTGCTTATATCGATAATCTCAGTTGTAAGCAGTTGATTTTTCTGAAAATCCATATCTCTTCGTTCTTCCCTGTTGCTACGATCCTGTCCCATATTTTACGCAGCAGTTTCGTGATTGTTACGATTCACTGCTGAATCATGCTCTTACGCAGCCTGACAATAAATATCCGGCTGCCATGTGAACAATAACCGGTTATTTCACTCATAGGCTGCCGGATGGTACAGGTTACTCCACCCTGGTTCCAATAACATTGGAATCAAACAGCCGGTTGAAGCCAAGCCAGCCGGTTTCTGTAGTATTGTCCATTAATTCAGTAAAGGTCTGCAGCTTTGCATCCGTATTATCCGCAAAGTTAAGAGCTACTGCCTCCATGATTGCCGGCTTCTTCGGAGAACCAAACTCATATTCTCCGTGATGCGCCAGAATACAATGCTTTAACTCACTTGCCAGAACAACAGGAAATCCCGGAATCTCACGAATCTTCTCTCCAACCATCTCCGTACCGATCACGATATGTCCAAGGAACTGTCCCTCATCGGTATAATCATTCTGCGGAAAAGCAGAAAGCTCTTTGATTTTACCCATATCATGACAGATTGCAGCGGTTAAAAGCAGATCCCGGTTCAGTCTCTCATAATTCTTACAGTAATAGTCACACATTCTGGTTACGCTTAAGGTATGCTGTAATAAACCTCCTACGAAGCCATGATGTACGGTTTTAGCTGCGGAGGATTTCTTAAAGGCGGCAATAAAGCCTTCATCTTCAATAAAAAACCCGGAAAGAAGCTGCTTCAGATAAGGATTCTGAATGCTGTGAATGTACTTCAACAGTTCCGTATACATTTCCTCAATATCATATTTACTTACCGGAAGATAATCACTGGGATTCACCTCTTCCTCCTGGCATTTCCGGATCCGCTTCACATTTACCTGTAAAGCGCCCTGAAAGCTCGTTACATCACCATAGACCTCTATGTAATCCAATGCATCAAAATCTGCAATTCCTGCACTGTTCGGATCCCAGATCTTACCGTCAATCGTTCCCGTTTTATCCTGCAGGATCACGCTTTCATATGGCTTGCCATTCTTGGTTACTGCGGACACCTTATGCTTACACAGATAAATGTCAAAGAAACGGTCTCCATCTTTATAATCCTTTAAATATTTCATCATGCTACCTCTTTCTGTCGCTTTATTTTAGTGTCACATTAATTTCCATTTCTGTGTAACCATCCGGTCCCTGCCGCATCAAGGTCACGGTTACCTGTGCATCCGGCCGTAACTGGTATAGTGCGTTCACCAGTTCCTGATAGGAGGTAATTTCTGTCTGTCCTATCTTCGTAATGACATCACCACTCTGAATTCCTGCCTCCATAGCCGGAGAATCCACAACGGTTTCATAAATGTATGCCCCTAACGGAATCTGCATCTGCTCATGTGCATCCACCGGTACATCCATGCCATAAACTCCCAGATAAGCAATTGCTTTGTCATTGGAAAGGCACTCCACCAGCTTCTTAAGCTCGGAAATTCCGATTCCGCTGATGAGATTCTTCATATCACCGTCATTATAGGTCATATCAATGATTCCGATTAACTGCCCCCGCAGATTAATAAGAATACCGCTCGCTGAGGTACTTCCGTAGATATCGGTTCCAATCCACTTATAGGTGGCATCCGGAAGATGCACCGCATTTCCGGATGAAGTGACAACGCCAATGCTGATCGAATTCTCAACCCCCATCGGACTTCCTATGGCAATCACCGGATTACCCGGAAGATTCACATTGGATGAGGTTCCCATGCTGACCGGCTTTGCAACATCTATGGTAGCAGGCGCCATCTTTGCCTTGACAATGGACAGAATTCCCAATCCCGTGTTACGGTCCTCCTGCTTGATCTCCGCAACATAAGTATCTCCGTTTACGAATACAATTTCCAGTAATTCCGCGCCCTTGATATTCTTTAAATTCGCAAGGATCAGAATTTCCCTGCCATTATCTGCCACAACCACTCCGGACACAATATCTTCATTCTGATATTCATTATCAAACCAGTCTCTGTCCGAGGTGATTCCTACAACCTTCACCATCGAATTCTCTGCGGTTTTCGCAACATCACGTACTGCTCCGGATAACGACAGGTAATCCTCTACTCCAAGCTCCATCTCTGATAAAACCTGTTCAATCTGGGAATCCTCCAAAGCAGCCGGTGCTGTCGGCTCCGGCGAGCTCTCAGCCTCACCTGCCAGCCGGTCTTCCGTAAGCATATCCTCCGGCAAAATTTCATCTTCCCTGGTTTCCTCAACAAAAACAACCGTCTGCGGCTCCTCTTCCGGATACAACCGGTTACTGATTACCGGTTCCAGCAACAAAAAGGTCACACACGCAATCAGACCAAAAATCACCGCCATGGAAGCCGTAATTATCGTTCTCCGCAGAAGCTTCTTCCGGTTCAGTGGCCGCTGCTTGATCGTCTCTTTCATAAAATCTGTAGTTTCCGGTTTTGTCCCGGAATTTATATTTTCCTGATTCTGCTTCTTATCCTTCTGATCATCCATGCCAATCACCTATATTTGACTTCATAAATATTCTATGCTATTATATATCCATAAAGTGGCGCTGCCGATAGACGGTTGCCCTCAAAGCAATTAAAAAATAACCGCTTAGTTTGTTGGGCTAGGGCGGTTATTTTTTATGTGATATCTTGTAAACAAGACTAACAATAGCAACAATCAATATTCCGAATTGTATTAATCCATCATATGTAACCATTGGCTATCCCTCCTTTCTTTTGATTGGAGGGCATAACCCTCCATAAATGAAGGGCAACCGCCTGCCGTGATATGGAAGCACCTGATCTGATTATAAATGTAATCATCTCAATTAACAAGTAAATAATGTCATTAATAAAAACAGCTCCCTCATAGTTTATGAAGAAGCTGTTTCATTATAGTCGGCGTGACAGGATTCGAACCTGCGACCTCTACGTCCCGAACGTAGCGCTCTACCAAGCTGAGCCACACGCCGTTATACGACCATTGACAATCATACCTTTTTTAGGCGCAATTGTCAATGGTTGTTTTAGAATTATTTTTTACGATGAATAACATATTTGCAGATCGGGTTCCCCATGGCGGAAAATTTTTCTTCATATTCCGTCATAATGTTCCCCTTCACCAGCTCTTCATCATGATGCAGATCATAAGTAATCACGATTGCTTCCCATCCTGCAAAGGGCAGCTCCTCTACTGCAAAATCAAACAGTGACCGGTTATCCGTCTTAAATTCCAAAATGCCATCCTTCTTTAAAAATGTGTCATAACGTTTTAAGAACTCTCTGGATGGAAGACGACGTTTCGCATGCCGGTCCTTTGGCCATGGATCTGAAAAGTTCAGATAAATCCGGTCAATTTCTTCTTCCGCAAATACTTCACTGATCTCTTCTGCATCCATGCGGATAAACCTTACGTTTGGGAGTGGATCTGTTTCCATCTTCTGGATGGCACGGAGCAGGACACTGGAATACTTTTCAATTCCTATGTAATTGATCTCCGGATTCTCCTTCGCCAGTTCATGAAGGAATTTTCCCTTTCCCATACCAATCTCTATGCGGATTGGATGGTCATTTCCGAATACTTCTGTCCATTTACCCTTTTGAGAACAGGGCTCCTGAATTACCCATTCACTTTCTGCAATCACATCCCTGGAGCCTGCAATATTTCTTAATCTCATGATTTCTTAGCCCTGTGTGCGATTCTCTTATCGATGTACTCTTTAAGCATCAGCACGGTCTCTTCCTCACCAAGCCTGCTGCTGTTTACACACAGGTCATAGTTTCTGGAATCGCCCCACTTGATCTTGCAATAATAATTATGATAATCCTTACGCTTACGGTCACTGCGGAAGATAAAGCTTTCAGCTTCTTTCCTGGTAAGCTCGTAGATCCTCATAATACGCTCTACCTTCGCTTCCCAGTCGCTCAATACGAAGATGGATACCAGTGCCGGATGATACTTCAGCATGGTTTCTGCACAGCGTCCGACAACAACGAAAGACTCTCCGGCGTTTGCCTTGTCTTCCAGATAACGGAACTGCAGCTGTGCAATGTTCTCCTCCATGGAATTGGAAAGCCCCTTAACGGTTCTTGAAAAGATCATCTTTTTAGGAACTTCATCATATTTCTCATAGTTTGCCACATCAACATTTTTAGCCTCTGCAATGTTCTGCAGGATATTCTTATCATACAGCTTAATTCCATAAAGTTCGGAAAGCTTCTCAGCGATTTCATGTCCGCCGCTTCCGAATTCACGGCCAATCGCAATAATAATCTGTTCTGCCATACGGTATCCCTCCTTGTTCTGTCTGATTTACAGATATCTTACAAAAATGATAATCATGGAAACAAAAACTACCATAATTGTGGCAGGTGCCATGGCCTTACAATACTTGCCCCATCCAATCGGATAACCTTCCTTTGCTGCCACAGCGGTACCTACAACGTTCGCAGATGCGCCAATCGGTGTTCCGCTTCCACCAATGTCTGTACCCATGGACAATGCCCATGCAAGGGTAGATAAGTCCACACCTTCCATTGCTGCAAGACTCCGGATAACCGGGATCATGGTAGCTGCAAAAGGAATATTGTCAATAAAGGCGCTTGCAAAAGCAGAAACCCAGATAATAATTGCAATCATCAGTTTGATATTACCACCACTGATGTTTCCAATAAACTCTGCAATAATCTGCAGGATTCCGGTCTGTTCCAGACCACCTACTACAACGAATAGTCCAACGAAGAATAACAGTGTTTTGTAATCTACCTTCTTTAATAACATCATACTGTCTTTTCCGGAAGTAATCAAGGTTACAATTGCAATAAATAAGCCAATAAATGCAACGCTTAAGCCTGTCTGAGCATGAGTAATCAGCATAACAACCGCACATGCAAAAATGATGCAGCTGATAGTAAATTTACTCTTGCTTGTGATGGCTTCCTTCGGCTCCGGAAAGCTTGCAACGTCAAGTGTTTCCTTCTGTACAAGCTGTTTGTGGAAAATCGCATAAAAGTAAATCAGAGATAATATTAAGCATACGCCGGCAATAAGTCCGGTATGTGTAATAAAATCTGCAAAAGAATATCCCAGGGAGGTTCCGATAATAATATTTGGGGGATCTCCACACATGGTTGCGGATCCACCTAAATTTGCACAGAAAATCTCTGACAGGATAATCGGAACCGGATTAAATTTCAACAGCTGTGCAAGCTCTACGGTAACTGCTGCCAGGAACAGAATAACGGTAATACTGTCAATAAACATGGACAGGAAGCTTGCCATTAACATAAATGTAATGAAGATCGGAATGGTCTTATACTTAACGGCCTTTGCAATCCGCATGCATAACCAGCGGAAGAATCCTGCATTTCCCATTCCTTCTACCATGATCATCATACCGGCGATGAAGATAATGGTTTCCCAGTTGATTCCTGCAGAAGCCTCGCCACCCTGTCCTGCCGGATACCAGAAACTTAACGTAAAAATCGCACGAAGATTCAGTGTCTCCCAAATTGCCGCCGGACTGTGCATTACTAATCCAAATACAAGAACCAACACCAGAAGACCACATACCAGTGTTACGATGTGACGCTCGATCTTTTCTGTCACGATCAGCGCAAACATTGCCACAAAGATGATTACTGCTAATATCTGAGCCATTTTACTCCTCCTTCTTTACATAAAAAATACCACTCCGTTGCCATAAACTTCTTTGTTCATGGTAAGTGGTTGTCTTTATGTTTTCTTAATATAATTTTTATATCTTGTTAAGACTTATCTTTTCTAACATATATTGACTGTCTTTGTCAAGCAGTATTCACATATAATAGGTAACTTTTACAAAATTTTTACACCTGAAAAAAATAAGAGCTTCATATAAATCCGGAAATGATGTATGATAAAAAAGCAATAATTCTGTTGCGGAACAATTTCTATTTACGAGGAGTTTTTGAATGAAACGTTTTCTTACTTTCCTGCTTGTGCTTGGATTGTTAATTTCATATTCTGCGACGGCTCTGGCTGCCCCTTCTGTCTCTGCCGATTATAACGAGGAAGCGGAAGCGCGCAAATCCCTTCCGGTTCAGACCAACGAAATCGCCAACTGGCCAACCGGTCCGGATCTTGGTGCAGAGGCAGCCTATCTGTTAGAAGCCAACACCGGTACAGTTCTTTATGCCAAGAATATGGATGAAAAGCTTTACCCTGCAAGTACCACCAAGATTCTTACCTGCCTGATTGCTATTGAGAACTGCTCCATGGACGAGGTCATCACCTTTTCCCATGATGCCGTATTCAGTCTTGAATCCGGAAGCTCCAACATTGGCATTGATCCAGGGCAATCCATGACCCTGCGTGAATGTCTGTACGGAATTCTTGTCGGATCCGCGAATGAAGTCGCAAATGCAGTTGCCGAGCACATCGCAGGCTCTATTGATGCCTTTGCCGACATGATGAACGAAAAGGCTGCAGAGCTGGGCTGTACGAATTCCCATTTCGTGAACCCACACGGTCTGCATGACGAAAACCACTACACCACTGCACATGACTTAGCCCTGATCGCCAGAGCCTTTTTCCAGAATGAACAGCTTGCAAAGATTGGCAATACCGGTAATTATCATTTTGAAGCAACCAAAACCCAGCCGGATGATTTCTATATCCGTAATAAGCACCAGCTCATTTCCGGAGAAATTGCTTATGAAGGAATTAAGGGTGGTAAAACCGGGTACACCGAACAGGCCAGACAGACCCTTGTCACCTGCGCAGAAAGAAATGATATGCGCCTGATCTGTGTCATCTTAAAGGAAGAATCACCGAATCAGTTTTATGATACCGTAAAACTGTTTGATTATGGATTTACGAATTTTGCTCCTGTGAACATTGCAGAAAATGAAACAAAGTACTCGATTAAAAGCTCCAGCTTTTTTCATAATTCCACGGATATTTTAGGAAATTCCACGCAGCTTCTTGGATTAAATGAAAGCAGCTATCTGATCCTGCCAAAAACGATTACTTTTGATGATCTGGATTCGGAAGTTTCGTATGATACGGATAATGATCAGGAAATAGCCATCATTAATTACAGCTATCACGGTGCTTATTTAGGATCAGCCACGGTAGACTTATTAAGCACAGAAGGCTATAGCGGTGCACCGGCAAAACGGATTTTCTTCCCGTTATGTCCCGTGGAACTGTTGGATAAAACCATTATCATCAATGTGTTTTATGTGATGATCTGGATTATTGCTCTTGCCCTGCTTGTGATCCTCATCAGCTTTATTCATTCCGTGTTCATCAATTACAATCTGTTTGATGATATGAAACGGAAGCATTACAGGAGACGAACCCGGAAATCAGACAGAGGACCTCATTTCTAGGTCCTCTGTTTTTATCATACCAATTTCTGTCTTGACTTTTACTTACTCTTCTTATGATGTTCCTTCGCCGTTTCTCTTTTCTCCACAAGCTGGTCACTCTCTTCGCTCGTAATAAACTTCGAGGTTTTCACCACATAAATTTTGTCATCCTCCGACCTGCGGATCCGGATCTTGGACTTCATCAGACCATGCACCGGACATTCGGAAACGCTGTAATAATGCTTCCCGTTTGGTGTAAACCAGCGGATTTTCTTTCGCAGATTCTTATGACAAAGATAACATTTCGTGCTGATGACCTCATGATCTGCCAGAGCCTCCTGCTTATCTTCAAACTCCCGGGAAATATACTTCATATAATCCGGAAACAGCACATGAATCTCTTCTTCATGGGTTTTCGGAAGAATATAGGTATCGAATGAATAATTAACCCGGATCTCCGGCTCAATCTTCGCAAGGATTCTGGCGGTATAATACGCATCACTGAACGCACGGTGAAACGGAATATCCTTCTCAATATGAAGAAAATCAATGGCGAATTCAAGGCTCCGGCGCAGCTTACGATCCTCATACCGGATACTGAACAGCTTCTGTACATCTAAGAAACGGATCGGTGCAGAGGCTAACGGATCCATATGATAGTACTTCATATTCCGCTGCAGTTCAAACAAATCCAACGGTCCCCATGTACAGAAAATATAATCTTCTCCGCACCAGTCAAGGAACTCCTGCATAACCTCAGGAAAAGGACGTCCCTTTTGCAGATCCTTCATATGAAGATGAATAATCTTACTGGTGATATGATGCATATGCTGATAAACCCGGGGTTTCACAAGCTGATTGAATTCATCAATCATTTCATCCCTGTTATTCAGTTTAATTGCTCCAAAGTCAATGATTTCAAAAGGAATCTGTTTTACTTCCTCTTCATCACCGGTATTACTCTGATTCCATTCTAAATCAAGTACAATATAATTCATAGATTCCCCTTATCATATTTAACCAGCATTGATTTCCTTTTCCTACTGTGCTAGACTAACTCCTATGAAAACTACAAATACAAACCAGACTACAAATTCTATCAGTAAAAAATATTTTTGGAAGAAATTCTTTTCTTATTATAAGCCATATAAGAAGCTTTTCTTCTCCGATATGCTGTTTGCCTGCATCGGTGCAGGCGTTACACTCATACTGCCCCTTATTATACGGTATATTACAAGTGATGTCATCTACCGGACTGCAGATGAAGCCCTGCAGCTCATTCTGAAGCTGTCTTTATTAATGCTGGGACTGATTGCTCTTGAATTTTACTGCAATTATTTCATTGCTTATTATGGCCATATCATGGGCGCCAAAATGGAATATGACATGCGAAACGAAATCTTCTCCCATTATCAGAAGCTGTCCTTCAGTTTCTTTGATAACCAGAAGGTCGGGCAGCTCATGAGCCGTGTTACCAATGATTTATTTGAAATCAGCGAACTTTATCATCATGGTCCTGAAGATATTGTTATTTCCATCATTAAGCTGATTGGATCCTTCAGTATTCTCTTATCCATTCACTGGCAGCTTGCATTGATTGCATTTGCCATTGTACCTATTATGCTTCTTTACGCCTTTTATTTCAATATTAAAATGAAAAAGGCCTTCGTAAAGAATCGTGCACGTATCGCAGATATCAATGCACAGATCGAAGATAATCTGTCAGGAATCCGTGTTGTAAAGTCCTTTGCCAATGAAGATATTGAGCTTTCAAAGTTTAAAAAGGGAAACGACCGCTTTGTGGAAAGCAAAAAAGAAAGCTATCGATATATGGGACTTTATAATTCCGGACTTGGTGCTTTTACCACACTTATTAATGTCATTGTAATTGCATCCGGTGCTTTCTTCATTACCAGATCCATCATTTCCGTTACGGATCTGATTACGTTCCTGCTTTATATTAACAACTTTACAGAACCGATTAAAAAGCTCATCAGCTTTACCGAACAGTTCCAGAATGGTGCCTCCGGATATACCAGATTCCTTGAAATACTTAACGTTTGCCCGGATATTGTGGATCGTCCGAAGGCCATTGAACTAAAAAACGCAAAGGGCGATATTACCTTTCAAAATGTCAGCTTTCAATATGAGGATACCTCTGAAGCTGTTCTTTCCCATATTAACCTTCACATCAAAGAAGGCGAATACATTGCACTTGTCGGAACCTCGGGTGTCGGGAAATCCACCTTATGCAGCTTAATCCCCCGGTTTTATGAGGTTACGGAGGGCCAGATTCTGATTGACGGACGGGATGTCCGTGATTTCACAATGCGAAGCCTTCGTAATAATATTGGTATTGTCCAGCAGGATGTATACCTCTTTGCCGGTACAGTAATGGATAATATCCGCTATGGACGTCCGGATGCTTCGGATGAAGAAATTGTCCTGGCTGCCCGTAATGCCAATGCCCATGAATTTATTATGAACCTTCCGGACGGATATGATACCTATATCGGCCAGCGTGGAATCAAGCTTTCCGGCGGTCAGAAGCAGCGGCTGTCCATTGCCAGGGTTTTCTTAAAGAATCCCCCGATTCTTATTTTTGATGAAGCCACTTCTGCACTCGATAATGAAAGTGAAAAAGTAGTACAGGAATCCCTGGAAAAGCTCGCAAAGAACCGTACCACTCTGGTTATTGCCCATCGATTATCTACCATCCGGAATGCAGAACGTATTCTGGTTCTTACGGAAAATGGCATTGCAGAAAGCGGAAACCATGAAGAACTGCTTGCAAAGAACGGGATCTATGCAGAATTATATAATATGCAATTCAGGAAATAGCTCTGCCCCGTTCATAAAAATCGTAGCTATTCAGTCACAAAAAAGCAGGATACATCTTTGTGTACAGACACACAGATATATCCTGCTTTTTATAGTCGAAACTGTTAATTACCACACTCTACGCTGATCCTGTTAAACGTACTCATAATATCCTCTGTGGAAAGTGCCTTCTTATCCTCACCGGACTTATCAATAATCGCCTCTCCCTGATGCATCATGATGAGGCGGTTTCCGTATTCCACCGCATAACGGAGGTTGTGGGTAACCATAATGGTCGTAACCTTCTTTTCCTTCACGATCTGGTCGGTAAGCTCCATAATAAGGTCTGCGGTCTTCGGATCAAGTGCTGCTGTATGCTCATCCAGAATCAGGAACTCAATCGGCGTCATCGTCGACATGAGTAAGGCAAGTGCCTGACGCTGTCCACCGGATAAGGATCCTACCTGTGTATACAACTTATCCTCCAATCCAAGATTCAGCTTCTTTAAAAGCTCCTTATATTGTTCAATCTTTGCCCTGTTCACTCCTTTTCCAAGGTTATAGGGCTTTCCCTTATTGTCAGCAAGCGACAGATTTTCCAATATGGTCATGGAAGGACAGGTGCCCTTCGATGGATCCTGATAAACGCGGCCGATGCTTCTGTGACGCAGGAAATCCTTTTTTCCAACGATAGAAGTTCCGTTCACTACAATATCTCCGGAATCAATCGGTATCGTTCCACAGATGATATTAAGCAGGGATGTTTTACCGGAACCGTTACTTCCAACTACTGCTACGAAATCCCCATCCGGAATTTCAAGAGAAAAGTCCTGAAACAGGCAGAGTTCGTTTACGGAGCCCGGATTATAATATTTATGAATGTTCTTTAACTCGATCATGCTTCCGTACCTCCCTGTGTAGTCTGCTCTTTGCTCTCTGCTGCGGTTTCCTTAATTTTTGCACTTTTATTACGATCCATGCTCACTACAAGAATCACAAGGAATAATACTGCCGTAATCAGCTTTAAATCGGTAGAAGGAAGTCCAAGGCGTAACGCTAAAGCGACACATCCCTTATAAATAATGGAGCCAATGACGACACTGCTTGTTACCCTCATAAAGGTAACCTTCTTAAATAAGCTTGTTCCAATGATGACGCTTGCCAGTCCGATAACTACAGTTCCGGTTCCCATGGAAACATCGAAATAACGCTGCTGCTGTGCATAAGCACATCCGCCAAGGGAAACCAGTCCGTTTGCAATCGCAAGTCCGACAATTTTCACAAGTCCCTTATCCACACCAAGGGAAGTAACGATGATATCATTATCTCCTACGGCGCGAAGCAGGAATCCTGACTTCGTACGAAGGTAAGCATCCAGCAGATACTTCACGATCAGGGTAAGAATCAGAATGATAATTACCGTCTGATACGGCCGCATTGCTTCCGGGAAAATCTTATTCACAAGACTATTATCAAAAATGGTCTCATTGGTATAAATAGGAAGGTTGGCACGTCCCGCTATCCTTAAGTTCACCGTATAAAGGGCAGTCATCATAATGATACCGGAAAGCAGATCCCTTACCTTCAGCTTTACATGGATCACACCCGTCAAAATTCCAACAACGACTCCGGCTGCAAAGCTGATCGGCAGCGTAAGCAGCGGATTCATTCCTTTGGAAATCAGGATACAGGTAATCGCTGCTCCCATCGGAAAGCTTCCATCTACCGTCAGATCCGGGAAATCCAGTATCTTATAGGTGATATAGACACCCAACGCCATAATGGCGTAAATCATACCCTGTTCAAATACACTTAATAATAACGACACGTTTCTTCCTCCCAAAACAATCTGTATTCGCTCATTACTCTATGATCATTCTAAGTAATAAGAAAATCATACCATAACAGACCGTGATTACTCTACAATAATTTCATCAAACTTTTCATAAGCAGATGCTACGAAGTCATCATCTAAAGCAAGGCTTACTTTATCTGCTGCAGCCGTATTGACATAAAGGCTGGGCTCACTGATTACTTCGTAATTCATTTCAGATGCCTTTGCCTCACCCTTTAATACCTTTGCTGCCATATGTCCGGTCTGCTTTCCTAATTCAAAATACTCAAGACCCATGGAAGCAACACAGCCTGCTTTTACCTGCTCTACTTCAGATCCAAATACCGGAATACCGGCATCGGTTGCTTTTGCAATTACGGTCTGAAGAGCAGATACAACCGTGTTATCGGTGAGGTTTGTAATGCAGTCTACCTTTGTTACCAGGTCTGCTGCTGCCAGATCAACATCTGCGATGGTATTGATACCGGAATCCACGATTTCAAATCCATAGCTTCCTGCAGCTTCTTTATACTGTTCAATCGTACTTACGGAGTTAGCTTCACTTGTTGTATACAGAATACCGATCTTCTTTGCATCCGGAAGAATTTCACGGATCATCTTAAGCTGTGCATCAACTGCAAGTGCATCAGAGGTACCGGTAATATTACCAACCGGGCTGCCATCTTCGTTTGCAAGACCTGCACCAACCGGATCAGATACTGCAGTATAAATTACCGGGATGTCAGTATTCATGGTGGAGTTATAAGCGCTCATTGCACTCGGTGTTGCAATAGCACAGATTAAGTTTACTTTCTTGGAAACATAATTATCGGAAATGGTGCTTGCTGTTCCGGTATCAGCCTGTGCATTATCAAATAAAACGGTGAGGTTTGTACCTTCTACAATACCCTCTTCCTCAAGTCCTGCCAGGAATCCTTCACGGCAGTTGTCTAAGGAACCATGCTCTGCGAACTGGGAAATACCAATCGTATAGGCAGCATCGGCTGCTGTGGCATCTTTACTTACCTCTGTATCTTCTGCTGCTTCTGTATCTGCCGTTCCGGTATCTGCTGCCTGCGATGTTTCTTCTGCTGCAGCTGCGGTGTCTGCTGCCGGAGTCTGTGTGGAAGTACCACCGCACGCGGTAAGTCCTAAAATCATGGTTGCGGAAAGAATTGCTGCTAATAACTGTTTCTTCATAAGTTACTCCTCTCTACGCTCTTTGGCGTTCTCAAAAATAAATGATTTGGTTCTGATAGTTTTGAGACCGGTTTATATACTCACATGCCCGTGCTTCGCACTCTCTGTCTGACTAAAGTCAGACGCATGTTCGTTATTGGTGCAAGAAAAACAAATGTCTCCTTCGGAGCCGCTTGTTTTTCTTTTGCACACAATAAAGAACCGCCTCAAGATAAACTTGAGGCGGTAATAATCAATTAACGCGGTGCCACTCAATTTCGATGAAAGTCTGTTAAATTATAAATGATTTCTTTCATCCTTTCCTCCATGCACTATCATACATGTCGCCATGATAACGGGTGCGAATCCCGCCGGTGCCTACTGTAAGTTCGGACCGTCCTCGAAAGCCCATTCAACAATTGTCCCTATACTGTCTTCCACCATATGACAGCTCTCTGTGATAGTTTCAAAAGCCTACTCCTCTTTCTCTTAGGTTTGAAGCACTATTTATTTGTTGTTACTAACAATAAAACCTTTTGTAGAAATTGTCAACAACTTTTTGAAATAAATACTACGAATAAATACTGACAGCCCGTCTTGGCGGCTTTGTATTACTTAATTGCCGTAAATGCTGACAATACCCAGTCATAGGCACCCGTTGTAACAATGCATCCACAGTATTCACACTTACCGAATGAGGTTCCGGTTAAAGGTGCTCCACAGTTCGGACATACCAGACCCTTTTCTTTATCCTTGGCATCTTTGGTAAGACTGCCTACAGATCTCATAAAGGTCATCTTGTACTGCATGTTCCATCTGGTTGTTTTATCTCCGAACAGGATCTCTCCGGTTGCTTCCTTTACCTGATAATCAATCATGCTGGCTGCCAGATATACATCCAGATATTCATACTTCTCATCCGTATGATAGGACATCAGATAAGATTTGTTTACACTGATTCTCTCTAAATGGTTCACCACACCATCCTGTATTTTCTTCTGAATCTGTTTCTCGGTCTGCTGATACAGATTCTGATGCAGTACTGCACGAACCGGTGTCAGATCACGCTTCTCCCACGCACTCTGGATATCCATATAAACATCGCCTGCAAACGCCAGGAAATCCTGTGCAGTAAATAACGGATCCTTCGCCTTGATCTGCTGACTGATTGATTCTGTCTGATCCGCAGGTGCCGGTGCCGGCGCACGATTCTGAGGTGCTCTCTGTGTCGCTGTTCCCGATGTCTTCTTATTCTTCTTTCTGCTGCTCTCAATAATGGAATAAACAACGATAATCAACCCAATAACAATGGCAATCGGACTAAATTCCCCGCTGCCGCCGTCATCATCATAATCATAGTCATAGCTGTCATAATCACTGTCCCAGCCCGAATCCCAGCTGTCGCTGCTGTCCCAGTCACTGCTGCTGTCATAATCATTGAAATCGCCGAATCCGGCCTTTGCCGTAGTCTGTGTGCTGAATGCCATCACAAGCACCAGCATCATTACTGCCAACAGTCTCCGAAACAGGTTTTGTTTGTTTTTCATCTGCCCTTTCCTTTCTCTCCTTTGTCTGAATTATCCGTTGCCTGAATAATCTGCTCACTATATGTATTAAAGTATGCCTCAGCCGTTAACGGATTTCAAAAATTCTTGCCATAACCGGTTCTTTGAAGCTTACATGAAGCTGCTGATCTTCAGATACTTCATAGGACACATGTTCCTTTAAGCTTTCCTTCGGATAAGCAAGCCTTACTTCCTTTACTGGTTTTCCATCGGTAAGCTTTTCAAGCGGTATATCATACTCAGAGGTCTCTCCATATCTTCTCCATACCGCCAGATAGCTCTTTCCTTCTACCTTCCATCCGGCACATAAAAAGTGATCCAGACTCGTTGCAAAGCCATTCGGCCATACGGGAAGTGCTTTTTTAATATCCTGACGAATGGATTTATAATATTCTATGCCCTCCTTTACCAAAGCATGACGCTTTTTGGAAAGCTGTGCCAGGTGACCGCTCTGGTGGATGCGAAGCAGGAGTGCATTAACCATATTGTAAATCGTCTCTTCCTCATCACCATCCTTAAGCGGATAGGACCAGATTGCTGCCTGCTCCGGAGTAAGTGCCGCTCCGGCATTTGCTGCGATGGTTGCATAGTTGCGGTAGTCCTCCTGATCCGAGGTAGACTGGATACTGTATCTTGCAAGCATTGCATAATCGGTACGCAGACCACCGCTGGAACAGTTTTCGATCACCAGCTCCGGATACTTCGCAAATACGCCGTCAAGCCACTTCAGGTATGCTCTTTCATGCTCCAGCATCCCCTGTCCGACACTGTCTGCATAAAGCTCTGTACCAATTCCGGGTTCAATATTATAATCCATCTTGATATAACCGACACCATACTGATTCACCACACGGTCAATGACCTCATTGACATGCTCAATGACTGCCGGATTACGGAAGTCAAGCTGATATCTGCTGCGGTCGTAGACTCTTTTTCCATGGCGGATAAAGAACCAGTCATCCGGAACGCTCTTTGCCTTCTCGCAGTTAATTCCCATAACCTCAAGCTCTAACCATACACCGGGAACCATGCCCTTTTCACGGATATAATTGGTTACTTCCTCGATGCCGTTCGGAAAACGCTCATAGCACTGCTGCCATTCACCAACACTGTCCCACCATTCGCCGGGCGCATACCAGCCCGCATCAATGACATAATATTCACAGCCCATATCTGCTGCCGCATCAATCAGCGGAAGCTCCTTTTCGGTTGTCGGATCACCGAACAGACAGTTCATATAATCGTTAAAAATAACCGGAAGATTCTCATTATCCTTATTCGGGCGGCGGATCATACGACGATACTTCGTAAGCTCTCCCATTGCCGTATCAAAGCATCCTTCCGATACACCGACTGCAACCGGAACTGAGGTAAAGCTTTCACCGGGCTTTAACTGCTTGAACCAGTGGGACTGTACTTCGGTCGGACCGCTCAGTGCCACATAAAAATGATTGTTGACATCACTGATTTCTGCGTGCCAGGAGCCATTATGCTCAATCTGCCAGAAAAGAGACGTATCAGCCTCGGAATTTTCAAGATATCCCATCGGCAGGTATTTCTTCGTAGACCAGTTTCCGGTATTGGTCAGCTCAAATGTAACAGAGGTTCTCTGGTATACGGTCGGCTGAGTCTGTCCGAATCCAAGCTCCGGGAAGGTATTCGTCCGGAAATTCATTTCCTTCTGCCATCCGTGACAGGCATAGGTAAGGCTCATCTTATCGTCAGAGCTTAGCTTTCCTTCCTTTTCAATTCCAAGATAATAGAAGGAGGAAAGATACTCTAACGTCTGCTCCTCAGAGCCTTCGTTAATTACTTCATTGTACATGCGGATCACAGAGGTTCCCTGATAAAACTGCCAATAGGTAATTACTTTGGCTCCGGTCATCTCGTCCTTCTGGATAAAGGTAAGCTTACGTCCAAGCTCATTCCGCTCGTCCTTCAGATCCACAAAAGTAAGCAGATAACCGGGTGCGGTTACGATATGCTTGTTTCCGTGCTTCTCATAAGGCCGGTTATAGCCGGAAAAGTTCACCTGGACAAGCTGGAAGCCCTCCTTCATAAATAATTCGCTCTCGTTAAGCCCTTCAAACGGTTTGGAAGAAAAATGAAGGAACTTCAACTGATTCTCTTCGGTCACGCCGAAGACAAGATAAATTCCATTTTCTTCGATGTTAATCCATTTCTCAATATGTGCCATACTCCGTCTACTTTAACTGTGTTGATGTACAGTTGTTTCCTTTCTGATGCTTTATCATTAACGCTATTGATGTCAGGTCCAAAAGGTATTTTGCCCCTGACTTGATATCCACGAATTACCCTGTATATATCTGTTGTGTCTTTACGGGATCATATCCGCACGAAAAGGAATGACTGGAAGAGGCTCCTTCAAATGTTCACCGAGCAGCTTCTCCATCCAGACCATATTGTACCAGGTTCCGAACTTATATCCGCACCGATGGAATTCTCCCACCATTGAATAGCCCATTTTCTTGTGAAAACGCACGCTGTCTGCATTCAGATGTTCATCCTCTTCTTCCGGATAAGCGATACAGGCATTCACATTTAAAATATGCTGCTTGCGGAGACATTCCTCCAGCACAGCATATAAAGCCTTGCCAACTCCCATGCGTTTCATATCCTCACGCACATACACAGAGGTCTCGATGCTCCAGTCATAGGCAGCACGTTCTTTAAATGCACCGGCATAGGCATATCCAATCAGCCTGCCCTCGTACTCTGCCACAAGATAGGGATATTTCTGCAGGGTCTTCGTAATACGCGCTGCAAATTCTTCCACAGACGGCACCTCATATTCAAAAGTAATTGCCGTATGTTCCACGTAAGGTTTATAAATTTCCAGTAATTCCGCAGCATCCTCTATGGCAGCCGCACGGATCCGTAAATAACTCATTTTCCATCTCCTGTTCTTCGTTATTTATTCCGAATCAGCCGATTGTTCATTGCTTTCCATACGACTTAATTCCTGATAAAGTCTTGCCACCGGAAGTCCTACTACATTGCTGTATTCTCCGCGGATTTCCTTGATATAAATCACGCAGCCTCCCTGAATGGCATAAGCTCCGGCCTTGTCCATCGGTTCACCGGTTGCCACATAATTCTCAATCTCTTGCATGCTCATCGGATACATTTCAACCTCTGTATCCTCATAAAACGTATTCCGCTGCATCTGTCCCGACGCATCCTCCCATAAAAGAGTAACACCGGTATAAACATGATGAATCTTTCCACTCAGCTCCTGCAGTATGGAAATAGCATCCTGCTGATCCTTTGGCTTGCCAAGAATCCTACCGTGAATTGCAACAATCGTGTCAGCTCCGAGAACCAGCCTGCCTCTCCGCTCTGCTTCACTTAATTTTGAATATACATCAAAGGCCTTTTGCTGTGATAGCTCCATCACCACATCACATGGCTCTTTCTTCGTTGTAATCTCTTCACATTCACTTTTCACTACCCGGAATGGAATCCCAATCCATTGCAGTAATTCCTTCCGCCGCGGCGAACCCGAAGCCAGAATGATCTCTTCGATCGGATGATTCATTGTTATCCTCCTGGTATCCGTACAGATAACTCACAAGTAATTGATCTTTTTCATATCTATCCAATACAAAATCGTACCTGTTGCGCTATGAAACGAAGCTCTGTATAAGCTGCCTACACTCCTGCAAAGTCATTGCATCTGCATAATTCGAAGTAAAGGTCATCGTTACTGTTCCATCTTCACTGGCTGCAAAATACTGGTAAACGCCATCGGATTCACCTTCCACAATATGAATGGTGCCATAAGAACTGTCCAACGTTCCAATCTCTTCCAACTGATAAGTTTCAAAGTAGGTATCCGTTTCTCCATCAAAGAAACGCTCCAGTTCTTCATCCTGATCTTCATACAGTGTAGCCTGGTACTCTCCGTTATCAAAGTAGCTGAAGTATTCACAGGTATAAGTGCACGAATAACCATCGGGAATTGTATAGTATAATTCATCCGTATTCAGTTCGGTAATGGCTTCTCCGTATTCCGTACGTGCTGCATATCCGGCGATTCCGCTTGCAAGGAAGTCGGAAACAATGCTATTCGTAATATCCAGTGCATTGTCGGTATCCATGGTATACACCGTTAAAAGATAGGTCTGACCTTCACCATCCTCACGAATGAATGAAAGCATAAGCAGATCTTCCATAATGCCGGTAATGTAGATTCCTTCCTCATGGTAATCCACGAAAGGTACTTCCCCGGAATTTTCCTTCATCAATTCGCTCATA
>Ga0129315_1000715_pt1 | contig 21433 bp, 22 predicted proteins | sample Cm827metagenome_FD_94432 | JGI IMG/M metagenome (GOLD analysis project Ga0129315, IMG submission 94432) | Eastern black-and-white colobus group fecal microbial communities from Wisconsin, USA - Cm827 metagenome | ecosystem: Host-associated > Mammals > Digestive system > Large intestine > Fecal...
AATTAGGACGTTCCGAATCGTCCTTTTCCCCTTCGAGCATCCCCTTTACACCTTAACGGCCTGGCAGGGGCCCGTCCCACTTATACGCAAAGAGGCGTTCGACTAAATTTTCAAAACTCGCTTCGCTCAAACAATTGAAAATTTTTAACGTCGACCACCTCTTTGCTTACTGCTAGATTAGTCAGTTATTTATTGGCATACTTTGTTTGAATCTATAAGCTTCAACTAGTGGGAGCATTCTTATAAAGTTTTATTTAAATTCTTATGTAAATTCGGGACTGTCCCGTATGATGAGTTATTATAACAATTCTTAATATATTTTGATTAGTTAAAGTTAAGTCATAATCTATCTTGGGACTGTCCCTTAACTTAATAAGTAGTAACGTAGGCAAATATGCCTCATAAGCAAAAAAATCAGTAATGCGTAAAAAATTTTCAACTGTTTGAGAGAGCGAAGCGAACGAGTTTTGAAAATTTAGCATTACTGATTTTTTTGGACCTCCAGTACGTCGTGGGTGTTCTGGGGTGGTTTGGACGGGCTACGATTCTTTTTGTAAATGCTCCTTATTCAGTCGCATCTACAAAAATCACATGCATAAGGTTCTTCATCAGTTCATCTTTTGCTTCTCTAAGATTCACTGAGAAGACCATTTTCCTCGTGTTTTCAACACTCGTTTCATTACCATTAAAGGGCATACACGACGCCCTAAGGCCCCTCCAATATGGATTTAAAAAGAAAGCTTTACAAAAAATTTTCTTAACAAAAATAATTTTATATTCTTTTATAAAAAAAGAAGCAAGGCTCATTCCTCACTTCTATTTTTCTTATTCTTAACTTTTTTAAGTCTAAAGAAATCTTCTCTTTCTTTTTCTGCTAATATATCATCTATTTCTCTTATTATTGACTGCTGCCTTGGTATTTGTATCTTATCAAGTGCATTTGCTCTTTTTGCAGTCTTTTTTATTTCCTTTGCAAGTCTAAAGACTGATGTCTCTATTTCTGCAAGTTCATATATATAGGGGAGAATTTCAGCAATATTTATCTTTGCTCTGTCAAAGGCTGCATTTGATTTGTGCAGTGAATAATCTGCTTCTACTTTTTTCTTTTCATATTTTATCTTCGGAAGTTCTAGTCCCATTACAGAGCGAGATATTATGTCATAGTCTTCTTCAAGTTCTACTGACTCTCCCATTTCTTTAAGTGACATTGAACCCATGGATATTGTTGCATCTACAAGTTCTTTATAAGATTCTTTAAACTTTTTTTCTATTTCTTTTTGAAGTTTACCTGCATTTTTATTTAGATCCATCATTTCCTTTATAAGGACTGTTCTCTTTTTATCAAGTAAGTCGTAGCCCTTTTCTGCAAGTTCTAATGCTCCCTTTGCAGCTATTAAATTGGCCTTTGTAGGTGTTACTTTAGTTGGCATTATTATCACCTAGGTATTTTTCTTTTAGTTTTGGATCTATTCTATCAATCATCTTAGAAGGTAGCATCTTTAGAAGTTCCCATCCTAGGTCTAGTGTTTCTTCTATATCTCTATTTTCATTTTGCCCTTGAGTTAAGAATCTCTTTTCAAATTCATCTCCAAATTTTAAAATTAATTTTTCATCATCGGATATATCATCTTCTCCAATGATTTGCGCCAAGGCTCTTGTTTCTTGTACCTTTGAGTAGGATGCAAATAATTGAGATGATAAGTCTGGATGGTCTTCTCTTGTGTACCCTTCGCCAATGCCGTCCTTCATAAGTCTTGATAGTGATGGAAGCACATTTATTGGTGGATAAACTCCCTTGGAGAATAAATCTCTACTTATTACAATTTGTCCTTCTGTAATGTAACCTGTAAGGTCTGGGATTGGATGAGTTATATCGTCATTAGGCATTGTAAGGATTGGGATAAGTGTAACTGAACCCTTAGTGTCCTTTATCATTCCCGCTCTTTCATATAGTGCTGCAAGATCTGAATATAAATGTCCTGGATATCCCTTTCTTGAAGGCACTTCTTCTCTTGATGATGATACTTCTCTTAGTGCTTCTGCATAGGATGTTATATCAGTCATTATCACAAGTACTTCTTTGTGTTCTTCATAGGCTAAATATTCTGCTGCAGTAAGTGCACATTTAGGAGCTATAAGTCTTTCCATTATTGGATCATCTGCATAATTTATATACATACAAACTTTGTCAATTACTCCAGAGTTTTTAAAGCTTTCTCTAAAGAAATCTGCTTCGTCATGCTTTACACCAATTGCCGCAAAGACTATGGCAAAGTTATTTTCTCCGCCTTCATCTGATATCTTTGCTTGACGAACAATTTGTGCAGCTACTTCATTGTGAGGAAGGCCTGAGCCTGAGAAGATTGGAAGTTTTTGTCCCCTAATTAGTGTCATAAGTCCATCTATTGATGATATACCTGTTTGAATAAAGTTTCTTGGGTATTCTCTAGCTGATGGATTTATTGGCCTTCCGTTGATGTTGTAAACTTTATTTGAATAGATTGGACCACCTTTGTCTATTGGCTCTGCTATACCATTAAATACCCTTCCCAAAATATCTCTTGATAGTGGTATTTCAAAGGGATGTGCTGAAAATTCAATTTTTTTGTTATTTGTTGAAACTCCAAGGTTATTTCCAAATACTTGGACTACTGCTTTGTCATCATCTATTTTTATTACTTGACCAATTTCTGATTTATTTGTGTCCTTTGATTTAACTTTTACTACTTCTCCATAGGAAACTCTGTGTAAGTTTGAAAGTTCTATAAGTGATCCTTCGATTTTATCAAGTGTTAAATATTCTTTTTTCATTCTACATCACCATACTTTGTCATTAGTTCCCCATAGAAATCATTGATTTCATTGTTCAAACTTACGAATTTCTTTAAGTTGTCATTTTCAATATCGTATTTCATGTTTATTACCTTGGAATAAAGCTTTGGATCTTTAATTGTTGAAATAGGAATTTTAAGCTTTAAGGCTTCCTTTCCTCTTTCATAAAGATTATCTATTGTCTTTAGCATTTCAAATTGCTTTTCTAGTGGCACAAAGGTATCTATTTCGTTAAAGGCATTTTGTTGTAAAAATCCTACCTTTATTACTCTACATATTTCAAGGACAAGCCTTTCATCATCTGGAAGTACGTCTTCTCCAACAAGCATTACTATTTCATTTAACTTTGATTCCTTGTGAAGAAGATCCAAATATTTAATTCTAAGTTCTGGCAAATCTCCGTCAAGTCTATTGTCATAATAATTTTTAAGAAGTGGAATATATCCTGAATAAGAATTTAGCCAGTTAATTGCTGGATAGTGTCTTGAGTATGCAAGCTCCTTATCAAGTGCCAAAAATACATTTACAAATCTCTTTGTGTTTTCTGTAACTGGTTCAGAAAAGTCACCACCTGCTGGCGAAACTGCACCAATAAGTGTAACTGAACCTTCTTCTCCTGAAAGTGTCTTTGCATAGCCTGCTCTTTCGTAGAATCCTGCAATTCTTGATGGAAGATATGCAGGGTATCCTTCTTCTGCTGGCATTTCTTCTAGACGACCTGATATTTCACGAAGTGCTTCTGCCCAACGTGATGTTGAGTCACCCATAAGTGCAACATGAAATCCCATATCTCTAAAGTATTCAGCCATTGTAACTCCAGTGTAGATTGACGCTTCACGGGCAGCTACTGGCATATTTGAAGTATTTGCAATAAGAATTGTCCTATCCATTAAGGCCTTGCCAGTGTTAGGGTCAATTAGTTTAGGAAAGTCTTCAAGTACTTCAGTCATTTCGTTACCACGTTCACCACAACCAATGTAGATAATAATATCTGCATCGCAATACTTTGCAATTTGGTGCTGTGTCATTGTCTTACCAGTACCAAATCCTCCTGGTATTGCAGTTGTTCCTCCCTTTGCAATTGGGAAGAATACATCAAAAACCCTTTGACCTGTAACAAGTAGTTTATCTATTGGAAGTCTTTCTGCTACTGGTCGTGGAATTCTTACTGGCCAGTTTTGATACATTTTAACTTCGTGTATATTTCCAATTTCATCTTTTATTTTAAGAAGTACCTTTTCTATATTGTACCTGCCATCTTCTGCTACTTCTACAACTTCCCCTGAAATTTCAGGTGGTACCATTATTTTATGAGTTATAATATCTGTTTCTGGAACTTCTGCGAAAATTTGACCTTCACTTAGATAATCTCCTACATGAGCATTTATCTTTACATCCCATAATTTTTCTTCATCTAAAGAAATTAGTCCAATACCTTCTGGCATAAAGGAACCATGTTCTGCCTTAATTCTTTCTAGAGGTCTCTGGATCCCATCAAAAATATTAGTAATCATTCCAGGACCAAGCTTAACAGAAAGAGGTGCACCAGTTGATACAATGTCTTCTTCTCTCTTTAGTCCTTCAGTCTCTTCGTAAACTTGTATTGTGCCTAGATCTCCTTCTATGGAAATAACTTCGCCAATTAATTTCTTTTCACCTACAAGAACCATTTCTCTTGTCTTATAATCAGACATATTTCTGCCAATAACAACAGGTCCATCAACTGATTTAATTTTTGCTGTTTGCAATAATATCACCTGTTTCCTTTAATTTTTCATGCAACATTGATCCAATTTTATATCTCATATCTTCTACTTTATTTCTAAGAGACATGTCAATGTTAAATGTTCTATTCATATCAGAGAGGATAAATCCTCCAATGTGGTACTCGTATAATTCTCCAATATTAAGCTTTACACCCTTTTTTTCGGCTATATTTTTTATATTTTCTACAAGTGCAGGACTTTCTTCATTTTTTATATATAGATAAATTTCCTTATCTTCTATTTCATCTATTATTTCTTTAAAATATTCTGTCTCTAAATTTACATACTCATCTGTTTTTGTAAATTCAACTAATTTTTTTGTAAGTGTTTCTAATAGTTTTGTAAGGAGCTTTTCATCTTCACGAAGTCCCAAGACTCTTTTTTCTTCATTTGCCCTTGCGACAAGTTCATAGCCACGTCTCTTTGCAAGTTCAACTCTTCTATTTACAAAAGCCTCCGAATCTTTTTTTAGAGACTCTTCTTTTTCTCTTAAAATCTTTTTTGCCTTTTCTTCTTCAGCTTGAAGTCTCTTCTCGCACTCCTCTTTTTCTTTTAAAAACACAATTTTATTGAATATTGCAATTTTGTTTTCAAGTAAAATCATTTAATCACCTACGACCTTTACACCTACGGATTCCTTGATGTATTTTAAGATAAAGTCATCTTCCATTTTTCCGTCAAGTTCTGGAATTGTAACTACTAGAGGAAGCTTTTGGTTAAGCTTTACCTCTATTACTTCATCTTTTATCATTTCAAAGGATGAGTAAGTTAAAATTATTATCCCAATACTTTGATCTTTTTTATATTTGTTAAAATTATTTAGTAATTCTTCTCTATTAGGACATAATACGCCAATAACTCCTGCAAGTCTTAGGCCATTTATTATGTCGTCATTAGAAGATAGAAGTATGGACTTCATTATAATCTACCAAGAATCATTATTGAGATAATAAGTCCGTAAATTGCAATACCTTCAGCAAGTCCTAAGAATATCATTGAACGTCCTAAGATGCTTGAGTCTTCAGATACTGCTCCAATTGCTGCAGATCCTACATTTGATACGGCAACACCGGCACCTAGTGAAGCAAGTCCTGTTGAAAGTCCTGCTGCTAAGAATCCTAGTCCATTTCCTGATGTAGCTTCTGTTGCAGCAGATGCCATTTGTGGAACAAGTGTAATAAGTCCAAACACAAAAACTGGTGCAAAAATAAATAAGTTTAATTTCATAAATGCTCTTGCTACTTTTCTATTTTTATCTGTTCCCTTGTAGATAAAATAAACTCCACTTACTATCATTGAAAATACTGTCAAAATTGCTAAAATAATAATTTTTTCCATCTTTAATCTCCTCAATAAATTTTATCGGCTTTGAAAAGTTCTCCATCGCCAGTGTAATACTTACTAAACATTTCATAATATTCAAGTCTTAGTGATTGAATAAATACTATTAATCCTTCAAGTCCTATAATAACAATATTACCAATAATTAGGACCGCTATATTTCCTCCAGTGGATCCAATCATTTCTCCAAGAGTTTTAAATGCCAAGAATAAACCAACGTGGTTAATTGCAAAAGCTCCAACCCTTATAAAAGAAATAATTCCACTCATTGTAGATAAAAGTGCTTCAAGTAGTCCAAATGATGATTCAATATAATAGTCTCCTGCACTTTCACTTCTCTTTTGTTTAAATACACTAATCATTATTGGTCTCTTTAAAAGCATAAGGACAAGTGAGATAACTAAAAGCCCAAGTGCTCCTTTCATTGGAAGTGGTGAGCTTGCTCCCATTACTGAAAGACCAATGTTAATCATTGCAAAAAATATTACTACTCCAAGCACCCCTTCTTTTCCAAAGAATGCTTCTTCATAATCTTTTTCATTAATTCTATTGTATATTCCTATTCCATAGGATATTAGAAGTAAAAATACACCAAAGAATATTGCAATTACAAGTGCTTGATTTATATTTTCAAATGGTCTAAACCAAACTGCAGGTATTAGACTTTCGCTACCAAATACAGAACCATACATTAGTCCGAAAAACATTGAAGAGGCTCCCATACGAGTTAAAAGTCCTCCAAAATCTTTATTTTTCTTCCCTAAAAGTAGTCCGGCAATTAAAAACACTGCCCCTTGACCTAAATCGCCAAACATCGCTCCAAACAAAATCATATATGTTATTCCAAAGAATACTGTAGGGTCAAATTCTCCATAATTTGGGGTTCCATACATATTTATCAGTAGCTCAAAGGGCTTGAAAAAATTTACATTTTTTAATTTTGTTGGCGCTTTGTTTCTATTGTTCTCTGGATTTATATATTCAACATCTAGTTTGTCATACTCAGAAAGAGTCTCGTCAAGTTTATTCATATCTGAAACTCCCACCCAGCCTGATAAATAAAAATATTTATTTGATCTAAGCATGTATTTTTTAGCACTTTCAATCTTTTCATAAGAAAGCATGTGAGCAAGAGTTCTCTTTAAATCTTCTCCTCTTTCACTAACTAGATTCTTCTTATATTCATCTATTTCAAAGATTTGTCTCTTAAGTCTTTCTTCATCTTCTTCAAGATTTCTATAGATATTTCCAGCTGTTCCTTCGATGTTATCACCTAATATGTCTACCTCAGTGAAGTTTAAGCTATTTAAAATTCTGTCAATATCATTTTCTACTTCCTTTGGATAAACTACAAGAAAGAGTTCTCTGTCATCTACAGTACCTGTATGATATATCATGGCAATTAAATTGCTGTAGTTTTTCTTAAGTCTAAATCTTGCATCTTTATCTAGAAATCCAAATTTAGAATTAAAATATTTTAAATCTGCTATATCCTTTAAATCAATATCAACATTTTTAAATAATTCGTAATTTTCTTTTACTGTATTAAGAAGTCTAAGTTTTTCCTTTAAATCGTTATACTGTGCCATTTTTTCATTCATATTATTATAAAAAGAACTGACATCCCTATCGATTTCTACTTCTTTAAAATATTTTTCTGGAATATTATCAAATCCTAAGAATTTCATAATATCATTGGCATTTTTAGAATAAGTCTTGTGTTTACTATCCTCTTCAATAGGCATTACATAGTTTAACTCAAGATTTCTCTCTAGATTTTCTTCATTATCTAGATCAAAAACAAAGTTATTGTCTTCAATTGTGGATTCAGCAGAGATAAATTGCATACATTTTAAATTTAATATATCAAGAATTACTCTATCCATATCCTCAATCTTGCCCATTATATTGGCTATTTTCATTTTTTCAACGGCCAAATTCTTCACTTCCCTCTTTATCAATAATTAGATATTTTAATTTTTCACTTGCATCAATTCCAAATCTAGTAGCTTCTAGCATTCTTTCAATGTTTGAAATTTGAAAATCAAGTAGAATTAAATAACTTAAGAATTTTCCAATACCCTTAGATCTTCTAAAGTTTTCTCTACAGCAAGTGTACAAATATCTTTTTGCTGTTCTACCAGTTTTTATTTTTCTTCCCTTGTCAAATAAAATCCTGTATCTAGAGTTTAGAATTTCTCTTTCAAATTCTTCTTCTGTCAAATATGAAAAATGAAGAAGTTTCTCTGAAGTATAATTTCCTCCAAATATTGTAAAATTAAATATTTCTTCGGAGCTAATGTTGTAGTAAATTTTCGCTCTATTTATCCAAATAATATTTAACAAATCAATATTTGAACCAAAGATTTCTTTAAATTCTTCTTTATCTTTGTTAGAAAAAGACTTAGTAGATTCCACTAAATTTAAATAATAAAATTTGTCTAAGTTCATCTCCATTGAAAATAGAACATCTTCTGCATCAGAATCTTTGTAGTTCTTTAGGTAGTCATAATACTTTGTTCCCTTTAAGTTGTCCACAAAGGAGCTAAGAGTTTCTTCTTTAAAATTTATTCTTCTACCTCTTAATACTAAGTCTGATACCTTTGGTTCTCTATTCATTTTAAGAAATCTTAATATTTTAGAAATTTTATTAATATCTATAATTCGAAGATATGCATCCATAAAGTCTTTATATTTATTTGGCAAAAAACCATTTAATCTAGTGACTTCATGTCTTCTATAATCTTCTAGATACTTTTCAATTTCATAAATATCTGAAAAAGAATCTATATCTTTAAAATTCTTTGTCTTTAAAAAACTAAGGCATTCATTTAAGTTAGTCTTTGTAGATAAAGCTCTATAATCATCGTAATCCAAGAAGTTTGAATACATCTTTGATAATTTTGCATTTAAAGCATCTAATCCGTTAAGCATTATATTTACCTTCTAAAATCATATTAAAAGCACTTCTTACAAGCTCATCTTCATTGTCCTTATAGAACTTTTCAATCTTTTCAAGATGCGATTTATTCTCTTCTTTAATTACTTGTACCTTTTGTTTAAATTTCTCATCAATCTCATCTTCTTTTTTCTTTCCAAGAATTTTAGATTGTTCAATAGAGTCATTTTCCATTTCAGAAAGTTTATCTCTAAGGTCTCTATGCATTTTTTCTATCTTATTATTAGTTTCATCAACAAGATCCCTAGTATTTCTATCTATTGCTAAAATTCTATCAATACTATCCTTCAAAAAAATCACCACACTTTTTATTCGTCGTTCGTACATAATTATAGTCCAATACAATTGGATTTCAAGGGAATATTCTCAAAAAATGGAATTTCACCAAAATTTCACATTTTTATTTTTTTATAAATTCAATTTTTCACAAGCTAAATATCATTAGTTTTACACAATATGTTTTTACATAAAATATATATTTAATTTACTTTTGAACAAAAAAAGAAATACCTCAATTGAGATATTTCTTTTCTAAAATTATTTGTTGTTATGAAGATGATCTGTGCTGCATGCACTTTTACATGCTTCGCATCCACAGCCACAACTTCCCTTTGACTTTCTAACTGCTTTAAAAGCAATAGCTACAGCAATAACAATTACTGCAATTATAGCTATATTAATTGGATTCATAATTCATCACCTTATCTTTTTTATCGTCAAGGTATTTGTCTCTTTCTAATTTTGATCTATCTTTTCTAAATAGGAAGTAGCAATAAACTAATAATACTACGCCTGCTATTGCAGTCATTATATTTGCTGATTCACCTTGAAGCACTCTACCAAATTGGTAAATCATAAATGCTGTTGTGTAAGAGAACACTAGGATATAACCTATTGCAAATCCAAACCACTTACTTGAGTTCATTTCTTCTCTAATAGCTCCTACTGCTGCAAAACATGGAATTGTAAATTGATTAAAGAATACAAATGCAAATGCTGATGCTGTAGTAAATTGTGAAGCAACTAGTGCCAACATTGGGCTTTCTTCTGCTCCAACTTCTCCTATACCTGCAAGAACTCCATAAGTTCCTACTACAACTTCCTTAGCTACAAGTCCAAGGATTGTAGATACTGCAGCAATCCAGTCTCCAAATCCAAGTGGTGCAAATATTGGTGCTATAAATCTACCAATTGCTGCAAGTACAGAATCTTCTGCATCTGCATTAAAGTCTAGGAATGTTCCATCAAGAGATAGACTCTTTAAGAACCAAATTACTACTGTTTCAAGTAAGATAATTGTTCCGGCCTTTACTATAAAGCCCTTACATCTAAACCAAGTGGCTTTAAATACATTTTTTGCACTTGGCATGTGATATTCTGGAAGTTCCATAACAAATGGTGCTGGATCTCCAGAGAACATCTTAGTTTTCTTTAAGATAATACCAGAAACAACAACTGCCATAATTCCACCAAAATACCATATTGGTGCATACCACCAAGTACCGCCTAAGAATGCTGCAAACATTGCAATTACATCAAGCTTAGCACCGCATGGCATAAATGAACTCATCATAATAGTCATTCTTCTGTCATTGTCTGATTCTATAGTTCTTGTACCCATTATAGCTGGTACTGAACAACCTGTACCCATTAAAATTGGTATAAATGATTTACCAGATAGTCCAAATTTTCTAAATACTCTGTCTAGTATAAAAGCAATTCTTGCCATGTATCCCACATCTTCTAAGATTGAGATGAATAGGAATAATGTTGCAATAACTGGTAAGAATCCAAGAACTGCACCAACACCTCCGATGATACCATCAACTAAAAGTGATGTTAAAAATTCTGATGCTCCTTGAGTTTCTAAGAAACCTCTAAATCCTTCGCCAATCCATTCTCCAAAGAATACGTCATTTACCCAATCAGTTACTGGTCCACCGACAATATTTATGGCAAGTATATATACTAAAGTTATAATTCCTGCAAAAATTGGAATTGCTAAGAATCTATTTGTTACTACTTTATCTATTTTGTCAGAAGTTGTAAGACCTTTTCTGCCCTTTTTAACAGATTCCTTTGTAACTTCTGATACGAAATTATATCTTTCATCTGTGATAATTCCTTCTCCGTCATCATCAAAGGCTTCTTCTGCTTCACTTGTTATTTCTGCAAGTCTTGAAGTTTCATTGCCATAAAGTGGAAATTCCTTTAAGATTTTTTCATCATTTTCAAACATCTTAACAGCAAGCCATCTCTTAGCTTTTTCATTTTCAATAACTTTAAAATTTTCTATTTCTTCAATGTATTTTTCAACTTCAGGTGAAAATTTTTGATATTTAGGTTCGCCAGTTCCTGCAGCTTTTTTAGCTGTCTCTATAAGTTCTGGGATGTTTTCATTTCTAAGTGCTGAAACTTCAACTACCTTACAACCTAATTTCTTTTCAATTTCTTTAGTGTTTATTGCATCATTGTTTTTTCTAACAATGTCCATCATATTTAGTGCAATAACTACTGGAATACCAAGTTCTAATAATTGTGTAGTTAAATATAAGTTTCTTTCTATATTTGTTGCATCTACTACGTCAATTATTACATCTGGTTTTTCGTTTACCAAGTAATCTCTAGATACAACTTCTTCTAAAGTATATGGAGATAATGAGTAAATGCCTGGTAAATCTGTGAAGTGAACTTCCTTGTCTTTTTTGTATCTACCTGTTTTCTTTTCAACAGTTACTCCTGGCCAGTTACCTACATATTGATTTGAACCAGTAAGTTCATTAAATAATGTGGACTTACCACTGTTAGGGTTACCGGCAAGTGCTATAGTAATGCTCATTTATTTGCCCCCTTTTCAATCTTTTCAATTTCAATTAATTCAGCATCGGGTCTTCTGATACTCATTTCATAATTCCTAATATTAATTTGAACTGGGTCACCAAGTGGTGCTACCTTAGTTATGTAGATTTCTGAGTTCTTAGTAATTCCCATATCCATAATTCTTCTCTTAAGTGGTCCGCGACCATTAATTTTCTTTACAATATAGTAATTACCGACTTCAGCATCTTTTAAAGTCTTAGTGTCCATACTACATCTCCTCCACAATGATTTTTTTTGCAATATCTTTTCCAATGGCAACTCTAGCATCTTTAATAGAAACAATTAAATTCCCATCATTTTCATTTACTACCCTTATAATTGCTCCCTTTACAAAACCTAGATTTGCAAGGTGAGATTCTGTAATATCTTTGCCAACTAGGCTCTTCACTCTTGCAATTTTAAAATTTTTATTAAGCGGGGCCATGATTAGACTTAGCATTTTTCTTCACCTCATTTTTTGATAAACAAATTTATTCTCCCAAAGACCTTTGCGAGAATATAGATTACTAAATATAGATATATGTTGAATTTGATTATCAATTTCTTTATTTAGATTATACCACATTGTCTAATAATTTAAAGTCTATTTGATACTTTTTTTCATATAAAATCTATTTTCCCCATGACAATTTAGTCAATAAACAAATAAATTTAATTCAATAATTGAATTTTGGTCAATAAAAAAAAGAGTAGATTCCCTACTCTTGAGGTTGTAGACAAACCACTATAACGCTCACCGGATTTCGCTTTCTACAAATTCTAATTCTTAACTCGCTGAAAAACGCAAACTCGCTGACGCTCAAACAGTGCGTTTTTCGGACGCTCGTTTTCGAATTGAATTAGTACAGAAAGCTCAATATGGTTTGCTTATATAGTGGTTTTTTACTTTGTCAACAGTCTGAAGAGTAGAATCCCTACTCTTATTAATTATTTCCACTCATTCTCCTATACATTTCTATATTAGAATCATTTAAAAATTCATAGGCTGCATTAATTTGTTGGAATTTTTCCTTTGCGCCTTCTTCTTTATTTAAATCAGGGTGGTATTTCTTTGCCATCTTTCTGTATTGAAGTTTTACTTCGTACTTGTCTGCATTGTATTTTACACCAAGAGTGTCGCAGGCATTTTCATATTGATCTTTAAAACCATAACTTGTAGATGTGCTTTGATTAGAAGATCCATTATAATTTTGTCCTTGTCCAGTATAATAACCTCCGTAGCCAGCATTTCTAAAGAACTCGTCGAAGTCCTCAAAATTGTCAAAGCTAGTCCATGTAAATCCGCCAAAATTTCTAAATCTTTCTCTAAATTCTTCTTCTCTTTGCTTTCTCTTTTCTTCTTCTCTTCTAATTCTTTCTCTCTCTTGTTTTTCCCAATAAGCTCTACCATATCCTCCAATATTTTCATATTGATTTTGTTTGCCTAAAAGATAATGGTCAGCCCTATCGTAGAAAAATTCTGTAACTACATAATGTATGTATTTTAAAAATGTTTCTGAAATATTTCCCAAAATTGGAACAATAAAAGCTAGTAGACCAATTATATAAATCCATCTAAACCTTCCAGCTCCAAATAGGTAAAATGGATTAATTATTAAAAATATAATTAAACATCCACCCATTGAGATAATTACATTAAAAAATCCTCTAATTGTGGTAAATAAATCCACAAAAATATTTACAATTACCATTAATAGTCTAATAACTACATCTAAGAGCTTTCCAACACCCTTATAAAAATATCCTAAAAATTTATTCATTCTTTAAACCCTTTTTGTACTCTTCTAAAAATTTTTGATCTTCAATTACAAGACCATATTCATTTGCCATAAACTCCAAGTGATGTGTAAATTCATGAAGCAATGTGTGTTCTAGCTTTTCATAAAGTCTATCGTGACTATAATACCCAAACATCTCCATAAAAGATCCATAATAAATAACTATCATATTTCCAGTGATGTCTCTTTTGTATTCACCTAATATTATAAGAGAATCTCCCACAGACTCCTCGTGATATTTAGTATCTTCAGATAAAATTATACCTCCATTGAGTTTATCATAAGCATACTTAGGAATCTTTTCACAAATTTCTTCTAAAATTTCTTCTACTTCATCTATTCTATCAAGTTCAGGCAAGATAATTTCATTGTTGTCTAAATCATTTGAGTTTTCAATATTATCTTTATTAATATTATCCATATAAACTCCTAACTTTCGGACCGTCCTTTAATGGTAGCAAATTATAATTTGCGATCTTCACGCCCATAATGAGCAATGCGAAATTATTGGCGATGAAGAACCAACGGCACAGCTAGGACTGTCCGAGTAATTTATTCATAAATATCTTTACCAGAATATTTATAGGGCAAGTTTAGTAAATTAAAATATATTTCTCTAGCCTTATAAATATCCTCACTTAAAAATGTTAATACAAAATTAATATCAACGAATGATGAATCTAAATTAATATAATCTCTATGACTAGTAAACTGATATGTATATTCTTCTGAAAGTCCTGCTGTTTTAGGGTTTAAGTGTATATATTTTACTAATTCCGTTAGATATACATCATCTTTACAAGGTTTTGATTGAAATCTAGATTCAAAAATCCTTCCTTTTCTATTATATTTTTTATTAAAATAATAAGTATAATTCTGCTGTATGTACTTCATTGACTTACTTAAATTTTCATAATCAACTTTTATTAATAAGTGTAGATGATTGTCCATTATAGCATAAGCATAAATCTCTAAATTAAATTTTCCTTTCGCTTTTATTACAAAATCTAAGTATTTATTCTTGTCATTTTTGTCCTTAAATATATTTTCAAAATTATTCCCTCGAACATATATATGATAAATATCAGATTCTGATTGTTTTCTAGCATAAACAGTCATAGCTCTACCTCTAATTGAAGCAGACAGTCCTAAAGGACAGTCTGCAAATTTAAAAAAATTATAAACTTATAAATTTTCTTTCCAAAAATAATCAAATAATCTTTGCGAGTTTTTCTCCTGGAAGTGATGAAAGTAATTTCTTTGTGTACTCGTCTTTTGGATTTTCAAATATTTCATCAGCATCTCCATATTCACGAGCCTCTCCCTTATACATTACTAGCATTTCTTCTGCCACATGGCGAACTGCTGATAGATCGTGAGATATAAACATCATAGATAGACCCAAATCTCTTTGTAAATGTTCAAGTAAGTTTAATATTTGTGCTTGAATTGAAACATCTAGTGCTGATGTTGGTTCATCTGCCACTATTATTTTAGGATCTACTGCAAGTGCTCTTGCTATTGATATTCTCTGTCTTTGTCCTCCAGAGAATTCATGAGGATATCTATCCATGTGATATTTTGAAAGACCACAAATCTCCATTGTCTTTTCTACTTTTTCATAGATTTTCTTATTATCTCTTTCTCCAAGTAGATTTCTAATTCCAGTGGCTATAATGTCCTTGCACTTCTTTCTAGGATTTAGTGATGAATATGGATCTTGAAATATCATCTGCACATCTCTTCTGTACTCTCTTAGTTCCTTATCTTTTAATTTTAAGATATTTTTTCCATTGTATATTATTTCTCCAGTGCAGTCTGGGTAAAGACCCATTACACATCTTGCAAGAGTTGATTTACCAGAGCCTGATTCACCTACTACTCCAAGTGTATGTGAAGAAAATAAACCAAAGGAGATATCATTTACCGCTTTTAATTCCTTGCCATTGTTCTTGAAGCTTTTATTTAAATTTTTAACTTGTAATATTGTTTCTTCCATTTAATCACCTGTACAAATAACAAGATACTTTGTGCCCGTCAAAATCTACTTCTTCTGGATATTTACTTCTACAAATTTCCATAGCTTCATCACATCTGTCGCAGAAATGACATTCATCCTTTAGGTCAACAGGATTTGGTACAGATCCCCTAATTGTATAGAGTTCATCCACCTTCTTATGCGCATTTGGTATTGCCCTTATAAGTCCTCTTGTGTAAGGATGAAGTGGATTTTTAAATATATCTTCTGCCTTTGCTCTTTCAACAACTTTTCCTGCATAAAGTACATTTACATAATCTGCTATATCTGATACAACTGCCAAATCATGAGTTATAAATATAATAGAAGTATTTAAATCTTCTTTTAATTTTCTCATAAGTTCCAAAACTTCTTTTTGTATTGTAACATCAAGTGCTGTTGTGGGTTCATCTGCTATTAAAAGCTTAGGATTTGATGAAAGTGCCATGGCAATCATTATTCTCTGTCTCATTCCTCCAGATAACTCATGAGGATAGGCATTGTATATTTCTTTAGGCCTTTTTATCTCAACTTTCTCTATCATTTCAATTGATTTTTCTTTTGCAGTTTTCTTGTCCATGTCAAAGTGTTCCATAAATACTTCAGACATTTGGTAACCAATTTTTAGCGCTGGATTTAATGATGTCATGGGTTCTTGAAAAATCATGGAGATTTCATTTCCTCTAATTTTTCTAAGTTCCTCTTCAGAAAGTTCTAGTAAATTTTTGCCGTCAAATTTAATTTCTCCAGTTATTTTCTCAATAGATGAGTCTTCTAACAGTCCCATTATTGCAAGACTTGTAACAGATTTACCTGATCCACTTTCTCCTACAATTGCAGATGTTACTCCTTCACGTATATTTATGTCTACTCCATTTACAGCTTTTACTATACCTGTAGAACTTTTAAAGTAAACTTTTAAATCTTTTATTTCTAGTAACATTTCTACCTCCTGTACTTTGGATCAAATGCATCTCTAAATGCGTCTCCTACAATGTTTAGGACAAGAATTGTAATTGCAATTGCAAGCCCTGGGAAAAGAGTCATATGTGGATAATTTCTTATATATGCTCTTCCCTCTGATAGCATTTGTCCCCATTCAGCTTCTGGTGGCATAATTCCCATTCCTATAAAAGATAGAGAAGCTGCTGATAGTATTGCAGTACCTACACCAATTGTAGCTTGAACAATTATGGGAGCAAAACAATTTGGGATTATCTCTATGAAAATTAATTTAAGCCCCTTAACTCCAGATAGTCTTGCTGATTCAACATATTCTAAGTTTTTAACAGACATTACCTGGCTTCTTACTATCTTTGCATAACTTGGTATTGACGAAAGTGACACAGCAAGGATTAGATTTCTCATACCCCCACCAAGTGCTGCTGCAAGTGCAATTGCAAGCACTAGCTGTGGAATTGAAAGTATTGTATCCATTACCCTCATTATTATTGCGTCAAATATGCCTTCATAATAACCTGCAAAAGCTCCAATTATTACACCAATTACAGTTGATATAATAACTGATGTAAAGCCTATTTTAAGTGAAACTTGTGCACCGTGAAGTACTCTTGAAAATACGTCTCTTCCAAAGTTATCTGTTCCCATTAAATGTGTGCTATTTGGAGTTTGGAAGTTCTCTGAAGGAAACTGCTCTGTATAATCATAGGGTGCTATTACATCTGCAAATATTGCAAGGATTATTATAATTACAAGTATAATAAGTGCTACTACTGCAATTTTATTTCTGCTGTAATATTTGAAAAAATCTTTTAGTCTATTTCTCATATTTCACCTACTTGTACTCTGTCTTTATTCTAGGATTAATAAATCCATATAAAATATCTACAATTATTGAGATTAAACAGTACACAACTGCAATAATCATAATTCCCCCAAGTATCATTGGATAATCACGAGTTTTAATGGAATCAACCATTAGCCTACCAATGCCAGGAATGGAAAAAATTGTCTCTGTAAGTATACTTCCACCAAGCAGTCCCCCTGCTTGAAGTCCAATTGTAGTTATTACAGGAACCATTGCATTTTTTAGTGCGTGTACAAAAATAACTTTACCCTTTGAAAGTCCCTTTGCCCTTGCCGTTCTTATATAGTCCTTATCTAGTACATCAAGCATAGCTGAACGAGTCATTCTCATAATAACAGCAGATGATTGAAGTCCCAGTGCAAACCAAGGCATTATCATATGTTTAATTGACGAGAAACCAGATGCTGGAAGTACCTTTAATTTTGTAGAGAAAACTATAATAAGTAAAAGACCTGACCAAAATATTGGCATTGCAAGTCCTACCATACCAAATGCAGTTATCAATGAATCTATAAAAGTGTTTTTCTTAACTGCTGCGAGTATTCCAAGACTTATTCCAATTATAATTGCAATTATAAGTGCTCCACCAGCAAGTTTAAGTGTATTTGGGAAGACTCTTATAAGAGAATCTGTTACTGATCTGCCTGTTTGATAAGATGTGCCCAAATCAAAATTAAATACAATTCCCTTTAAATATCTAAGGTACTGAATAAAAAATGGATCATTTAGTCCCAAGTTTTCTCTTATAGCATCTACAGCTTCCCTAGTGGCATCAGGCCCTGCAACTGCAAGTGCAGCATCACCTGGTGACAAATAAAGTAATGAAAATACTATAAAACTCACACCTAGAAGTGTTGGTATGAGTATTAATAGCCTTTTAAAAATATATTTTGCCATATTTCTTCCTTTCTATTAGGAATAAAAAGATAAAAAATTCACCAAAGAAAGCCCTTGGTGAATTTTAGAAATTATTTTCCGCTTAATGTTACATCTTTAAGCTCTTGTGGATATTTTGGAAGTAGTTCTAGACCACTTACATTTTTATTTCCAGCCACAAGTGTTTCACCATAGCAGATGTAAAGCCATGGATACTCTTCGTTAATGAGCTCTTGAGCTCTCTTGTAGATTGTCGCTCTTTCGTTTTCATCTACTGTAGAGATTCCTTCTTTTATTAAGTTGTCAAGTTCTTCATTTCCGTAGAACATAAAGTTAGGACCTTGACCCTTATTAGAAGAATGGAATGGTTGAAATAATTCATAATGTGCATCTACAACTGAAGGGTTCCAGCTCATGATAAACATATTATGTTCTCCTCTACCAATAGCATCCATAAAAGCTCCCCATTCAAGTCTTTCAATGTTAAGTCCAATTCCAAGTTCTTTTAATTGAGCTTGCATCATTGTTGCAACATTAACTCTTTGAGTGTTGTCTGAAGTGTAGATTGAAAGTGTATCTCCACTATTTACTCCAGCTTGTGCAAATAATTCTTTAGCCTTTTCAGTGTTAACTTCATTTGGTTTTAACTCATCAGCTATTGAATATTTAAAGTTAGGGTTAATTGGACTTGTTGCAAGTTTACCTGAATTCATATATACAGTTTGGAAAATTTGATTCATATCAATTGCATTTACCATAGCTTCTCTAGCTTCTTTTTTATCAAAAGGTTCCTTTTCCATGTTAAATCCAATGAAGTGAACTGAGTTATCTAATTTTCTAAATAATTGAAGATCTTCATTACCTTCGATATTTTCTATTTCTGCTGGGTCAACTTTATATGCTAAATCAACTCCACCACTTTCAAGTTCGATAATTCTTTGAGAAGCTTCTGGTATAACTTTCATCTCAATACCAGAAATCTTTGGTGCTTCTCCCCAATAATTTTCATTTACTGAAAATGTAGCGTGATCATTTTGCACCCATTCATCAAGTACAAAAGGACCAGTACCCATTGGTTTAGTAGCTAAGTCTGCTCCACCTTCAACATAAGCCTTAGATAAAATTGAAACGGCTGGATGTGAAAGTGAGTTTAAAAATGCTGCATCTGGTTCTGTTAATTTAAATGAAAGAGTTAAATCGTCAGTTTTTTCATAAGAATTTGGATCTATCTTTCCATAGAATGATTTAAACTTTTCAGTTCCAGCAGCTCTTTGTAATGTAAATATTACATCATCTGCAGTAAGAGGATCTCCATTTGAGAACTTAACCCCTTCTCTTAACTTAATAGTAAAAGATTGAGGATCTGGGTTTTCAATAGATTCTGCAAGTGAGTTTACAAGTTCTCCCTCTGCATTTCTCTTTACTAATGTGTCATATACTTGAATTAAAATATTTTCAGCGTAGTCATCGTTTAATACTGCTGTATCAAGTGATTTAGAGTCTTCTGATAGAGCAACTCTTAAGATTTGTCCTCCCTCAGCTTTTTCCTCTCCACCACCTGAACATGCAGTCATTAAAAACGCAAGCACTAGTGAAAATATTAATATTGTTTTCTTCTTCATGTGCATCTCCCTTTCTCGTTATACGTCAATTCTCTTTATATTAGATCCAAGTTTTCTAAATTTCTCTTCAATATTTTCATATCCTCTATCGATATGATAAATCTCAGAAATTTCAGTCTCACCTTCTGACACAAGGCCTGCAAGTATAAGTGCGGCTCCTGCCCTTAAGTCAGTAGCCGATACTTTAGATCCATATAATTTACTTTTACCCAAAAGTACCGCTTCTCTATCTATAACTTTTATCTTTGCACCCATTTTTTTAAGCTCATCTGCGTGCATAAATCTATTTTCAAAAACAGTTTCTATAATCGAAGATTGTCCTTCTGCTTGAGTTAGCATTGCCATAAACTGTGCTTGTAAATCTGTTGGAAATCCTGGATGAGGTAGTGTCTTTATTTCAAGAGGTTTAATAACTTCATTTCCAATAACCCTTACATTGTCCCCCTCTTCAATTACCTTTGCACCAGCTTCTTCTAGCTTGGCAATAACTGGTTTTAAGTGAGAAGTAATTATATTTTCTATTAAAATATCTCCACCAGTGATTGCAGCCGCCACCATAAAAGTACCTGCTTCAATTCTATCTGGAATAATTTGGTGAGTGCAACCAGTTAGCTTTTCAACACCTTTTATTCTAATAGTAGAAGTACCAGCACCAGTTACACGAGCTCCCATTTTATTTAAAAAGTTTGCAAGATCCACAATCTCTGGTTCCATTGCACAGTTTTCAATTATAGTTTCCCCTTCTGCAAGTACAGCCGCAGTCATAATATTTTCAGTTGCACCAACAGATGGAAAATCAAGATAAATCTTTGCTCCCACAAGCTTATCGCAGTGAGCTCTAATCTCGCCATGAGTCATTTCTATTTCTGCCCCTAGAGCTTTAAAACCCTTAAGGTGCAAATCAATTGGTCTAGAACCAATATTACAACCTCCTGGCATAGAATTGTAAGCTTCCTTCATCTTTGCAAGTAATGATCCCATTACTAGAAATGATGCTCTCATCTTGCTAATAAGTTCATAATCAGTCTTTGCAGTGTTAAGACCTTTGGGATCTATAATAAGTTTATTTTCTTCTTTTTCTATTTTTAAACCAAGTTTACGCAAAACTTCGGTAATAACTTCAACATCTTTGAGTTTTGGAATATCTTCAAGTATTATTTCTTCTGTACCTAGTATAGATGCAGCAATTATAGGAAGAGCTGCGTTTTTCGCACCTGATATCCTAACATTTCCCTTGAGTGGGCCATTTGGTTTTACTAAAATTTTTTCCAAAGAGTTCTCCTCCTCATTATTTAATATTATAATTATATCATATATATGAACAATTATTAAAGTATTTAACTTCATAATAGAAAATTTAAAAAGTTTGTACTTTTATGATAAAATAAAAACTAATCGATAAATAGAAAGAATAAGACTAACTATATGAATACAAGGGCGAAAATCAAAAAATTCGCAAAAAAAAGTGAAAAGATAACAAAAAAGACAATTAAATAAAAATGAGCATGGCAAACAAGCCTAATTAAAGGCTAAA
>Ga0129315_1000720_pt1 | contig 21206 bp, 29 predicted proteins | sample Cm827metagenome_FD_94432 | JGI IMG/M metagenome (GOLD analysis project Ga0129315, IMG submission 94432) | Eastern black-and-white colobus group fecal microbial communities from Wisconsin, USA - Cm827 metagenome | ecosystem: Host-associated > Mammals > Digestive system > Large intestine > Fecal...
AAAAATACCGTCCAGCAAGTCGATATTTGTCTCCCCAGACGATTGACCCTTGCCAGCCGGTATAATCATAAAAGAAGCAGACAGATAACCACCGAACGACCACGAATCGCAAAATCCAACTTCGTAAAGTGAATTTTTAAATTCCAGTTTCATCCAGACTGGAATTTAGTTTTTCATTTAACCTAAGAGCACTATTTCCAATAATCAGATAAACTCATCCTGCATGTCTGCCTGAAAGAACATACTCCCGCTCCTCATGCAGGCTGGCAAAGCAGATGATATGATGCTCCAAGCCTGCCATACAACTGCCTGTGTGGCAGTGGTCATGATATGAGCAATTGTTACACAAGTGCCACCACTCTTTGTTTGAAGTCATCCATAGTGTCTATCATTTCATATGGCTCATATTCGCCATATGCAGAAGGTCTGCTGATCGTAACCAACTGCACCCCCTTGCCAGCAACTTTTTTATTTAACTCCTCAACAGTTGCACTTAATCCTTTTCCATGTTTTGTCTTTACTGCAATACAGCCTTGTTTCTCAAATTCCTTTGCAATCAGATAACACATCTTTTAACACCTCTCTGAACATAACTTCATTCAAAATACTTCCGTCTTCATATCGTCTTCTTATATCCATCATCATTTGCCTTTCCTCTTGACAAATCAACAATTCTGATTTCTTTTTTAAATATCAGCTTAATCCGGCTTTCAACAATTCATTATACATGTTACTTTCTATTTTCCAGTTTGATTTTTAAAGTATTGATATTTAATAGTCGTTCCAAGTCCATATTCAATCATTAACTCCGTAAGTTTAGACCCATCAACTAAAATAATACGCTGTTTATTAGCATATTCAATTGCCTCCTTCGAAAAACTACTTACATCCCATTTCTTTGCCTGAATATATATCACATCAAATCCAAGTTTATCTTGGTAAATAATTCCATCTATACCTTCATCTCCAGATGCTTTTGTAACGACACTTGATCCATTCTTTTCACTACAATATCCCATTTTCTCAAGAAGAATAACCACCATTTTCTCAAACCAAACAGGACACTTTGCACAGATTCTTTCCAATAAATCATCTGCCAGATCGTCGTTTTTATTTCATTTAATCCATGTATTTCTTCATCAGACAAAATCTGCAAAAACGCAGTATACATTTGATAATGTTGTGGAATAGCCATACTTAAGTCTCCAATAAACTTATATTATAATTAAACTAACTTTAAAGCTGAAAATCTCTATAATGTTAAAAAATTTAAGTAAACATTGGCTCTCTTAAAATCAATCTAGAGAACCAATGCTCATAAATTTTTACATTTTATTTTGCCATTTTGAAATTCTGAAAGCTGTATAAATCAAACTTTCTTAATTGATCACTTGTTGTTAATTGCTGCCTGTGCAGTAACGTGATCAACAGGAGTAATTACCCCGGGGTAAGCGGCTTTACCCCTTTACCCCACCTATGAGGAATTTACCCCACCCAAATTGCGATTCGACAAATCGACAAATTGCGCTTTTGCTGCGCCAATGCTATTTTACCCGATATTGCTCGGTTTCCTCGTCCGTAAGCGGCCTACCTAACGCCTTTACCGCATCAATCATTTTGCGCCATTCATAACGCTTTCCGTCTGACGGTTCCGTCAGTCTGCCGTCTTTCGCATAACCCCGCTATATCTTTTTCCATTCTGACACACACCTGCTTCCTATAAATGTTTCTTCAATAATGGCTTAAGATAGTTCTTTTTAAAGTCACGTACTGAACAAAAGAATTCCTGTTCCGACCTTGAAAATGAATTAGATTCCGCTTTTTCTGTAAGTAGTTCCATCGTACAAATCAGGTCAGCCACCTGAAACAATTTATAATCTACAGGCTTCACTTTTCGGAACTCTACATGGGCATAAAGTGTATTAAAAACAGAAGTCAAAATTTTGGTAAGTTCAATCTGCCCATTGTCATAATAGATTATAATGCGGTTAAACTGCTCCCAGAAATTTTGATAATCCTTAAGTATTTCTGCAATCGCTTTTGATATCCTCGCCGTTAACGAAATTACATCCGAACATTCATCTTTCCTTATTTTGGCACAAACATAATGGAAATCCAATTTACGGGTAAAATTAAATAATGCATTAAAAAGCCTTTTGCGTTCTTCCATAAGGTCATTGGCATAGACGGATTCCCTGCGGATCAGCGGCCCAGTATGGATGGCATGCTGTTTGTATCCAATGTTTGTCAAATGACTCTCCAAATCATTAATATTTTTACTAGCATCAATATCTTGGTTGTGCAAGACCATTGCAACCAGATAGAATGGTGAATGAAAATCATATGGTCCAAAATCACCTGATTCATCTATAAAAACACTTAACACCTTTTCAGCCATAGATCAACCTTTACCCTTCTAAAATTTCAGTAACAAAAATGGCGGGGAAATTCCCCGCCGTTCGGTGGACCAGGGTCTTTCGACCAGCCCAATCAGTGATACCACTAATTTATTTATATGTTGATTTTAACCCAAATATACTGCACTGTCAATGTGATTCAGAAAAATTCATTTACTGATTAAATACCTATTCTTAAAATGTATGAAGAAAACTGACTATTCCTTCTGTTTTCATAAAAAGCACATTTTATTATTGTTTTGTGCAATTTCGACTCACAATTAGCAAAAACCCGCTTATCGCAAATGAGCTAACAGCCGTAACTGTTCCGGCTATATCACAAAGCCAAGAAATATTATATGCATTTCCCAGTATATTAAATAAGAAGCCTAAAATCAACGAAATAATAATACTAACCCACATTTTCGGTATATATTTTGGTTGAAAAAAAAAGCCCCATAATGATAGGTCCAATCAAGCTTAACTGCACTATGGTAAATACATACACAAAATCAAAAATACTTTTCCCGAATCCAGCTAATACAAATTGAATCCCCCATACCGCTAATGCCCCTAGAAATAATGTTATAATACGTGCTGTTTGAATCCCAGATTGACGATTTGGTTTTATCTTTTTAATAATTTCTCCAAAATTCATGTCAACCATTATTGTTTGTGCAACCGAAAGTGACATTCCATCAATAAGAGACATCATAGAAAGCAAAAGCAAAATAACAATGCATAAGACAAAAAATATATTTCCTTGCTTTCACATTCGCCCCGAAATCGCCCTTCGCATTGTTTTCTGCCTTCCTTGCTCCCTGCCATGCCGGATATCCTGCTGCCCCTATTCCATTTACACTCATTTTTCAAGCCCTCCAATATCACTGTTTATAAAACTTTCTTGAATCTGTACTCATAAATATCTGAATACATATTGCCTGAGGATCGTGGTGTCAGCCTTTCGTCCAATGCCCCCATATTGACCGCAAAGTCACTATCTATCACAGAGAATGCCCCATTGCTAAATTGAAATTCCGAAGTAAAATCAGGAATCCCAAAATTACCACTTATCCTGATCTTCCCTATAATATCCACCAGTGCATCCTTCATCCGTTCTATCTTAGCATTGTCCTTTGTCTTATTAAGCAGATTATCTGCCTTATTCGGCAATCCTCCGATCTTCCCATCGGGTGTCAAAATTTTTATTTTATTAAAGAAACATTAGCTTCTTCATCGGATTTTCTTAATATTTCTTCCATCGCTTTCACATATTCATCAAATGTCATAACCACAGAAGATCCCACAAAACTATAAAGAGAATTTACTGCATTTGGGAAAGCATTTGCTAATGCCTCTCGTAAAGTTGGCCCATTCTTCTCTGCCGCTTTAATTCTATCATCAATTTCTTTTTGTATTTCTTCTACTGTTTTAACTGTTGCAAAACTGCAAGAACCTTTCACTCCATTTCGTTCCATTGTATTTTGTCCCATAATACTGCGGTCAAAATACACCGGCACGGATGTGTAGTCATTAAGACTTTGTTGCCACTTGTCCATAGAAAGGTAAGCGTCCCAATTTCCGGAACTTTTATATTCCTCCATAACATCCTTTATCGCCGTACTGTAGTCTGCCTTATCCAAATAATTTTTCACTCCTGTCTTTTCAAACAGGATATCTGCTCTCTGCTTATCTCCTAAAGATGTATTTCCCGTTTCCAGATTAAGCATCATAAGTTCAGCATAGCTACAATTTCTTGGATCTATAATCCATGCATGGTGCTTCCTTTCAAATATTTCTCCCTCTGCGGACTTGCCCTTTAATATGTAAATTGGCGTATCATCCGAATAAATGTCTGAACGATGTATCTCAACGCTCTCCCCTGTCTTTGGATTTGAAAAAGATATCAACGGTTCATTCACTTTACTTCCTCTGTTTATATCTTCTATTTGATTATTAAAATTCTTACCTAAAACTCTCTTTTTACCCGTCATATAATTCGAGTTAATTCCAGTATTATTATCAATACCACTTACTGACATAATGTTTCCCTCCGAAATAATTATACTTAAATGTACCAGGATTTTTGTCGTTATCGACAAAAATGCTTGATACTGCTTATTTGAATAGCGGCCCCTCTGTCGTTCAGAGCCGCCCCTCCCCCTCGCAATAAGTCCGGGCAGTCCGCAGAGGCAAAGGTTTATGCGCCTCTGTGGAATCAAGTATAAGGATTATATCTGCATATCCAATGAGCTGCCTGAAGACGGTGCTTTTGTACCCGCTGCCAAGTCAGACTGTATCTGCTGATAAGATATGGTTCCCTTTGCGTTTTCTCCATACTCCTTTTTCAGGCGTGCCAATTCATCATTATAGATAGATGTAAATACCCTCGCCCTTGCAAATTCTTTCTCTGTGCTTATGGCTTTCCAGTTCCTTGATGCAGGATTGTAGGACAATGTCTTATTTCCATTCGAATCCCAAAACATACAGGCTGCATTCATCTTGCCTCCGGTCTTTCTCATGCTTGCTTCATAAATGGCTTTCCTGTCCGGGGAAACTGTCTCATCATGCTGCATACATAATTTCCTATATGCCGCATCATCCCTTTTCCCTGTAGCAAATTCTTTCCTTGCAAGTTCCTTTATAGCTTCCTCAAACTCTTCCTCCGACATTGCGGGCTTATCCCGTTTCGTCATGATATTATCCCAATTCGGCCTCGTGAACTTGATGTCAACGGGCGTAAAGCGCAGTGCGAAATTCCCATAATCACATTGTGCCAACGGATCACTGGAACCTTTCTTACTTCCTAACATCTGCTGTACCATGTTGGCATATTGTGAATAATTATCCCTTGTCACCTGCATGACTTGTTCCTCCCTTTTTAGATTACGTTTTTCAGCCCCATACTTTAGCATCAAATATGCTCTGGTTTTTTCCTTTAATCCATGCGTCCTGTTTCATCCCATAGCCTTTTTCCTGCCCTATGTCATACAGCCCACTGCTGTCAAAACCTATTTCCAGCACTAAATCATTTCCTTCATCCCATCCGTTTCTGGCATATTCCAGGAACCGTTTAGAATAAAGCTCATAACCGGTGCTGTTTTTGACAGTTTTCTTAAACAATGCGAGCAGGTCTGTACCGTCCTCTGCAATAAAAGTGCCATTCCGGTATGACGCATTCCGTATGTCATATCCGGTTGTGTTATACATCTCATGCCACAGGGAATACTGGTTTGCCTTTGTCATGTTTGCCTGGGAATTGACAATCTCATTATCTGAATCGTGCATACAGATCCATGCGTGAGTCCACAGGTTTTTCCCATTGTCCCCTTCATTAAGAAGCCTTTCAATCAGCGACAAGGTATCCTTATCAACATTCCCCGATGCACTTAATTGATAGGTGTATGGGTTGATGGAAAATCTTAAGTCCACCTGCTTTGATAATGATACCCCATGATTGGAAAGCAGGGCTGAAATCTGCTGGTTTATGACATTGCGGGCGTGTTGTTTTTCCTTATCATCATAGCAGGCGGCCTTTAAAGCCCCGTGTACTTCCGTCTCCGCTTTCGATTCCTTCTCATGCCAGCCTACGCCTGCAGTATAGGTCAGTATCTCGTCACCGTTCCCGTCATACACATGGACAGCGGAGCCCGTACCTTCTGACTGGAACTTGGCTTCATACGGCTCACCAAACAGGAGGCACAGCCACCACTCGTCAGCCTCCCTTATCCTCTTCATATCTGCCATGTTCTGATTGATTTTCCCCATCAACGCAGACCTGTTTGGCGCTACTTTAGCGACCTCGCTTTTCCGCAGGGCAAGGAACTTATTTCCCATCTATCCATTTTGTTGCACCCACTCGTCAACCGCAGAATTATACCAGAAGATTTTTTGCCCATTAGGCGTTATAGCGTAATTGTCAATCAGCCTGCCTCCAACTTCATCCATATCGTCCATGTATCTTATTTCAAAGCGGAATATTTCTTCATTTTCAATCTCCCCCAAAATAGAATCTAATGGCTCAAGTACATATTCTGATTCCCACTTGTTTACACTGATTAAATACTCCTGTAATATTTTTGCTAAATCTTCTGTAGAAATATCTTCCTTTTCCATCATTTGATTATCAGCTTCAATAGGTTCTTCTGCGCCATTTAACTTTCCACATCCTGTCATCATCAAAACAAATACGATTCCCAAAAGAACCACTATTCTCTTTGTCATTATCTACCTCCAAGCTTATTGCTTTGTGCAAACATATCATCTAACTTCATAAGCAACAGTTTCGCTGAAATTCCAGTACCCCCTCTCCCGTTCAGAGCCTCCCCTGCACCCTCGCAGTCCGCAGAGGCAAAGGTTTATGCGCCTCTGTGGAATCAAGTATAAGGATTATATCTGCATATCCAATGAGCTGCCGGGAAAGATACTGGAGAAACAAGGCAAAATAATATCTCCGCATTTCTGTAAGTGTCGCTCTGCCATATATCACTATTTTACCTTCTTAACCTTTTCAATCGTCCCATCAGGTCTTTGGATAGACATATTCTCCAACTGTCCCCGTAAATTTCCCTTTATGCTTTCAATATATTTTGCCTCAGTTCCTTTTGCTCTGATTTTTCCTCATCCGTAAGTCCCTCTGCCTGGGATTTATGGTACAATTCATTGATTCTCTTAATTGTTTCATCCATCGCCATAATACGATTCTCCTTAAATCTTTAATTGTTCTTTATCCACATAAACATTCCGCATCCTGAATTTTCATTAGGTCTCTTTACAAAACCTAATTTTTCATAAAAACCTTCTTTGCCTTTTGCTGCTCCCAAAATAAACATAATCCTGTCATCCGGGTCAGAAGACTCTTTTACCTTATAAATCAAAGTCTCAACAATGCTCTTTCCAATGCCTTTCCCTTGATAATCCGGTTTTACTATTACATCTCCAATATATGCAGTGTATCCAAAATCGAATAAAGCTCGTCCCATCCCGACAATCTTATCCTTATCTCTCGCTGCGACTATAAATGTGGTATGTGCTATTCCCCTGTCTGCCTGTCTATCCGTTATTGGTTTCCATCCAACAGCCTGTCTTAATTCATTATATTCACTGCCAGTCATTGTATCTGAAAAAAAACAATCATTTATCCGCATTTCCAGTTCCTTTCCTATCATAAACTTTTCTCTGCAACATTCCCTCGCTCAATAAAATCGTTAACATGAAAGATAAGTCGAAGGATTGTGCCGCTGCCTTTAGAATCTGCACAAATCCCAATTCCTAATTTATCACATAGGCGTTTGCATAGGTACAGACCAATGCCAGTGGAATTTTGCGGCACATTTCTACCATTTTGTCCGGTAAAACCTTTTTCAGAAATACGCTGCAGATCACCCGCATCAATTCCGATACCATTATCCTGCACACACAAGGTAACCTGATTGTCCTGACGCTCAGTATAGAATTTCAGTACTGGCTGCTCTGTCCGGTATTTGACAGAATTTACAATAAGCTGGTTCAGAATAAAGCATAGTTATAATATGCAATGCTATTCTTTTCTTCATAAAAATCTCCTCTTTTCTAATCTTCCAACCATAACCTATACCCTCGCATCAAAGCCGCCCTGTACTTCCATACCAGCAATACCAGCGTTTATATCCTGCCTTGCCGCACGGAACGCATCATAGTAGGCAGCCTTTAAAACCCCGTGTACTTCCGTTTCCGCCCTCGACTCCTTCTCATGCCAGCCCACGCCTGCAGTATAGGTCAGTATCTCGTCACCGTTCCCGTCATACACATGGACGGCGGAACCCGTACCTTCTGACTGGAACTTGGCTTCATACGGTTCACCAAACAGGAGGCACAGCCACCGCTCGTCAGCCTCCCTTATCTTCTTCATATCCGCCATGTCCTGATTGATTTTCCCCATCAACGCAGACCTGTTTGGCGCTACTTTGGCGACCTCGCTTTTCCGCAGAGTGAGGAACTTATTCCCCATATAAACATTCTGCGCTGCATCCTCTCTGGCATATTCCGCTATCTTCTCCCGAAGGGAATCAGACAACTTCCAGTCCTTCTTGGATAATACCTTTCCTGACTTTTGGATGTCTGCCTGATGGCTTTTTGCTATTCCTGTAATATCCATTTAAGTCTCCTTCTGTCCGTTTGGAAACCGGGTATCTATGAACACAACACTCCTAAAAGGGATTTGTATCTTTCCGTTTCATTTTTTATATCTTCAGCAGTGACACCGTAATACAAATATATCTTTTTATACAGTTTCCTTAACTGTTTCATGATTTTCTTCTCTCCGCTAAATGAACCATCAAGCACCTGCCAGACAGTTTCCACTCCTATCCGCATACGGTCATTCTCTGTCCATTTAATCTCATATATGTGAAAATCTATGGGAAAAATATCATCTGCAATTTCCGCTGCCTTATTGTTCCGTTCTTCAATCTGTTCCCAGAACGCCTGTAAGGCTTCCATATCCGCTCCTTCGGGCGGCTCTAAGTCCATCAGTTCCCCCAACAAATCCGGACGGTGCCTCATGATAAGGGAAGCCTTTAAGCACTTCCTCTGTTCCTGATAATTAAAAGACTGCTACGAAACTTCCACAGCGCCGTACTCCCGTTTCAACAATTCTACAACTTCATCCAATGTATGGGGATTGGCAGTGATCCGCTTTTTTATCCTGTTCCTCTTTATTTTGCGGAAATAATTCTGTATGCGCGTTGTAAGCTTTACCTTGCCGCCTTTTCCTGCAATAAAAATACTTGTGGGTCCGTCTGCTCCGCCTATAATGGATACGCTGCCTGCACCCTTGCCCATATCTTCAACACCTTCTCTCCCTGCTCCCCCAATCCTGCAATCTGCCGGAATACAGGGATGCCTGCCCTGTCCGTCCGCTGCGGTTTATTAGGGATATGCTGCTGTGGAATTTATTTCTTATTCATAAAATCCCAATATGCCTGCATACTGTACTGATAATATGCCGCAGCTTTCTTCTGGCTCAATAGCTTCATGTCGCTTATGGCATTCTTGAACATATCCATAAAATCCCGCCTGTCATTTAGTCCCATGTTCCCTATCCCCATCGGAAAGGAACTAAAGCCATTCTGCTTTTCCACACCCGTATATGCTTCCAACGCCCTCATCTCAACGACTGTCGCAGATTTCGGATTGATTTTGTTGATATGTATGGTCTGCTCGAATTCATCCCCATTCTCATCAACTCCTTTTGCAACCACAGTTGGATCATCTTCTGTTGAACATTCCGCATACTTGATGTAGAAAGACAATCCTGAACCGTTTCCACCGGAATACAGCATATCATCTGTTTTCATATAGACGGTGTGACCTTTTTTACCTGCTACATTGTTTACCGACTCTGCAAAACTCTTCCCTGCCATATTCTGCTGGGTTCTTTTTGTTGCATACCCTGCCGGCGGATATCCTGATATTTCTATTCCATTAATACTCATTTTTTAATATCCTCCATTATTTTTAGTATTGCGGCTCATCTGTCGGTCAGAACCTCCCCTGCCCCTCGCAGCCCGCAGAATCAAAGGGTTATGCGCCTCTGTGGAATAAGATGTAAGGATTATATCTGCATATCCAATGAGCTGCCCGAAGATGGCTTTTTCACAAGAGAACCGCCTGACTTTACAAGCGAATTATCAATGGACTCTCTTGTGATTCCGTTCAATGCCCCGGACGGGATTGGCTTGCCTGGTTTCCATTTCGAATCAACAGCTTTTACCGCATCAACAAATGCTTGCGTATATGCCCGTTCGTATTGGCTTAATGTATGCCCGGCTGCCAGTCGGTCATTCTTTGTTATTTGCGGATACATCTTACGGTATATATCACTCCGCCTTGTTGTTTCCCCATTTGCAGCACCGTTTTCCTGTAAAAACTCTTTCTTTGTAAGCTCAAACATATCGTCCTTAATACTGTCGGGTATAGAAATAATCCTGTTCTTGCTTGCGATGTTCTTATCAGTTACCGTAAGACCAGACACGCCAAATGCCTGATTGATATGGTCTCCATCCGCATCATAGTATTGCATCCGGTTTTTAATCCCCTGAATGGTAAAATATCCACCACCACGGCCTGCAGTCATCATGCTTTTCACAACCGTCTGGTACTGTTTGCTGTTTGTATCAATTCCAGCCGCCTTTAACTGTGCCTGCACGGAAGGGCTTGACAGGTCTGACATCTTAACCATATTTCCGCCTGATGCTACATTCTTTGCAACATTCGACACCCCAAACATCTGCTCAAATAAATAGCTGTAATCCATGTTCATTGACATAATCACTACCTCCCTTTACGCTTCCAAAAAGCTATGGAATCTCTTTACCAGTTCCTCTAACTGCGACTGTTCCTTGTCGGTTCCCGTAAATATCTGCACTTCACCGCCTGCATAATGATTTTTGAAGCTGTCAACCGCTTTCGTAAAACTATTCACAAAATTTTCTTTACTGCTCACATCAAGATTTGAAAACATCTTATAAATATCACTGTTCGCTTCTCTGTTCAGTTCAACACTGGTTTTTCCGGAAGCACTTTTATTCACAAGGCTTTCCCTTATCTCCGCTGCACTTTTTCTGTAATTAGGTATGCCATGCTCCTTATAAAATTTTTCCTGTTCAATTTTTACCTGTTTTGCAACAGACTCAATCATACTGTTTACTTTATTGATTTTTTCTTCTGCCTGCTTACCGTATGCACTTGTTATCTGTTCTGCTGCTTCATCAGATAAGCCAATCTCTTTACAGGCATAAGAGAGCTGTGAAACTTTAAGCCCCAACTGCGCATAAGCTCCTACGTTCCATGAATCACCTAAGTTTCCATTCGGCTGTTCTTCCAAGTTCTTAATCACGCTTTGGAGTTTGTCGCTCTGCTCTTTTGTCACACTTGCACCATAAAAACTCGCCATTCCGTCTGCACCGTTTCCGACTGTCCTATGCTTTGCATTGGCATATTTTCCACGTTCCCCATTTTGTATCCTCTGCCAAACCGCTTCCGATAGCCTCTGCGCTTCGGGGGCGTCTTTTGAAATCTCAACGTTCACGCCTAAGTCCTTTATTTCGGAATCTGGCGTGTTTCTGACTTCCTCCTTCAGATCATTTTCTGTTTTCGGCTGGTACTGATAACCACCTGCAACTCCTACACTTGAAACATCCATACTATCATCCTCCTTGACTAAATAATTTTTGTGCCAACCCTGACCTTCCTGCATAATATGCCGCTTCACTAAATCTGTCGGCAGCTGCGTCCGCTTTTCAAACCCGGACTGCACCAAGTGACTATTTTTTGCACGAAATGACCATAAAGTTTATATCATCACCACCGCCTGGAACTTTTCCGAATCGCAGGAAATGGCAAAATCGCCGCCGTATTTATCCACCACAGCCTTTACGTTCATAAGCCCGACACCATGCATCCCACCACTGGAATCCAGAACAATTCCATCCGTGATCTGCACTTTTTCCGCCACGGGGTTCCTTACGGAGAAAATCATCTTTCCATCCTCCTGCACCAGCTTGATATTTATGACGGCCTTCCTCCCTGCTTTTACCACCTTCACGCATTCATGTATGGCATTGTCCAAAAGGTTGGAAAGCAGGATTACTATTTCCTCCCCGTCCAGCCGTATCCCGCTCATGTCTCCTACCTGGAATATCATGGATACGCCCTGCTCCCTTGCGGCATGGAACTTTTGGTTCAGTACTGCGTCCACGACAGGGTGGTTCGTGTTGACTGCCGCCATCTCCACCGATATGCTCTCCGTCAGTCTCTCCGCAAGTTCGGCGGCGGCCTGTGTATCGCCTTCCTTTAACAGCACCTGCATGGTTCTTATCTGGTTTTTATAGTCATGCATCTTCCGCCCCTGCCGCTCATAGACTGCCTGCATATCCCGATAATGAGCAAGCTGGCCTTCCTTCTTCTGCCCCGTCAGTGCGCTCTCCCGCAGCAGTTCCCCTTTCACAAGGATGTCCTGCATCAGCACCATCACAAGAAAGTTTATCACGATCAGCTCCGCCGAAAGGAAAAGGTAGACGGCCTGCACCTTTTTCTCACTACTGTAACAGAAATACATGAGCAGCATGGACGCCAGGGTGAACAGCGGCACCATGCCGAATTTCCGCCATTCCTTATGGGAAAGCGCACCGTAGCTGTTCTTCCCTTTCCATATCCTCCGCAATACAAAAAGTAGAAGAATCCAACTAAACTTCATAGGAAGGTACAAAAGGTCATGCTCTAAGGCATACAACTTATCTCTGGAATATAATATGTTCTCAATCAGCAATGAAAAAACGTCTATCAAAAATAGCAGCGAATAATTTAGTATGGAAAAGAAAATGCACTGTTTCCAGTCCGCCTGATAAAAAATCGCACAGAATGCTATGTACACCAAAACAACCAACAGTACCTTAATCCCCATTACATCAAAGTGTCCTCCAAGGACCGCAACAGGCACGCAGATAAAATACAGAAACAAATACCTGCACTTATCCAGCCACCCTTTCCTTTTCCTTTCCATGAAGATATCAAAAAAATACACAGCTCCCCATTCCTCTATCGCCATGAGGACAAAAGAAAGTATCCACGTTCCAATTTCCATAATCACTCCGCCCCCTTAAACAATGTGTACTGCCGCTTTACCTCCGGATACCTTGACTTCGGCACGGATATCTCCTTCCCCGTGGTCAGGATCATGACATAGCTGCTGATCTTCTCGATGTACTTCATGTTGATGAGGAAGCTCTGGTGTATCCGCACAAAGCCCATCCCCTTCAAGTCCTCCTCCAGCTCATCCATCTTTTTGTAAATACTGAATGTCTGTTCCTGCGTGTAAAACACGTTCTTGTGTTTGCTCGTTTCGATATAGATGATGTCGTCCACCTTAAGGCGCACTTTCCCCTCCACGAAGCCGAACTCTACCACACGTTCCTCCTGCCGGATTTCCCTCAATATATCATCCAGGCACTCCTGCAAAGTCTGTTCCAGATCATCTTTTAAGAGGAACCGGCTCGCCTTCACCTTGTAACCGTCCAAAGCATAGTTCGCATAAGCAGTGACCAAAACAATATGTACTTTCGGATACGCTGCCTTTATATGTTTAGCTGCCTCCAAGCCATCCATGCCGTCCATGTTAATGTCGAGGAACACGATACTGCATTCCCGTATATAATCCATATCCCCACACAGTTCCTTACCGGATCCGTATTCCTTTATTTCAAAATCCTGATCGTAGGCTTTCAGCAGTGCTTTAAGTGCGCTGCGGTCATCCTCCCTGTCATCGCAGATTACTATCTTCATCGCATTTCCCTCAATTCCATATTCTATTCCATCATAAATTATATCGGATTATGCGATTTCTTATCAAACGCCATTACACGAAACTCCCATAAATTGCATCAAACGACTATAAACACTGCTGGGCGGCACATAACCGATGTTAACTGTGCAAACATATTACCTCTAACTTCCCAACTATCCAAGTAATTTCCGTTATCAGGCCGCCCGGCCTGCCTAGCAGAAAAGCAACGGCTTCGCCTTATGCTAACAGACCGCCGCATATGGTGGTGAGCCATAGTGCGGCGGTCTGTGTATACTATCCTTTTATTCAGTTCAACATAATGCAGGCATAAACTTGGCAAACAGATATAACCCCTCTGAACCCGCATCGACTTCATGCGGCACACCCGCCTGCATGATGGATATTGTACCAGGTTCATACGGAATGGTGCTGCCTGAATTTACACATTTCCCGCAGCCCTTTATCACTTCATGCGTTTCCAACTGGGTTTCATGGATATGGTTTCCAATACTGCAACCGGGAGCAATCCGCACCAAATGATAGCTGAACTTCCCGTCTGTGTCCTTTGCCGTAAGGATGTGCTTCAATTCCACGCCTTCAAATGTCGGATGTTTTGACCATCCAATCTCCGCAAAATCAGCCTCCTTTTCCGGTAAAAGCAATTTTCCATTGTTAAACAATTCAAATGTATCCATCCTGCACCTCCGATAAAATATGTAATTTGTTTTACGTTTCAATCATATTCTTCGGAAGTTCTCATGTCTTGTAAAAAATTGCCTTATGTACTCTACCCTATCTGCTTTTTTGAGCGGACATATTCTGAAGGGGATATCCCGACAATCTTTTGAAATGCCTTGTCAAAATGGCTCTGGTCGTAAAACCCCATTTCCGCCGCAATCCTGCTGATCGTCTTTTCCTCATCCAGCATCCCCTGTGATTTCCGTATGCGATTTTGGATGCAGAACTGATGCGGCGTCATACCAATACTGTTTCTAAATTTTCTTATGAAATAATATTTGCTGACAAAAATATCCGCCGCCAATGTTTCTATAGGAAGTTCCTGTTCCGGATGACTGGTAATCTTATCAGCCAGAACATTTATGCCAGCATCCATCTCTTTCCGTTCGTTATCCCGCAGACGGTAAACCTCCCGCACGGAAGCCAGTAATTTATCTTCCTGCTCCTTTCCGAAAATTCCCTGCGCTGCTGCATCCCCTGACAGTTCCCGAAAGACCTCCTCTGCTGTCTCTAAATTGCTCTCCTCTATAAAAGCAGTTCCTATACACATAGACAGCAGCTGCGCATCTCTTCCCTGACGCACGGAATGTACAGCATAAGGCGGGATGATGAACATATCTCCTCTATAGCACGCCGCTTCCCTGTTTTCCAGACAAAATGTAACCGTTCCCTGCATGACTACCGATATGACATAATGCCCTACATGGTTATGAGAATCAAAGTGCTTATCAATATTCTCTGACAACACGAACTCGATTGGGTATTTATCGCATTGATAATATCGCATACTTCTTTCACTCCTGTCACGTCTGTAGAATATCTCCCTGTCAAATATTTTAACAGATAAGTGATACTTTCTCAATCATTCTGACGTTATTCCATCTCCTTAATAATCTAAATAATTTAGCAAAACCCTATACCTTTCAGCAAAACTATACCTTTCAGCGAAACCCCTGACTTTTGCCAAATAGTGTACTTTTACGCTCTATCGCAATGCTATCAGCCCTATCCTCAAACCGCAATAAAAGGGGGCCACCAGTCAATCCGGTGAACCCCTTTATACTCAAAATCCTTAGCTGAAAGCCCTGCTTTCAGCTTTTTTAAGCCATTCCTCAACACTTTTGCTAAGTCCGCCATGCAACCTCCACTGCGCTTTGCTTCGTGTCGGTCACGGGCTTCGCCTACATACGCAGATTGAGTCGTGCAATACAGTGTCTTGCCGCTACGCGCCAATCCACATGCGTTGCACTTTCATAAACATTAAAAGAAGCCCAGCTTCATGCAAGCATGAGCCGGGCTCCTTATTAATGTTTACTCAATCTGCTTATCTCATTTATTGTTAATTGCTGCCTGTGCTGCTGCAAGTCTTGCAATCGGCACACGGAAAGGTGAACAGGATACATAAGTAAGTCCAACCTTATGACAGAACTCTACGGAGGAAGGATCTCCGCCGTGCTCGCCGCAGATACCAAGCTTGATCTCGGGTCTGGTCTTTCTACCCTTCTCAGCTGCCATCTGTACCAGCTGACCTACACCCTTCTGATCCAGTCTTGCGAAGGGATCAGACTCGTAAATCTTCTTCTTGTAGTAGTCACCAAGGAACTTGCCTGCGTCGTCTCTGGAGAAGCCGAAGGTCATCTGTGTTAAATCGTTGGTTCCGAAGGAGAAGAACTCTGCCTCCTCAGCAATCTCATCTGCAAGGAGTGCTGCTCTCGGAATCTCGATCATGGTTCCGATATGGTACTGAATGTCGGAATTCTTTTCTTTCCTCACCTGCTCAGCAGTTTCAACAACTACATCCTTAACGTATTTCAGCTCCTTCTTCTCTCCAACCAGAGGGATCATGATTTCAGGAACAATATCAAAGCCCTTTTCTGCCTTTACTTCAATTGCAGCCTCCATTACCGCTCTGGTCTGCATTCTTGCAATTTCAGGATAGGTTACCGCAAGACGGCAGCCTCTGTGTCCCATCATGGGATTAAACTCATGGAGGGAATCACATACCTCCTGAACCTGCTCTGCAGTCATCATCATCTTTACAGCCAGATCATCAATATCTCCCTGCTCTGTAGGAACAAATTCATGAAGCGGAGGATCCAAGAAACGGATGGTAACCGGTCTTCCTTCCATCACCTCATACAAAGCCTTAAAGTCACCCTTCTGGAAAGGAATAAGATCATTTAATGCCTTTTCTCTCTCCTGAACGGTTCTGGCAAGAATCATCTGTCGTATCTTGGGGATTCTGTCCGGTTCAAAGAACATGTGCTCTGTACGGCAAAGTCCGATACCCTCTGCACCGTACTTTACAGCGTTTGCCGCATCTGCCGGTGTGTCTGCATTGGTACGCACCTTAAGCTTACGGAAGGAATCAGCCCAACCCATAATACGTCCGAAATTACCGCTGATGGATGCTTCCTGTGTCTTAATATCGCCATCATAAATCTTACCGGTGGAACCATCCAGAGAAATATAATCTCCTTCATGATATACATGTCCGCCCAGCTCGAATACCTTATCATCCTCATTAATTGAAATCTCACCGCAGCCTGATACACAGCAGGTTCCCATACCACGGGCAACTACTGCTGCATGAGAGGTCATACCGCCTCTTACCGTAAGGATACCCTCTGCTGCATGCATACCTTCAATATCCTCAGGAGAGGTTTCCAAACGGACCAGAACAACTCTCTCGCCCTTCTCATGAGCTTCCTTAGCTTCCTGTGCAGTGAAATATACCTTTCCTGCCGCTGCGCCAGGTGATGCGGGAAGCGCCTGTCCGATCACGTTTCCGCCCTTTAATGCTTCGGGATCAAAGGTGGGATGTAACAACTGATCCAGAGATTTGGCTTCAATACGGAGCACTGCCTCCTCCGGAGTAATCTTTCCTTCATCAACCAAATCGCAGGCAATCTGCAATGCTGCCTGTGCGGTACGCTTTCCGTTTCTGGTCTGCAGGAAGAACAGCTTTCCGTTCTCAATGGTAAATTCCATATCCTGCATATCACGGTAATGCTCTTCCAGTCTGTTTGCAATATCCAAAAACTGTTTATAACACTCAGGAAGATCCTCCTCCAGCTTGGTAATAGGCTGAGGTGTTCTGATACCTGCAACTACGTCTTCTCCCTGTGCATTAATCAAATATTCTCCGTAAATTCCCTTAGCTCCCGTAGAAGGATTACGTGTAAATGCTACGCCGGTACCGGAGGTATTGCCCATGTTACCAAATACCATCGCCTGTACATTAACCGCTGTGCCCCAGTCACCGGGAATATCATTCATTCTTCTGTATACAATAGCTCTTTCATTATCCCATGAACGGAATACTGCCTTTACAGCCTCCATCAGCTGTACTCTGGGATCCTGAGGGAAATCCTCTCCCATCTTGTCCTTATATACTGCCTTAAATCTGACAATAATCTCCTTCAGATCATCTGCAGTAAGCTCGGTATCGTATTTTACCCCCTTAGCTTCCTTCATCTCATCCAGAATTCTTTCAAAGAATGACTTGGGAATTTCCATAACCACGTCAGAAAACATCTGGATAAATCTGCGGTAGGAATCATATGCAAATCTCGGATTACCTGTCTTATTTGCAAAGCCTTCCACTGCTACGTCTGTAAGTCCCAGATTTAAGATAGTGTCCATCATACCGGGCATGGAAGCTCTTGCTCCTGATCTCACCGATACAAGAAGCGGGCTTTCCGTGTCACCGAATTTCTTCCCTTGCTTAACCTCAAGCTGTGACAGAGCTTCAAATATCTGTTCCTTAATCTCGTCGGAAATCTGTCTCCCCTTTGCGTAATAGTCCGTACATGCCTCCGTAGTTACTGTAAATCCCTGCGGAATCGGCAAACCAAGATTGGTCATCTCTGCCAGATTAGCGCCCTTGCCGCCCAAGAGATTTCTCATGTCGGCATTTCCCTCTTCAAAAGAATAAACCCATTTTGCCATACGTCTTCTCCCTTTTCTTTTCTTTTTACTGAATACCCGATACAGCATTGTTATATATTCGCGGTATATAATCGACAACAGAAAGTCTGCATGGCATCCTTTCTGTTATATGTACTCCTGCGTACCTGTATCCATTTGTATCGGTCATCAGTTTTGACCCACATAAGCATTATATCATAACCTTGTCTATTGTGCACTATAAATTATTCATAAAACAATATTTTTTTATTACTAATTGTCACTTGGAATAAATGAATCAAATATAAAAATGTCAAATTGTCCTTTTGAAAGCGTAAGCTCCTCCTGACTTTTGATCGTCCAGGCTGCCGCCATATTCCTATACAGACTCCGGCAAAGTCTTCTGGAAAGATTTTGGCGGTATTTATGATTATATGCCACAAAATCGGGCTTGGTAATCCAGTTTAAAAGCAAATTCTGTAAAATTCCGTAAAGAACTCCATGAAATTCTCCCGACTTTAAAAATCCGTCTGCCAGCTGTCCTCTCACCACTTCATTGTGATGCCTTCTGTACCATAAAAGAGCCAATGGATTAAAGGACTCTATACAATACAATCCCGGATATTTTCTAAGAAGGGCATCTGTCGCAGGGCAAACGGAAGCATCCATCCACTCTACCTTAAGCTCCACAATGAGAGGCACCTTTCCATTTACAAGCTCAAGCACATCCGCAAACATAGGAATGGTTTCCTCACTGCTAAACAATCTGAACTGCAAAAGCTCGTCCCATGTATAATCGCAGACCTTGCCTTCCCTTCCACAGGCTCTTTCCAACGTGAAATCATGAAACACCACCGGCACCTTATCCTTGGTCATCTGAACATCCATTTCAATGCCATAGCCGGCTTCTACCGCTTTTTTAAAGGCTGCCATAGAATTTTCAGGTGCTTCGCTGCTGTTGTCATGAAGTCCTCTGTGAGCATAATGGACACCCAAAAAGGCCTCCCTGGGCTTTCGGTGCCCGAGCCTTGGCATAATCGCCAGAAAATAAAGAATTATAATTGCAGCCGCAATAATAAGTATTACATATAGTACCGTCATTTTCCTTTGTCACCTGTTTCCCTAAAATTTAAAGATAAGAATTACTTTTTATGCTCTAATCATCTACATCAAAGTTTTCCAATACGCTTTTCTTTTTATCCGGTCTTGCATCCCCATGATGCACCTGCGCCATCGTTAAAAACGCCAATAAGGAAAATACCAGCGCATAAGGGAATAATGTCCTATAGGATATTCTTTCCAGCAAAAAGCCGGACAGTACCGGAGTAAATATCTGTGCCGCCATGGAAAAAGTATAATAGGTTCCCGTAAACTTTCCGATATCACACCCCTTGCTCATTTCTACAATCATGGGGTAGGAATTCACGTTGATTGCCGCCCATCCAATACCGATAACTGCAAAGGCTATATTAATAAGCGGATGATATGCTTCTGCAAAGATTGCTGCAAAATAGCAGACGCTCATTAATATTACACCGCCCATGATGGTCTTTTTCCGCCCCACCTTACTTGCAATATTACCGATGGGAATATAGCTGATGATCGCTGCAATCGTTGCTACCATCAGACAATCCGCAAAGCCGCCGCCCTCTAAATGCCATACCACCTTGGTATATCTGGAAAAAGCAGTTGTCACCGCATTATAGGCAGCAAACCAGAAGAAAATGGACGCAAGAAGAAATATCATACTCCTTTTTACCTCCTTAGGCATAGCAGTTTTCTTCTCCTGCTCCTCTCCGGATGCGGACGCCTTTGCAAGGGCCTCCTGCTCCTGCCTGTCTTCATTCATAGCGATTACGCCCTCGCTCTCCTCATAGGCCTTAACCTCAGCTGCTACCTTTTCCTTAACCTTCTTTTCATTGATCGTAATTACAAGAATACCTACCGCAATCACCATCAGCGCTGCCACACTGAAAAACAGCGGCGTATAGTCGGGGCATTCTCCTTTTCCCACCAAAAGCTTAATCATAATCAGGGTATAAACGCCTCCCACAGCTCCCATCAGATTAATAATCGCATTCCCCTTACTTCTAAGCTTATTCGGAGTAAGATCCGGCATAAGTGCCACCGCCGGGGATCTGTAAAGTCCCATGGAAATCAAAAGTGCAAACAGCGCAGCTATAAACAGCACCAGATTGACACTTTTATCCGCCACCGGCAAAAGCAGCATAAAAATAACCGCCAGCACCGTTCCGCCCACAATAAAAGGCATTCTCTTTCCAAAGCCTGTCTCCACCCTGTCAGACAATGCTCCGAAAACAGGCAGGAGAAATAATGCCAACACATTATCCGCTGCCATCAGGGCTCCGGTAAGCGTTTCTCCAAGCCCAAAGGTATTTTGCAAAATCAGCGGGATGATATTATCATACATCTGCCAAAAGGCGGAGATGGACAGAAAAGCCAGTCCGATAAAAAAGGTACGTCTGTAATTCAGCTTCATATAGTTCCCTCCCAAATTTCCTTCAATAGTATTAGTATAACACATTTTCACATAACCTGATTACTTTTTACATATACTGTCATCCAGAGGTGGCTTTCAATGAAAAAATTAAAATGCTGTACTATTATCGGTATTATTTTTGTTCTGGTTCTCGGAACAATTTTTCATTTTTTATATGAGTGGACAGAAAACAATTTTGTAGTAGGTCTTTTTGCTCCTGTAGAAAGTATTTCTAAATTCTACTTATCCTTTTCTCAAATAGAATTAAGTCTTGCAGAAATTCCATTTCTATAGCAAACTTCTTTTGATGATCCTTTTGTTCCTGGAAAGGAGACCATTA